>Ga0209343_10000400_pt1 | contig 60534 bp, 64 predicted proteins | sample RifCSPlowO2_02_FD_184026 | JGI IMG/M metagenome (GOLD analysis project Ga0209343, IMG submission 184026) | Groundwater microbial communities from Rifle, Colorado - Rifle CSP2_plank lowO2_0.2 (SPAdes) (version 2) | ecosystem: Environmental > Aquatic > Deep subsurface > Groundwater | place...
GATTGGCGGCTCCGGCTGCCGGATTCTGGTGACCCTGCTGCACGAGATGATCAAGCGCGACGCCAGGAAGGGCCTGGCCACCCTGTGCATCGGCGGCGGTCAGGGCGTGGCACTGGCGCTGGCCAGACCCGGTTTATAACGGACTCCCCTGTCGCAGCATCGTGACTCATGTGCAAAGGCTGCGGCGGGCACTTCGATCATCAGCGAAGAGCTCGGGTGAGTTGACGCATAATGGCCAACTTGACGACGCAGCAGCGGAATCCGAGGTTGTCGGTAAACCCTGGACTGGGGGGGCAAAACATGGATGCCGAGACCGGCTTGAGCAAATCACAACGTGTGCTGCAGGAGCTGCGCAACTACCTGCTAATCAGCGCGTATCTGTACGTCTGCTTCGGCGTTCTCGCCATGAACGAAGCCGCGCTCCTGCAGGTCCACGACGTTCAGTTCGCCCCATATGGCGTTGCCTTGATCAAGGCGCTGGTGCTGGGCAAAGTCATCCTGATCGGCCAAGTCTTGTCAGTTGGCCAACTCTCCGGGGGCGCGCCGCTGCTGCACAAGATCGCCTGGAAAGCCCTGGCGATGCTGCTGTTTCTGCTGGCATTCAAGGCCCTGGAGGAACTGGTCGTGGGCTGGCACCACGGCGAGACAACCGCCCGGATCATGGCAGAGCTACTGGATCGATCCTGGATCGAGTTCGTCGCCCCCATCACGCTGATGCTGCTGATCCTGATACCGCTGATCGCCAGCATCGAGTTCTTTCGCGCCATTGGCGGCGAAGGAATCCGCAAAGTGCTGCTGGGGAGGAATGAGGGCTAAGAACGCCAGTATCCTTCCCCAGCCCTCTCCCTGGAGGGAGGGTGTGCAAACCATCACTCGGCCCCCTGTCAGGCGGCCTTTGTCAGCAGGAAATGCGACAAGGCCGGAATCAGTACCAGTGCCCCGATCATGTGCCAGATAAACATGAAGGTCAGCAGGATGCCCATGTCGACCTGGAACTTGATCCCCCCCCAGATGACCAAGCCTGCAGCCAGCGTGCTGCCAATCAAGGCAACCACCTTGCCGGTAAACGCCAGCACATTCTTGTAGGCTGCTGTCAGGTGGAGCCCGGCACGTTGCTGGGTCAGTTGCACACTGAGTGCCCACGCCGATGCTGGCGGTAATGGCCAGATCCTGGATCATCGGCCAGCAGTGCGGTCAGGCCGGCAAGGAAAAGACGGGAAAGGTGTAGCACGCTGCCAACAATGGATGGGGCCGCGGCCAGCGTCCTGCATGATGCCGTTCATCTTCTGCGCGCCATGGGATACGCCGAAGTACAGCATCACCTGCATCAGATCGCCGACCAGCCAGGAAATCTCGAACCGCTACTCCAGACTTGCGCGGCCTGTTTACGGGAGAATGTCTGGCTGTCTTGGTAGACTTGCGCTCCGTTATTCCTAATCCGGAGTTGTGCGGTGTAGCGGAGTGATCCGTCCGCACTCTTTCGGGCTCGAATGGTTGCCACGGCCACTGGATCTCCTGGCCGGTGGTACACGAAGTTTTTCAGGCGGTACGTTTTGCCACTCACCTGAGAAAATCGCCTGAAAACCTCCGAAAACACGTCGAGAACACGATTCAAAAATGCCTCTAGAATCCGCCTCTAACCCAGCCATCACGCCATCCACAGTGTCGCGCCGCTTCTCCGTTGCGCCGATGATGGATTGGACGGACAGGCACTGCCGCTTCTTCCTGCGCCAGCTGTCGCAGCACGCCCTGCTCTATACCGAGATGGTCACCACCGGTGCGATCCTGCATAACGACAGCGCGCGTTTTCTGCGTCACAGCGCGGCCGAATACCCTCTGGCCCTGCAGCTGGGCGGTAGCGTGCCGGTGGAGCTGGCGGCCTGCGCCAAGCTGGCGCAAGACGCGGGCTATAACGAGGTCAACCTCAACGTCGGCTGCCCCAGCGACCGGGTGCAGAACAATATGATCGGTGCCTGCCTGATGGGCCACCCGCAGCTGGTCGCCGATTGCGTCAAGGCCATGCAGGACGCGGTAAGCATCCCGGTGACGGTCAAGCACCGCATCGGCATCAACGGCCGCGACAGCTACGCCGAGCTGTGCGATTTCGTCGGCATCGTGCGCGACGCCGGTTGCCGCAGTTTTACCGTGCACGCGCGCATCGCCATTCTCGAGGGCCTGTCGCCCAAGGAGAACCGCGAAGTACCGCCGCTGCGCTACGACATCGCCGCGCAGCTCAAGCAGGACTTCCCCGATCTGGAGATCATCCTCAACGGCGGCATCAAGACTCTGAAGCAATGCCAGGAGCATCTGCAGACCTTCGACGGGGTGATGCTCGGCCGCGAGGCCTACCACAACCCCTATCTGCTGGCCCAGGTCGACCAGCAGCTGTTCGGGGCCACGCGCCCGGTGCTGAGCCGTTTGGAGGCCATGCAGAGCATGCGCGGTTATATCGCCGCGCACCTGGCCGAAGGCGGCAGCATGCACCATATCACCCGCCATATGCTCGGCCTGGGCCAGGGTTTCAACGGCGCGCGGCGCTTCCGCCAGCTGCTCTCGGTGGACATTCACAAGAGCGATGATCCGCTGGCGCTGTTCGATCAAGCTGCGCAATTGCTGCAAGGGCGCTGACTCGGGTAAGGTCAGGGCATCCGCAACAACAAGGCTGTGTCATGACCTCCAAGCTGGATCAACTCAAGCAGTTCACCACCGTAGTCGCCGACACCGGCGACCTCGACGCCATCGCCCGCCTGAAGCCGGTCGATGCCACCACCAACCCTTCCCTGCTGCTCAAGGCCGCGGCCATGCCAGGCTATGGCGAGCTGCTGAAAAGCGCAGTCACAGCCAGCCAGGGCGACCTGGGCCTGGCCTGCGACCATTTTGGCGTCGCGGTGGGCAGCGAAATCCTCAAGATCATCCCCGGGCGCATTTCCACCGAAGTGGATGCGCGGCTGTCCTTCGACACCCAGGCCACCCTGCGCCGCGCCGAACGCCTGATCAATCTCTATGATCAAGCCGGCATCGGCCGTGAACGGGTGCTGATCAAGATCGCTTCGACCTGGGAAGGCATCCGCGCCGCCGAGCAGCTTGAAAAAACTGGTGTCCAGTGCAACCTGACCCTGCTCTTCTCCTTCGCCCAGGCCCAGGCCTGCGCCGATGCCGGGGTGTTTCTGATTTCGCCCTTCGTCGGGCGCATCTACGACTGGTACAAGAAGGCCGAAGGCCGTGATTTTGTCGGTGCCGAAGACCCTGGTGTGCAGTCGGTCACGCGCATCTACAACTACTACAAGGCCCATGCCTACTCGACCGTGGTGATGGGCGCGAGCTTTCGCAATATCGGCCAGATCGAACAACTGGCCGGCTGTGACCGCCTGACCATCAGCCCCGAGCTGCTGCAGCAGTTGGCCGATGACCAGCAGCCACTGGCACGCCTGCTAAACCCAGGCCAGGCTGCCGAAGCCAAGCAGAGCCTGAGCGAAAGCCAGTACCGCTGGGCGATGAACGAAGACGCCATGGCCACCGAGAAACTGGCCGAAGGCATCCGCCAGTTCGCCCGTGATCAGGAGAAACTGGAAAAACTGCTGACGGCTCTGGCCTGAGAACCCGCTCACGACCTGCTGCGTGGCCTTGCAGGGTAAACAGGCGATGTAGCCATTGCCTGTTTTCAGGCGATAAGTCGTAGGTTGGCGTTCAACGCAGCAAGAGTCTGCAGCAGGCCCGGTGCGTAGGGCCTGGGCCGGCCCGGTGCCCCCTACAAAGCCGCTTGCAGCACATGATTGGGATATAGCCAAAAACAAACGGGGCGCTCAATGAGCGCCCCGTTTCGTTACCCCTGCACCACTCAATGGTGTTCCAGGGCATTGACCAGGTCGTGGAAGGCTTCGCGGTTGGAGTCGTTCAGCCCCATCAGAATCCGGTGCGCTTCCAGCACCTTGGCCCGCACCACCTCTTCCGACTGGTCCTGCGACGGCAGGTCATCCAGACACTCAGGGCACGGCACCGGGGTATCGACGATATTGAATACCTGATCGAAGCCCATGGACTGCAGCAGGCGGGTGATGTCCTCGTGGGTGGTGACCACGGTGGGCAGCAGGCCGATTTTTTGCCGCGAAAGGATCGACAGCTTGGCCAGCAGGCCGAGGGTGGTGCTGTCGATGCTGCGGGTTTCGGTCAGATCGATCACGATGGCCGAGAAATTCAGCGCGGTGAAGATCTTTTCGATGGTAGCGTCCAGGGCCGAACACAGGGTCAGGCGTACTTCGCCGACGAACTTGAGGATAAAGGTTCCGTCTTGTTCGGCGAACTGGATTCTACCGGGGCTTATCCCAGGCTTCATGCAAGGTTCCTGCTTAACACCAGCAAGGCGATATCATCCGGCATCTCACCCAGATTGGCCAGCCCAAAGGCCTTGCGCAAGCCATCCAGGGTGCCTCCGGCGTTACTGATCAATTCCGGCAGCAACGCTTCCTTCTCTTTCAGGGTATCGCCGGGCATCAGGTCGAGGATGCCATCGGACATCAGCGTCAGGCTGAACGACTGGGGCAGCTCCATCTGCTGATCCTGATACTCGGCTTCGACGAACAGCCCCACTGGCAGGCCGCGGCCCTGCAGGTACTGCGCCTGGCCCTCGCTGTACAGCACCGGCAGCGGCAGATGGCCGCCGATGCTGTAGGTCAGACGATTGTGCTCCAGGTCGATCACCCCGCCGAGCATGGTCACGTGCTTGCCCAGCTTGCAGTTGATCAGGCCACGGTTGATATGACCGAGCACTTCCGACGGTTTGAAATCGGGCAAACCACCGGCACGACGGGACTCGTAAAGCAGACGGGTAGTCATGAACTTCAGCAGTACGGTGATAAAGGCCGAGGATGCGCCGTGGCCGGAGACATCGGCCAGGTAAAAGGCGATGCGGCTGTCGTCGACGCGAAAATAATCGACGAAATCACCGGACAGATAGAGCGAAGGGATGATCTGGTGGGCGAAGTTCAGGCCGTCGGCCTGCCATGGGGTCACCGGCAGCATATTCATCTGCACCTGGCGACCGGCGTTCTGGTCTTCCTGAAGCAGGTGCAGGCTGGCCTGTAACTCGCGGTTGGCGGTTTCCAGCTCTTCGCGGTAGCGCTGGTTTTCCAGGCGCAGGTTGGCCCGGTCGAGGGCGCGGCGAATCGAGTGCTCGAGCACCGCCAGATCAGCCAGGGGCTTGATCAGGTAGTCGGCGGCCCCCAGGCGCAAGGCTTCCACGGCATCGCTCATGACCCCGGCACCGGAGACCACGATGACTGGCGTTTCCACTTGCAGGGCATTGATTCGGCGAATCAGCTCGAGACCATCGACCTGAGGCATGCGCAGGTCGCAGATCACCAGATCCGGGTTTTCGCTGTGGAAGACTTCCAGGCCTTGCAGGCCATTGGCGGCTTGCAGTACATGAAAACCACTGTCTTCCAGGTAGGCCGCGAGGCTCGCGCGCACTACATCGTCGTCATCGATTATCAGCAGCGTGGCACTGGTTTTGTGCATGGGGTATCCAGGCAAACTGCGCCGGGTATGGGTTGGCTTATACGTCAGGGGCATTGCCCCGAACGCGCGAACTCGGCTTGCATCAAGGCGCAGACGGTACTCCCATCCGCACCTCGATTCAAGCGACTGCCGATCGTCGCAGTTCGCCTTTACACCCGAAATCGGCCAAGGTTATAAGAGTCGCAGGACAGCCCCGATAATAAGAGGAAAATGCCCATGAGCCAAAATGATCATGCTTACAGTGAAAAACGTGATTACATCCGTATGCGATTGGAAGCACCGGTCACATTGCTTTATGCGGGCAAGGAACTCCCGGCGCTGTGCCTCGACCTGTCCAGCACCGGCATGCAACTGGAAGCTGAAAGCACCCTGAGCCTGGGCGACAAGGTCAGGGTGCATATCGCCTCGGACCATAACGAGCTGCGCGGACTGGATGCTCAGGCCGAGGTAGTGCGGGTCAACACCCTGGAAGATGGCCGTCAGGCCCTGGGGCTGGCGATTATCTCGATGACCTGAGCCAGGCTCCAAACATGCAAAAGGCGGCCATTGAGCCGCCTTTTGCGTTTGTTGCCGGCGGTTCAGAAGTCGTCTTCGACATCGCCATCACGCACCCGGAACTCGCGGTTCTGCAAGTAGGCATTGCGAATAAAGATGTATTTGTCGCCACTGATCAGCTTCTCCGCCGAGAGCAGGCTGGCGCGCGTATCCACGGCATTGACCGCATGCACGACATTGCGCGTCGGCACGTGGTCGATGGTGGCCTGTACGGTCAGCATGCTGTCGGGGATCTTGCCGATGGTGTCACGCACGGTGCTTGGCCCCAGCAGCGGCAATACCACATAGGGACCGCTGCCCAGCCCCCAGGCACCGAAGGTCTGGCCAAAATCTTCATCGCTGCGTTGCAGGCCCATTTTGGTGGCCACATCGAAGAAGCCCAGCAGGCCGAAGGTGGTGTTGAAGATCAGACGCCCGCTATCCACCCCGGCATCATGCAGTTTGCCCTGCAGCACATTGTTGGCCAGGTTGCCGACATCGCCGATGTTTCTGAAGATATTGTGCACCCCGTCCTCGAGCAGTTGCGGGGTGACTGCCTGATAGCCCTTGGCCAAAGGCTTGAGGGTGTAGGCATCGACATTGTCGTTGATGCGGAACATAAAGCGGTTGTAGCTCTGCCAGGGGTCTTCTTCACTGGCCTGTGCCAGCGTTGGCAGCAGCGCCAGACCGGCACAAACAGCCAGGCAGCCCAGCCGCTCCATCCAACTCGCAGCGATCACACGCATTACAGCCTCTCCTTGACAGCAGTAGTGAGCCGCCCATGGGCAGCCATTCAAAGGCGCGCAGTATAAGACGTCGGCCAGGGTGATGGCAGCATAGCGGATCAACCGTGCGCAGGAAAACTGGCGATGCCGGGCAAGGCCTGGGTTGCGCTGTCACCCAAGGTTCATCGTTCTGTCATCTAGCTGCCTTAGCCTGCACATGACGACAAGGACGAACCTCATGACCCTATTGCCCTCCCCGCCCCGCTTCAGCGCCCTGTTGTTCGGCCTATCTGGCTGCCTGGTCGACTTCGGTGCACGCACGGCCCCGCTGGCCTTGCAGCGTCTCTACCCGGATGCCGGCCCGCAGCGCGACCTGGAGCAACTGCTCGGCCGCCCAGCGCAACCCCATGAACAACTGGCCTACCAGGACGCCCTGAGCGCGGCAGCCAGCGAGCATGCCGAAGCCACCCCGGGAGCGCTGGAAGTTCTGACCCAGCTGCACCAGCAAGGCGTGCCTTGCGCCTGGCTCGACGAGTTGCCTCGAGATGTCAGCATCCAGTTGGCCAGCGCCCTACCCGCCTGGCTGCCCGCGACAGCGCAGCGGCACGAACGCCCCTGGCCTGCACCCGACGCCATCTGGCAGAGCCTGATCGAGCTGCAGGTCGAGCATCTCGACGGCGGGGTGCTGGTCAGCGGCGAACCGCGCCTGCTCCAGGCCGGCCTGAGGGCCGGGCTCTGGACCGTCGGCCTGGCCATCTGCGGCCCCCTCTGCGGGCAGGCACCGGCGGACTGGCAAAGCCTGGCCTCGGGAGAGCGCGATCAGTTGCGCAGCCAGGCCACCCTGGCCCTCTATCGCCTGGGCGTGCACTCGGTGATCGATCAGTTGAGCGATCTGCCCGCCTGCCTGGACGACCTCGCGCAGCGCCGGCAAAAAGGTGAAAAGCCCTGACGGCGGGCCCTTGGCACGTATCACCCGACCCGGCGACGGCAGCCGTGTTGATCCAAAGCAAGCAAAGCCCCGGCGCTTGGATTACCCTTGGACACATGCACGTACCTTGCGCCCCGGCACAAGGTCTATCGATTGATGTACCAAGAAGGGAGAAGCACATGCCCGCAAGCCGCCTGCAGCAACAACTGCAAGACCTGCGCGATCAACTGTCGGAAGAGCCGCCGCTCAGCGAAGAGGAGCGCGCCGAACTGTTTGTCCTGACCCAGGAGATCGAACTGCAACTGGCTCACCAGGCTGCCGCCGCACCGGACGCCACCCTGATCGACGGAGTCAACCTGGCCGTGGAGCGTTTCGAAGTCAGCCATCCGACCCTGGCCGGCACCCTGCGCAATATCATGCAGAGCCTGGCCAATATGGGGATCTAAAGCCCATGCGCCAAGAAAAACCCCAGCACTTGGCTGGGGTTTTTCGTTACTGGCGTACCAGCCGGCGATTTTCCGGTGTGATGGCTGCGCTGCTGCGATAGGGATTGATATCCAGGCCGCCGCGGCGCACATAGCGCGCATAGACCGTCAGCCACTCGGGCTTGAGCAGGCGCTGCAGGTCGAGAAAGATCCGCTCCACGCATTGCTCGTGGAAATCCGCGTGCTGGCGGAAGCTCACCAGATAGGCCAGCAGGCTGGCATGATCCAGAGCCGCGCCACGGTATTCCACCACCAGGGTGCCCCAGTCCGGCTGGCCGGTGACCGGGCAGTTGGACTTGAGCAGATGGCTGTGCAGGCTTTCCTCCACCACCTGCGCCGGGTCGCAGCGCAATAGCTCTGGCATTGGCTGGGCGTAATTGCTGATGGTCACATCCAGCTCGTCGATACAGATGCCAGGCGCTGCCACCACGCCTTCGGCCGTCACCTCGGCCAGGCTGCGCAGGCGCACCCCAACCGGCTTGCCCGCCGCCGCCGAGAGGTCCTTGACCAGCACTGCCAGCAACTCGGCGTCAGCGGCGAACACGGTCTGGTTCAGCGAGTTGAGGTAGAGCTTGAACGACTTGGACTCGATGATATTCGGCGAGTCGGCTGGTATCGCGAACTCGCCCATGGCCACCACCGGCTTGCCCGAAGGCAGCAGCCAGGACAGCTCGAAGCAGTTCCAGAAATCCACGCCCTGGTACGGCAGGTTCTCGGCGCTCAGGCCCAGCTCGGCCCACTTGGCCGCACGGGGAATGGGGAACAGCAGGGACGGCGTATAGGTCGCGATATAGTCGCTGGATTTACCCAGGGGCGAATCTTCGGCAGCAGGGTGCATGGCAAAAACCTGATCAAGTCAAATAAGGAACGGGCTGACGCCTCAGACCAGTTCGGCTACAACGGCGGCCAGCGCCTGGGCAGGATCGGCAGCCTGGCTGATCGGCCGGCCGATCACCAGGTAATCGGAACCAACCTCCAGGGCCTGACGCGGCGTCAGAATGCGCCGCTGGTCGTCCTGAGCACTGCCGGCCGGACGAATCCCCGGGGTCACCAGCTGCAGCGCCGGGTAAGCGGCTTTCAGAGCCCGGGCTTCCTGGGCGGAACAGACCAGGCCATCCAGGCCGGCTTGCGCAGCCAGCCCGGCGAGGCGCAGCACCTGGGCCTGCGGCTCGAGATCCAGACCGATACCGGCCAGGTCCTCGCGCTCCATGCTGGTCAGCACGGTCACGCCGATCAGCAGCGGCTTGGCCCCGCTCAACCCGTCGAGGGTCTCGCGACAGGCCGCCATCATGCGCAGACCACCGGAGCAGTGCACGTTGACCATCCACACGCCCATCTCGGCAGCGGCCTTGACCGCCATGGCGGTGGTGTTGGGGATATCGTGGAATTTCAGATCGAGGAACACCTCGAAGCCCTGATCGGCCAGCGCACCAACGATCTCCGGGCCACAACGGGTAAACAGCTCCTTGCCAACCTTGACCCGACACAGCGCGGGGTCGAGCCGGGCGGCCAGGGCCAGGGCGGCATCACGGGTCGGGAAATCCAGGGCAACGATGATCGGGGTCTGGCAGGCGGACATGGGCGGGCTCTCGGGCATGACAAATTCGCCGCGCATTGTAGCGGAAGCCGTACACAATTACCGGCCCGGCAATCAGCCCACTTCAGGAGAATTGCCTCCGCAATAGCGGTACTGATGAGCCCCGCCCCGTAGGGTGCGCCGTGCGCACCAAGCACCCATTACCTACGCGGAACCAAGCGCAACCGCCTGCATATCCGTAGCCGGAAAGGTCTGCCGGAAGCTAAAAGCCTGCACGCTCGGCCCTTGCTCGCGCAGCAAGCGCAGGCGCTCGGCGGCCTCCTCGACGCTGGGCAGATGGCCGGCCGGCACCCACCACAGCACCATATGCGCCTCGCCCATGCGCGCGAACCACTCGGCGCGGCGCTTGAGTATCTCGGCATGGGCGGATTTATACACATAGTCCCTGAGCGCTTCGACATCACGCCAGAGCGACAGGTTGACCAGCACCTCCTCGCCAAAGGGGCGGATGGCGGTGGCATCCCCCGCCTCGTCCTGCAGTCGCCAGACAAAACCCGGCGAGGCTTCGGCCAGGGCGTTGATGCGCTCCAGATTGGCGACAAAATCCGCCATGCCGGGCGACTCCAGCGGTTGCAGCATGCTGGCGATATTCAGTTGCGCGAGTTGGTAAAGGGCCATGCTGTTCTTCTCCTTGTCTCTATCGTTCAGCGTAGCGCCAGAGACTGAGGCGCTTGCCCACCCAGGCGTGGTTGCTGACCAGGACGATACCGAATAACACCAGCACCGCACCCGCAACAAAGTTCAGGCTCAGGGGCTCATCGAGGATCAGCACGCCGAAGCTCACCCCGAACAGCGGAGTCATAAAGGAGAACACCGCCATATTCGATGCCAGGTAGCGCCGCAGCAACCAGAACCAGGCCAGGTAGCTGAGAAAGGACACCACCACGCCCTGCAGCAGCACGCTGGCGACGCTGATCGGCGTCCAGTGGATCGGCCCGAGCTGATCGGTCGCCGCGGCATAACTCAGTAACAGCACGAAGGAAACTCCCAGCTGATAGAACAGCGTCAGGGTCGGCGGTGCTTCCGACAGGCGCGAGGCGCGCACTACCACAGTGGTCGCGCCCCAGGCCATGCCGGCCAGCAACCCCAGGGCATCGCCCAGCAGCATCCGTCGATCCAGCGCCGCCCAGTCCATGCCCGCGCCGAAGGCCACCGCGATACCGGCGAAGCACAGGCCAATACCCAGCCACTGCAGCACGCGCAGACGCTCGCTCGGCAACAGCAGGTGCAGACCCAGGGCGGAGAAGATCGGCGCGGTGTAGAGAAACACCGCCATATGCGAGGCCGAGGTGTACTGCAGGCCCAGGGCGATAAAGAAGAACTCCAGAGCGAACAGCACGCCCGCAAGCACACCGCCGCCCCAGGTAGCGCCCAACCAGCCCGGCCAGCCGCGCTGCCAGAGCATCAACGCGCCAACCAGCAGCGCGGCAATGCCCGAGCGCAGCGCCACCTGCAGCAGCGGCGCGATATCCGCCGCAGCCAGCTTGATCGCCACCTGCTGCAAACCCCAGATGGCGCACAACAACAGCATCAGCTGAAATAGAAATACATCCGCACCCTTGCGCGTACCACTCATGCGCGCACCCTGCTTGCGCCTGGCATACAAACTCCTTCAATCGAACACTCAACGCGACAGCGGATCATCCCAGAATGGCCGCTCGACTTCCTGCATTACATCGCCCCGGTTCAAGCCGAGATCCTTGAGTGCGGTTTCATCCAGCGTCGCCAACTGCCGGCGCTGTTCGGCCAGCTGATACCAGCGTTTGAGCTGCCGTCCAAGCTTGCCGAACCATGCACCCAGGCTTGGCTGCCGGGGCAAGACTGTTGCGAGTACATAACCTTTTTGACCTTTCATCTCGTCGCCCTCCTGTGGGGTTGGCGACAGTCTCGCGCTGAGCTTATGATCAATCCAACGAATGTTTCTTATGCTATGCATCTCGGAGATTGATGAATGGCCAGCCACCCGAGTATCGACAGCGAGCTGCTGCGCACCTTTGTCGCCATTGCCGATCACGGCGGCTTTACCCGTGCCGCGGAGATGGTCAACCGCACCCAGTCGGCGGTCAGCATGCAGATGAAGCGCCTGGAAGAAGACGTGATGCAGCGCCCGCTGTTTCAGCGCGACGGCCGCCAGCTCAGCCTGACCGCCGAGGGTCAGCTGCTGCTGAGCTACGCCAGGCGCATTCTCAAGCTGCATGCCGAAGTGATGAATAACATGCGCGAGCCGCATATGGTCGGCACCGTGCGCATCGGCACCCCGGACGATTACGTGATGCGCTTTATGCAGGGCATTCTGGTGCGCTTTGCCGAAAGCTACCCGCTGGTGCAGGTGGAGCTGCACTGTGAGCCGTCCTTCCAGCTGCTGCAACGCCAGGATCTGGACCTGACCATCGTCACCCGCGAGCCGGGCACCGAGATCGGCCAGCTGCTGCGCCAGGAACACCTGGTCTGGGCTCAGGCCCGCGGCAGCAACCTGCACGAGCGCGACAGCCTGCCCCTGGCCATGTTCAATTCGCAGTGCTTCTGCCGCTCCTGGGCCTGCAACGGCCTGGATGCCCTGGGCCGTAACTACCGCATCGCCTACACCAGCCCGAGCCTGTCGGCGATCATGGCTGCGGTCAGCGCCGGCCTGGCGATTACCGCGCAGCTGCAAAGCCTGGTCACCCCGGACCTGCAGGTAATTGGCGAGGCCGAAGGGCTGCCGAGCATGCCCATGGCCAGCATCGTGCTGCTGCGCAATGAGCGCACCCAGTCGCCGGTCACCGAAACCCTGGCCGAGCACATCGTCGAAGGCTTCAGGTTTTAAGCCCCAGCAGCAGCGCACAGAGCAACAGAAAGACGGTAAACAGGCCACGCAGCACCTGCTCCGGCAAGGCATGGGCGAGTTTCACCCCCCAACTGATGCTGAGCAACCCGCCCAGCGCCAGGGGTAAGCCCAGCAGCCAGTCGACATGGCCATGCAGCGCATAGGTGGCCAGGGTCACCCCGGTGCTGGGTGCCGCCAGCGCCAGGGACAGGCCCTGGGCCACCACCTGGGTGGTGCCGAACAGGCCGGTCAATACCGGCACGGCCAACACCGCACCACCGACCCCGAAAAAGCCGCCCAGCAACCCCGCTCCGCTGCCCAGAACGCCCAGCCAGGGCCAGGGGTAGCGCAAATGAGTCAGAGCCGGTGCCGGTCGCCAATACAGGCGCGACAGGTTGTACAGCGCCAGCAGCAGCAGAAAGCCGACAAACCCGAGGCGCATGCGCTCGGCCTCCAGGGTCACCGCCCAGGCGGCCCCGAGCAGGGCGAAGAGCAGGCCGCTCAGCGCCAGCGCCAGGGCGTGCCGCGGGTCGATACGGTTGCGCTGGTGATAGCGCCACAACGCCAGCAGCACATTGGGCACCACCATCACCAAGGCCGTGCCCTGGGCCAGTTGCTGATCCAGGTCGAATAGGACGCCCAGGGCCGGAATCGCAATCAGCCCGCCGCCGATGCCAAACAGCCCGCCCAGGGTACCGAGCGCCAGGCCAAGCAGCAGATTCAGGGCAAAGTCGAGCAATGTCATGGGGGCACTCCAGATAACCAGCGGCTAGCCTAAACACTGGTCGCTGGCAGGGAAACGCACAGCAGCGCACAATGGCTGTGCCTATAGCGCACAGCCGAGCCTAACCATGAATCCCGATGTCCTGACCGATCAGCTCAGCCTGTTTCTCGACGTGCTGGAAACCGGCAGTTTTTCCGCCGCCGCCCGCCGCCACCCCCTGACGCCCTCGGCCGTGGCCCGGCGCATCGATGGCCTGGAGCGCTCCCTGGGCAGCAACCTGTTCAGCCGCAGCACTCACGCGGTGCGGGTCACCCCAGCCGGCCTGGCCTTTGCCGAGCGCGCGCGGCGCATTCTCGCCGAGCTGCACCTGGCCCGCGCCGAAGCCGTGTCGCTGAGCAGCGCCCCCGAGGGCCTGATCCGCATCGATGCCCCCACCCCCTTCGGCCGCCGCCACCTGGCCCCGGCGATTGCCGAGTTTCTGCTCGCCTATCCGGGCCTGGATGTGCAGTTGCGCCTGATCGACAGCTTCGTCGACCTGCACGGCACCCACCTGGGCGAAGTCGATCTGGTGCTGCGCATCGGCCCGCTGGCCGACACTCGCCTGGTTGCCACTGCGCTGTCGCCCATGGTACGGATCGTCTGCGCCAGCCCGGACTATCTGGCGCGCCGCGGCGTGCCGCGCAGCCCCGACGAGCTGCTGGAACACGACGGTCTCGACTGGGACGGCCTGGCCCCGCCCTATGCCTGGCGCTTCGAACAGGGTGGCAAGCTGCAGCTGTGCCGACCCAAACGCCTGCGCCTGACCGCCAACAACGCCGAGGCCCTGCTGTTCAGCGCCCTCGCCGGCCTGGGCATCGCCCACCTGCCCACCTGGCTGATCAGCGACTACCTGTTACGCGGCGAGCTGTTGCCACTGTTCTGCGAGAACGGCCTGCCCGCCCCCGAACCCAGCGGCATCTACGCCCTGCGCCTGGAACGGGAAACCGACTCGCGCAGCCGCCTGTTGCTGGAGTTTCTGAAGAACCGCTTCGGCCCGGTCGCGCCCTGGGATCTGGCGCTACAGAGTGGGCTTAACCGTGGCTAAAGCCAGACGGCAGGCAGAAAAAATGATCGGGAATCATTTTTAGCGTCGCGCAGCGACGACCCGAAGGGTGGCCGCCATGGATGGCAGGCCATAAAAAAGCCCGGCTTCTAAGGCCGGGCTTTTTCGTCTCGCGAGGGCTGTCGGTCTTAAACCGGAGCCTTGGCGCGGGATTTGTATTCACCGGTACGGGTATCGATTTCGATCCAATCGTCGATGTTGCAGAAATCGGCGACCTTGACCTCGGTACCGTTGCTCAGCTTGGCTGGCTTCATTACCTTGCCGGAAGTGTCGCCACGGGCGGAACCTTCGGTGTAGGTGATCTGGCGAACGATGGTGGTCGGCAGGTCAACCGAAACCACTTTGCCTTCGAAGAACACGGCTTCGCAGACGTCGGTCATGCCATCGACGATGTACGGCATTACGCTTTCCAGGTCGTCCTTGTTCAGCTCGTACTGGTTGAACTCTTCGTCCATAAAGACGTAGTTCGGCTCGCTGTAGTAGGAGTAAGTAACCGCTACGCGATCGAGGATCACCGGCTCCATTTTGTCGTCGGCTTTGTAAACGGTTTCAGTCGAGGAGCCGCTTAGCAGGTTCTTCAACTTCATTTTAACGATGGCGCTGTTACGACCGGATTTGGTGAATTCGGCCTTCTGGATCAGCCAAGGTTGGCCGTCGATCAGGGCCACACTGTTGGGCTTCATTTCTTGTGCGGTTTTCATACGAATATCCGGGTTTGGATGGAGTTACAGATTTCTAGGCTGCGTATCATAGCCAATTTAGGTAAAACTGCACCAGCGCTGCGGCAAGATCGGGCTGCGAGGCCCGTCGCAGACACCAGCTTTCGGCATGCTCGGCCAGTTCCGGCCAGCAGTTGAGCAGGGCCTGCCAGTCGTCGGCGAGTTCCTCGCCGCCGTTCCAGGCCCGCCAGAAACCACTGAGCGCCTCGCCCGCAGCAGGCGACAAGCCCTCTTTATACAACGTCAGAAAAGCCTCGAGCTTTTCCAGGTGCGCGGCCTCTTCCTGCCGATAGATATGCCACAGCAGCGGCCGCCCCGCCCACTGCGCACGCACAAAGGAATCCTCGCCGCGTACCGCATTCAGATCGCAACACCAGAGCAGACGGTCGTACTGGTCCTGACGGACAAACGGCAGCACCTGGATATGCAGCTGGCCGCGCTGCAGCGCCGTCCCGACCGACAAGGGCGCGCCGCCGACCCAGGCCTGCAGATCGCTCAGGATGCGCCCCTCCGGCACCAGCAACTGGCTAGGCTGGCCAGCACTGGCCAAGGCATCCAGCCAGCTGGCCAGGGCGCTGTTCTCGTAGGCAAACAGGGAAATCCGCCGCGCTCCGATTACGGGCTCCACGCCAATGCTGCGTAAAAAAGCCTCCTGCGCCGCTGGATCGGCCTGAAAGGCATGACGCTGCGCCAGCAACCCGCGCTCGCGCAGCAACCCGCCACTGCCTGGGGTAAAGCCGGGAAAGAAGAAGAACTTGGACAGACCATTGGCCTGCAGCGACGGCAGCCCGTGACAACCTTCGACCCAGTCTTCGGCGCTGAGGTACTCCAGGTTCAGCCACAGCACCTTGTTCGGCCGCGCCGCCATGGCAGCAACATAGACTTCGGGTAACGCACAGGCAAAGGCCTCGATCACCACATCGGCAGGTTCAACCGGCTGCCAGGGCACAGACCACTGACGGATCTCGACCCCCGCCTGCCTCTGCTGCGCCGCCTGCCGATCGGCTTCGGGGCACAGACGGACAAAAGCGCCGAGGTCATCCACCCACAGGCGCACCGCCAGGTCATGCTCGGCGACCAGCTGCCGGGCCAGACGCCAGGTCACCCCGATGTCGCCGTAGTTGTCGACCACGCTACAGAAAATATCCCAGCTCGCCTTCATGCACCGCCCCATCAATAGGCGCGCAGTTTATCAAGACTCGCGCACCCGCCGCTCAATCCAGCACGCTGGCTTCCAGCTGCTGGCGAAACAGGACCGAGTCCCGCGCCAGCGCGACGTGACGCTGGTAAGAGGCCTGCGAATAGACCCGGAAATAATGCTTTTCCTGCAGCGGCGGCTCGACACGCTCCAGCGCCGCGTGGAAATCCAGGTTATGCCTCAGCCAGTAGTCGCCCTCCTGACCGAGCAACCAAGTCGCGGCTCGAACACAGGAATGCAGCGAACAAACGCCAGAAAGCAAAAGGCCCCGACAACTTGTTAGTTATCAGGGCCTTAACTGAATCTAGATGGCGGTGAAGGAGAGATTCGAACTCTCGATACGATTTCTCGTATACACACTTTCCAGGCGTGCTCCTTAAGCCACTCGGACACTTCACCGGGTATCGACATTCATTGCTGTCTGTCGAGGCGCGCTAATCTAGCCGAACAGCCCGTCAAAGGCAAAAGTTTTTTTCAGAATTTTCATGTGCTTATGCCCGCTGCTCGGGATCGGAAGGCGGGCACTGTTCGGCCCGCGGAAATGTCTGGCGGCCGAACAGGAGAAAACCCAGGGAAATAAACAGGCTGAAGGCAAACACGCCCAGGGTGCCCAGCGGGGTCTGGCTGCTGCTGTGGGTGGCGAGCAGCAGCAGGCCAAGCAACAAAGCCATGGCCAGCACGGCGCGCCATATAGGTTGTGCGGGGGTTGATCTGAGCATTGGGCTTCTCCACGGTCGGATGCGGACCATGAGCCAGCTGCGCGCCTGCAGCCAATTGCCTCTATTGATCGACGCGATAGGCAGCGCGCACCGCTCCCGGCGACGCGAACCGCCAGAAGCGCTGACTCACCAGTCAGCCATGGCGCTTTACCTGGCCTGTGCGGATGAGTAACGTCTGCTCCACTTCAGTCCAAGGAACCCGACCATGAGCGACCTGATCAGCTACCAACTCGAAGATGGCATCGCCACCCTGACCCTGTGCAACGGCAAGGTAAATGCCATTTCCCCGGACGTGATCACCGCCTTCAACGCGGCCCTGGATCGCGCCGAACAGGACAAGGCCATCGTCATCATCACCGGCCAGCCGGGCATTCTCTCCGGCGGCTACGACCTCAAGGTGATGACCTCAGGCCCGCAGAACGCGATCAATCTGGTGGCCGCCGGTTCGACCCTGGCCCGCCGTATGCTCGCCCACCCCTTCCCGATCATCGTCGCCTGCCCCGGCCATGCGGTGGCCAAGGGGGCCTTTATCCTGCTGTCGTCCGACTACCGCGTCGGCGTCGAGGGTGCCTTCAGCATCGGCCTCAACGAAGTGCAGATCGGCATGACCATGCACCACGCCGGCATCGAACTGGCCCGCGACCGCCTGCGCAAGTCGGCCTTCCACCGCTCGGTGATCAATGGCGAGATGTTCGACCCGCAGGGTGCGGTGGATGCCGGTTTCCTCGACAAGGTGGTGCCGGCCGAACAGCTGCAGGCAACCGCCCTGGCCGTCGCCCAGCAGATGAAGAAGATCAATATGACCGCGCACAAGAACACCAAACTGAAAGTGCGCAAGACCCTGCTCGAAGCCCTCGACCTGGCCGTCGAACTGGATAAGCAGCAGCTGATCTGACCCCACACCGCCCATATACAGCCCGGCCTTGAGCGCCGGGCTTTTTATTGTGCGCGCAAACATGGCTGAACCGGCCATTCTGCCCGCCTTGCTCCCGCACGATAAGCGCCGATGGCGACAGAAAGTCGACTGTTTGCAGCAATTGCCGAAAACAGTGCACGCCCGTACACTGCGCGCCTTTTTCTTATGACGGACGTACCAAATGCTTTTCCTTCTGCGCATGCTGGCGATGGCCGTGCACTTTATCCTCGCCGGCATCCTCGGCCTGCTGCTGGGCATCTGCCGGCCGTTCAACCCGGATAACAGCCGTCTCTGCGCACGCCTGTACAGCCTGCCGGCGCTGTGGCTGCTGCGTCTGCGCCTGCAAACCGAGGTCGGTTCGCTACTCAAGCAACGCGAGCCCTGCGTGATAGTGGCCAACCACCAGTCCAACTACGACCTCTATGTGCTGGGTGCCGTGGTACCCAGGCGCACTGTCAGCATCGGTAAGAAAAGCCTGAAGTGGGTACCCTTCTTCGGCCAGCTCTACTGGCTGGCCGGCAACGTGCTGCTCGACCGCGGCAATGCCATGCGCGCCAGACAGGCCATGCTCACCACCACCGAGACCCTCAAGCACAAGGACACCTCGATCTGGGTGTTCCCCGAAGGCACCCGCAACCTGGGCGACGGCCTGCTGCCGTTCAAGAAAGGGGCCTTCCAGATGGCGATTGCCGCCGGCGTGCCGATCATTCCGGTGTGCGCCAGTACCTACGTCAAGCATATGCAGCTCAACCGCTGGAACAGCGGCGAGATCATGATTCGCGCCCTGCCGCCCATCGCCACCACCGGCCTGGGCCCGGATGACTTACCGCTGCTGATGGAAAGCTGCCACGCACAGATGCAGCAGTGCATCGAAGCCATGGATCGGCAACTCGGTCAGTGTGCCTGAGGCAGCCCGCGACGCCCGCAAAGCCCAGCCCGCGTGCTGGGCTTTTTTATTGCCTGCGCAACGGTCGCTCAGCCACACCGGCGGCGAGCAAGCCGCTAAGCTGCGTGCTGAGGTCACCGCCAATAAGGAAAGACTATGGGTCGCGTTGTTGCCGCCGCCGTTTACAGCAAGGGCCAGAAGGTCTGCAATATCAGCCTCGACGAAGGCAAGCAGTGGGCGAAAAAGCCGGGGCACTTTGTCTGGATTGGCCTGCATGACCCCGCCAGCGAAGAACTGACCAACCTGCAGCGACAATTCGACCTGCATGAACTGGCGCTGGAAGACGCCCTGCAGCGGCACACCCGGCCCAAGCTGGAAACCTTCGGCGACGCGCTGTTTCTGGTGCTCTACTCACCCATTCTGGTCGACGACGAGCTGACCTTTGTCGAAACCCAACTGTTTGCCGGCAACGGTTACATCATCAGCGCCCGCTACGGCGAATCCGCGCCCTACTCCCAGGTGCGCCAACGCTGCGAAGCGCGCCCGTTGCTGCTTGAGCACGGCGAAGATTTCGTGCTCTACGCCCTACTCAGCTTCGTCATCGAGAACTATCGCCCGTTGATGGACAACTACCACGTCGAGCTTGAGGAAGTGGAGCAGCACGTGCTGAAAAATCCGCTGAGCCAGGCCGATGTCGAACGCATCCAGGGTTTGCGCCGTGACCTGCTGCGGTTACGCCGCTATATCGGGCCGCTGGCGGAAATCTGCAAGGAGCTGCAACGCCTCGACTTCCCGTTTATCGACAAGAACATGCGCCCCTACTTCCGCGACGTGGCGATCCACGTCAACCGCCTGCTGGAAGACCTCACTGGCCTGCGCGAGATGGCCGACCACGCCATCGAAATCGGCCTGCTGCTGGAGTCCTCACGGCAAAGCGTCACCCAGCGCAAGTTCGCCGCCTGGGCGGCGATCCTGGCCTTCCCCACGGCGGTGGCAGGAATCTACGGGATGAATTTTCAGAACATGCCAGAGCTTGCCTGGCAGTATGGCTACTTCGTCGTGCTCGGCTTGATCACCACCGGCTGCGTCGGGCTCTACGCCAGCTTCAAGCGTTCCGGCTGGCTATAGAGCAATTTTTAACGTCGCGTAGCCGCGGCCCGCAGGGTGGTGACCATGGATGGCACGCCATAAAAAAGCCCGGTCACTGACCGGGCTTTTTCGTGCAGGCGCGTGTTACTCAGCCAGACCGGCACGGCCATGGGCGACAAAGCGCATCATCCACTCGGCCACGGTGTGACCCTGGTGATCGTGCTGCAGGCTGTCGACGCCCTTGGAATACGCCGGCTCGCCTATATGCTGCTGGCGCAGGTCGAGCAACGCGCGCGAGTAGTCATGCACGAACTCGGGATGGCCCTGGAAGCACAGCACCTGATCGCCGATGCAGTAGGAGGCAATCGGACAGAACTCGCTGCTGGCCAGCAGGGTGGCGTTATCCGGCAGCTCGGTGACCTGGTCCTGGTGGCTGATCAGCAGGGTCAGATCTTCCAGATCGGGGCTCATCCAGGTCGGCTTGTTCGCCATGCGGTACTGATGAATACCCACACCCCAGCCCTGCACCGCGCGCTCGGCCTTGCCGCCCAGCAACAGCGCCAGCAACTGGTGACCGAAACATACACCGAGCAGCTTGTCGCCACGGTTGTAGCGCTCCAGCAGGTAGGTTTTCAGGGTCTGAATCCAGGCGTCGCTACCGAAGGAGTCCGCCTTGCTACCGGTCACCAGATAGGCATCGTAGTGCTCACTGTCCGGCGGGTAATGGCCCTCCATCACGTTGTACACCTTGAACTCGGCAGCAATCGGCTGGCGGGCGAACAACTGCTCGAACATACGGCCATAACTGTCGTATTGGTCGACCAATTCAGGGCGAAGAACATCGGTTTCCAGGATGCAGATCTGCAGCGGCATATGGGCGGTTACCTAGGGCGCAGGAGGGTTGTTTTACCAGCGCGCAAGCGTGCCTGCTGACAGGCTGCAAGGCAATAGCTGCGGGCTAAACCCGACCAATTACCGGGGTCCATCAGCGGCTTCGATAGTCACCATAAGCGCCATTCACTTCTGTCGATAGCGGCGCGCGCAGATTATCTGGCCATCGGGCACTGCGCCCCACTTACCAGAGGACATGACCATGACCAGTTTTTCCGCCATCGCCAGCCTGCTTGCCGCATCGGCCTTTAACAGCAACCAGAGTGCGAGCAGCCAGCGCCAAGCCGATAAAGTGCAAGCCGCACAACTCAAGGCTGACCAGAACACCGCCAGATAACTGCGCCCCGCAATCAGGAGGACGCCATGAGCATCGCCCACGCGCTAAGCCACCAGAACGTCTATGGCGTGACCTACGCCACTGTCGACCGCAATGGCATTCACTTCGAGTCCGAGCTGGCCATCCAGTCGGTCGATGGCAAGTTGACCACCCTGAAGATGCCCACCGGCCTGAGCGAGCGCCAGGCCATTAGCCAACTGCTGAGCACTTGCAGGTCCTGACCTCTGGCCGTCCCAGAGGCGCTTTTAGGATCACTATTCACTCAGCAACCGCTGATTGGATTTGCTGCATTGCGCCTGCTCGCGCGCGCTGCCGCTCAGGCTCTCCAACTGCCCCGTGCAGGCAGCCAGGCTACTGGTTTTACGCAGGCGCAAACGCGCCTCGCCATCGACCGTGATCAGGTAGGCGTGGTCGTAGCGGTCCTTGTCATACCAGGCATCGATCAGCTGAGCGCTGACCACGCAGCGATATTGGCGCTGCACGGTAAAACCCTGCATGCGATCGCGCATAAAGATGTGGTGGTACCGCACCCAGTCCCGCTCGCGTATGCCCTGCAGCCGCGCTGCCTCGCAATCGGCCAGGGTGGTGATATCGGGCTCGTGGAGAAACACGCTCTGGGCCAGGTTGGAACCGCCCAGATTGGCCGTCGCCAGTAGATACACCCGATCCTCGGCCGCCTGCGCCATACCGGCCAGTGTCGCCAACACCAAAGTAGCTGCGCGTAACATGCCCATCTCCCTGAAAAACACGCAGCCTAAACAAGCAGGCCAATAATGGCCATGGGCCATAGGCAAAAACCGCTATTGGCCCACAAGACTGTCAGGTTGAAGAGCAAGGCAACACCACCAGCGCGCCGTGTCCGCGTAACAACAAAAATGCCGTTCGCTTGGGAAAGCGAACGGCATCGAGTACCCAGCGGATGGTTAGAACGTCTGGTTCTTTGCTGCCTTCTCCAGCAACAACGCCGGCGGCAGGAAGCGCTCGCCGTACTGCTCGGCCAGGTATTGGGCGCGGGCGACGAAGTCCTGCACGCCATACTGGTTGATAAACTGCAGCGCGCCACCGCTCCAGGCGGCAAAGCCGATGCCCATGATCGAACCGATATTGGCGTCGGCCACCGATTTGAGCACGCCCTCTTCCACGCAGCGCACGGTTTCGATGGCCTGGATAAACAGGATGCGATCACGCACGTCGATCTGCGCAATCTGCGCGTCCGGCTTCTCGAAACGCGCTTTCAGCTCCGGCCACAGGTGCTTTTTTCCCCCTGCCGGAGCGCCGGCCGCAGGGTAATCGTAGAAGCCCGCACCCGCGGCCTTGCCCGGGCGCTTGTACTCATTGAGCATCATGTCGATCACCGCGAACGCCGGGTGCGCGGGGATCTGCTTGCCCTCGGCGGCCAAGTCCTTGATGGTCTGCTGGCGGATATGGTTCATCAGGCTCATCGACACTTCGTCGCTGATCGCCAGCGGGCCGACCGGCATGCCGGCCTTGCGCGCTTCGGTCTCGATCATCGCCGCGCTCACGCCTTCGCCGAGCATGGCCAGGCCTTCGTTGGTGAAGGTGCCGAACACCCGCGAGGTGAAGAAGCCGCGACTGTCGTTGACCACGATCGGGGTCTTCTTGATCTGCATCACGTAGTCGAAGCCGCGCGCCAGGGTTTCGTCGCTGGTCTGCTCACCCTTGATGATTTCCACCAGCGGCATCTTGTCCACCGGACTGAAGAAATGCAGACCGATAAACTTGTCCTGCTTCTGCACTGCTTTGGCCAGGCCGGTGATCGGCAGGGTCGAGGTGTTGGAGGCAATCACCGCATCCGCCAGCGCCGCACGCTCGGCCGCCCCAGTGACATTGGCCTTGAGGTCGCGATCCTCGAATACCGCTTCGATAATCAGGTCGCAGCCTTCAAAATCAGCATCACTGACGCTGGGTTTGATCCGCGCCAGGATGCCATCGCGCGCATCCAAGCTCATCTGGCCACGGCCGACTTTCTTCTCCAGCAGCTTGGCCGAGTAGGCCTTGCCCTTCTCGGCGGCTTCGATGGAGATGTCCTTGAGCACCACCTCGATACCGGCCGCTGCCGACACATAGGCGATGCCCGCGCCCATCATGCCGGCACCGAGTACGCCGACCTTCTTGGTCACATAGGGCGCGAAGCCCTGCGGGCGCGAGCCGCCGGCGTTGATTTCATTGAGCTGGAACCAGAAGGTGCCGATCATGTTCTTCGCCACCTGGCCGCAGGTCAGCTCGGTGAAGTAGCGCGCCTCGATGATCTGTGCGGTGTCGAAGTCGACCTGCGCACCCTCGACGGCGGCGCACATGATTTTCTCTGGTGCTGGGAAGCAGCCCTTGGTCTTGTCGCGCAATACGCTCGGGGCGATGGCCAGCATCTGCGCCACATTCGGGCTCGACGGCGTACCGCCGGGGATCTTGTAACCGGCCACATCCCACGGCTGCTTGGGTGCCGGGTTGGCGGCGATCCAGGCGCGAGCCTTGGCCAGCAGGTCATCCTTGTCGGAGGCCAATTCGTGGATCAGGCCGGCCTTGAGCGCGGCATCGGGACGAACCTTCTTGCCTTCGGCCAAATACGGCAGAGCCTTTTCCAGACCGAGCAGGCGCACCATGCGCACCACCCCGCCGCCGCCCGGCAGCAGGCCGAGAGTTACTTCCGGCAGACCGAGCTGGACGCTGGAGCTGTCCAGGGCGATACGGTGATGGCAGGCCAGGGCAATTTCCCAGCCGCCGCCCAGGGCCGCGCCATTGATCGCAGCAACTACCGGCTTGCCCAGACACTCCAGGCGGCGCAGCTGGCCCTTGATAGTGAGGATCATCTGGTAGAAGACCGGCGCGTCGGCCTTAGTCACGTTGATCAGCTCATTCAGGTCGCCGCCAGCGAAGAAGGTCTTCTTCGCGGAAGTGACAATCACCCCGGCGATGGAATCCTTCTCAGCTTCCAGGCGTTCGACGATCTTGCCCATAGCCTCGCGGTACACCGCGTTCATGGTGTTGGCGCTCTGGCCAGGCATGTCCATGGTCAGAACGACGATATTGTCCTGGTCTTTTTCGTAACGGATGGCGTCAGTCATTTTTCTTATCTCCGCCTCAAACTCTTTCAATAATCGTGGCAATGCCCATACCGCCGCCCACGCAGAGGGTGGCCAGGCCGTAGCGCAACTGACGCTTCTCCAGCTCGTCGAGCAGGGTGCCGAGGATCGCGCAGCCGGTCGCGCCCAGCGGGTGGCCCATGGCGATGGAGCCGCCATTGACGTTGACCTTGTCCTCGCTGACGCCCATGTCCTTCATAAACTTCATCACCACCGAGGCGAACGCCTCGTTGACCTCGAACAGATCGATGTCGTTGACGTCCAGTCCGGCCTTGGCCAGCGCCTTGCGCGTGGCGGGTGCCGGGCCGGTAAGCATGATGGTCGGGTCGGTGCTGGTCACGGCGGTGGCGACGATGCGCGCGCGCGGTTTCAAACCCAGCTCCTTGCCCTTGGCAGCGCTGCCGATCAGCATCAGGGCCGAACCGTCGACGATGCCGGAGCTGTTGCCCGGGGTGTGCACGTGGTTGATCTGTTCGACGTGGCTGTAGACCCGCAACGCGGTGCTGTCGAAGCCCATCTGGCCCATCATCTCGAAGCTCGGCTTGAGCTTGCCCAAGCCCTCGAGGGTGGATTCGCCGCGGATAAATTCGTCGTGATCGAGCAGCACAATGCCGTTCTGATCCGCCACCGGAATCAGTGATTTATTGAACGAGCCGTCCTTGCTGGCGCGGGCGGCCTTCTGCTGCGAGCGCAGGGCGAAGCTGTCGACATCGTTACGGCTGAAGCCTTCCAGGGTGGCGATCAGGTCCGCGCCGATGCCCTGCGGGGTGAAATGGGTGTGCATATTGGTCGCCGGGTCCATTACCCAGGCACCGCCATCGGAGCCCATGGGAATGCGCGACATCGACTCGACGCCGCCGACCACCACCAGGTCCTCGAAACCGGAACGCACCTTCATCGCGCCCATGTTCACCGCTTCCAGGCCCGAGGCGCAGAAACGGTTGAGCTGCACGCCCGACACGCTGACATCCCAATCGGCGACCATCGCCGCGGTCTTGGCGATGTCCGCACCCTGATCTCCCACCGGCGTCACGCAGCCGAGCACGATGTCGTCGACCTGACTGGTGTCCAGGTTATTGCGCGCTTGCAGCGCCTTGAGCAGGCCAGCGATCAGATCGACCGGTTTGACGCTGTACAGCGCGCCGTCCTTCTTGCCTTTGCCGCGGGGCGTGCGCACCGCATCGAAAATAAATGCTTCGGTCATGACGTCCTCAGACCTCCAATGGAGGGTGGCTGGCGGCGCATATCGATCGATTGCGCCTGTTGTTGTTGAGCTGGCTACACCATACGCCCTGACTTTGCAGGCTCAATGACCGAAATGCTCAGGGCTATTGACCACTCAGCTCAGACGAACGGTCAATAGCCCTGCCGTGCCCGTGAATGCCGTCTAGTTCAAGGGTCCGCCGCGTTCGGCGGGGCCTTCGTCATAACCTGCGGGAACAAACCCGGCAGCTCTAGCAAGCAACACGTCTATAGCCCCGCCCCCGGTGCCCCTACAGTTGATTCAGGCATTGGTATTACCAGGTGCCTGAGCTGGTGCCGTCGCCGGGTTTTGCCGGGGCGGCTTGATCCACAAGGGCGTGACGCCGCAGCCCGCAGGCAGTGACAGCGAGCAGGGAATGCCACACCAAGAACAACAACAAGGTCAGTCGCCATGTTCAATCAAGCCAAGATTCGCCAGGCCAGCGTGATTGTATTTGCCACCACCCTGATTCTGATTCTTCCCAACCTGACCCGCCTGGTCAGCTAACCTCCCTCGTCCTGCCGCCGGGTTCGCTGCGTTGCAGCGCCTCGGCAGCGGGCTTTGCTGCGCCTCTGCCCAACCCTGAACCCGACCCCTGCAGACCGGCCAGACCCTGTGCTAGGGTGACACCATTGTTGGTTCAGGAGAGCACCATGCGCTCACTAGTTGCCGCCCTTGGCTTGATCGCCGGCCTGCTGCTGTCGGCCTGCGAAGCCGAACAACCCGCAGTGCTCGACGCGCTGCAATCACCCGACGGTCTGCTGATCGATGTGCGCACCTCCGAGGAGTTCGCCGCCGGTGCCCTGCCCGGTGCCCTGCGCATCGGCCATGAGGAGATAGCGGCGCAGATCACCAGCCTGGCACCCGACCTGAACACCCCCATCGTGCTCTATTGCCGTAGCGGCCGTCGCTCGGCGCTGGCCGAAGCCAGCTTGCGCGAACTGGGCTATCGCAACCTGATCAATGCCGATGCCTATAGCGAACTGAAACTGGCCCTGGAGAAGCGCAAGTGAACAGCCGCCCATTAGTGATCGGCCTGCTGGCCCTGCTGCTGGGCAGCCCCCTGCAGGCCGCCGAACTGCTCCTCGATATAGGGGCCGAGAGCCAGCACTGGAACAGCGCCGAACTGCTCAGGCACCCGCAGGCGCAACAGATCGAAATCGACCATGACGTCAGCTACAAAGGCCCCATGAGCTACCGCGCCGTGCCGCTGGCGGCGCTGCTCAAGGGCGTGCAGGCCGATGAACATCTGCAACTGGTGGCCAGCGACGGTTTTGCCGCCGAACTGCCCGCCGCCCTGGTATTCGCCCCGGGCGGCAGCCAGGCCTGGCTGGCCATCGAAGACCCGGACCAGCCCTGGCCCGTTCTTGGCGTCGGCAAGGCCAGCGCCGGGCCCTTCTACCTAGTCTGGCAAAACCCCGCTGCCAGCCAGATCGGCCCGGAGCAATGGCCCTTTCAGGTGGTGGCCATCCGCAAGCTGGGCTCGGTGGCGCAGCGCTTCCCGCAGCTGCTACCGGCCGACGAAGCCAGCGCCTCGGTGCAGGCCGGCTTGCTCCAGTACCAGAAACACTGCATGGCCTGCCACCGCCTCAACGGTGCGGGAGACTCGCAGTTCGGCCCGGACCTGAATGTGCCGTATAACCCGACGGAATATTTCAGCGGCGACTTCCTCAGCCGCTATATCCGCGACCCGCAAAGCCTGCGGCACTGGCCGCAGGGCAAGATGCCGGGGTTTTCCCTTGAGGTATTGAATGAGCAGGAGCTGGCGGAGTTGATCGAATATCTGGGGCATATGGTGGAGCGCAAGGCCGTGCCTTGAAGGCTGGCGCAGCCAGCCCGCGGGGGAGCCGGAGACGGGTGAGCCGGATGGGTCGGGCCGCGTAGGTCGAGCCGCGTAGGTCTGGCCGCGTAGATCGGGCCGCGCAGTTGAACAACGCGATACCGATCAAATCGCCATAGTGGAAAACGCTTCGCGGTTTTCCACCCTACGGATGTAGCGCAGCCCTACTGCTGCTGCACCAGCAGCAACGGTGACACATCCACCCGCGCATGCATCTGCTCGCAACCGCCGCCGCGGCGCATGCCGCGCACTGGGCAGGCGTCGAGGTAGTCCAGGCCCACGGCCAGTTTCAGGTGGCGTTCGGGTTTGGCCAGGCAGTTGGTCACATCGAAGCTGTACCAGGCACCGTCCAGCCAGGCTTCGGCCCAGGCGTGGCTGGCAAGGTGGTCGGCGCTGTCGGCAAACAGGTAGCCGGACACATAGCGCGCCGGGATGCCGAGGCTGCGGGCGCAGGCAAGGAAGGCGTGGGTGTGATCCTGGCACACGCCCTTGCCGCTGGCGAAGGCTTCCGCCGCGCTGGTTTCAACCGCGGTGGTGCCGGGCTGATAGCTGATATGGGCATTGAGGGCATGCATCAGGTCGATCAGGCTGCTGCGGTCCTGGCGGTTGTTGCTCTGACGCAGGGCAAATTCGCGCAAGGCCTCGTCGGCACTGGTCAGGCGGGTAAAGCGCAGAAACGGCAGCGGCGATTGGCTTTCATGCTCGGCTTCGCGCGATTCGTCGATATCCACCTGGCCGCGGGCACCTATGACGATGGATTCGTGGGGTTCGTCCAGGGTGAGCACGTGGAGAATGTTGCCGTAGGGGTCGAGCTGGGCGCGAACCGGCCGCGGCAAGCTCAGCTCCCAGCTGAGTACCTGCTGGCGCTCGCTGTCGTGGGGCGTCAGGCGCAGATACTGAATGCTGTTGCGCACCTGGTCTTCGTAGCGGTAGACGGTGTCGTGGCTGATTGACAGTCTCATGCGACCTCCAGATAGGACGTTTGAATGGCTTGACCCAGCTGGCGCACCAGCAGGATGAAATCGGTGAGCCAGGCATGCAGGCCTTCGTCGAGTACTTCGTTGATGCTGGTGTAGCGCAGCCGCGCTTCCAGTTCGGCGGCCAGGCGCTGGGCCGGGCGGCCATTGTCGCCGGGCAGGCTGGCGAGCATCAGGCTGAGTTCGTCCATGCAGGCGCGCAGCGAGCGCGGCACATCGGCACGCAACAAGAGTAGTTCGGAGACCTTGCGCGTGCCCGGTGAGCCGCGGTAGATCTCGGCGAAGGCCTCGAAGGAAGACAGCGCGCGCAGCAGCGCGGTCCACTGGTAGTAGCTGCGCGCCGGACGCCCGTCGATTTCGTCGATGTCCTCGCCGAGCATCTCGTAGCGCGCGTCAAGCAGACGCAGGGTGTTGTCGGCGCGCTCGATAAAGGTGCCCAGGCGGATAAAGCGATAGGGGTCGCCGCGCATGATGGTGCCGAAGGTGGCCCCGCGGAACAGGTGCGAACGCTCCTTGACCCACTCGCAGAAGCTGCTGATGCCGTAGCGGCCGAAGCCCTGCTCGGAGATGCCGCGCATCTCCAGCCAGGTGGCGTTGATGTTCTCCCACATATCGGCGGTGATCCGCCCACGCACGGCGTGGGCGTTACTGCGCGCGGCCTGCAGGCAGCAATAGATGCTCGCCGGGTTTTGCGGGTCGAGGGCGAAGAAGTGCAGCATGCGTTCGGCATGCAGCGGCCCGTGCAGCGTCAGGTAGTCGTCCAGGGTGCCGGTGATCAGCAGCGGCAGGGCCAGTTCTTCCAGGCCATCGCCACGGCCATCCTGGGGCATCAGCGACAACGAATAGCTGACTTCGAGCATGCGCGCGAGGTTCTCGGCACGCTCCAGATAACGCGACATCCAGTACAGATCGGAAGCAGTTCTACTCAGCATGCTCAGTCCTCCACCACCCAGGTGTCCTTGGTTCCGCCGCCCTGCGACGAGTTGACCACCAGCGAGCCTTCGCGCAGCGCCACACGGGTCAGGCCACCGGGGACGATGCGGGTTTCCTTGCCGGAAAGGACGAAGGGGCGCAGGTCGATATGGCGTGGCGCGATGCCGTTGTCGACAAAGGTCGGGCAGGTCGACAGACACAGGGTCGGCTGGGCGATATAGGCCGCGGGGTTGGCCTTGAGGCGCTCGCGGAAATTCTCGATCTCGGCCCTGCTCGCCGCCGGCCCGACCAGCATGCCGTAGCCGCCGGAGCCCTGGGTTTCCTTGACCACCAGGTCGCCCAGGTTGGCCAGCACATGGGACAGGTCGGCGGGTTTGCGACACTGCCAGGTCGGCACGTTCTTGAGGATTGGCTCCTCGGTCAGGTAGAAGCGGATCATCTCGTCGACATAGGGGTAGATCGACTTGTCGTCCGCCACCCCGGTGCCAATGGCGTTGGCCAGCACCACGTTGCCGCTGCGGTAGCAGGCCAGCAGGCCGGGCACGCCGAGCATGGAGTCCGGGTTGAAGGCCAGGGGGTCGAGGAAGGCATCGTCGAGGCGGCGATAGATCACGTCCACCTGCTTGGCCCCGGCGGTGGTGCGCATAAACAGCTTGTCGTCGCGCACGAACAAGTCCGCGCCCTCGACCAGTTCCACACCCATTTCCCGTGCGAGGAAGGCGTGTTCGAAGTAGGCGCTGTTGAAACGCCCCGGGGTCAGCACCACCACATTGGGGTTGTCCAGCGGGCTGGAGGACTTGAGCGTATCGAGCAGCAGATTCGGGTAGTGATCGATGGGAGCCACGCGCTGGGCGGCGAACAGCTCGGGGAACAGGCGCATCATCATCTTGCGGTCTTCGAGCATGTAGCTGACGCCGCTGGGGGTGCGCAGGTTGTCTTCCAGCACGTAGTAGCTGCCGTCGCCATCGCGCACCAGGTCGACCCCGGAGATGTGGGCGTAGAGATCGCGATGCAGATTGAGGCCCTGCATGGCGATCTGATACCCCTCGTTGGCCAGCACCTGCTCGGCGGGGATGATCCCGGCCTTGATGATGTGCTGGTCGTGGTACAGATCGGCGAGGAACATGTTCAGCGCCTGCACCCGCTGGATGCAGCCGCGCTCGACCATACGCCATTCGCTGGCGGGGATGCTGCGCGGGATGATGTCGAAGGGGATCAGCCGCTCGGTGCCCTGATCGTCGCCATACAGGGTGAAGGTGATACCGGCGCGGTGAAACAGCAGATCCGCCTCGCGGCGACGCTGGGCCAGCAGCTCATCCGGCGTGTCCGCCAACCAGCGAGCAAAGGTTTGATAGTGCGGACGGACTGCGCCGCTCGCGTCGTACATTTCGTCATAAAAGGTGCGGGCCATGCCGTACTCCTTGTCACCCGGACATGGAGTCAGCTTTGCAAGGGCCGCGCCAGAGGCAACAAGCCTTAAATATCAATGACTTGAATATCCACCCCGAGATTGGCGCACCAAAGATGTGCAAGACAGTGACCAGGCAGTCGCGCACGCGCCTTTTTAAGGCGTGTACCTGGGGATCGCGCAGGGTGCGTCATGCGCACCGGTGCAGGTGTCGGTCCTTGGGGGCGTAAGGCGCAGCCTACCCACTCACGCGGCAGCGCTATCAAAATCAGCCAGGGTGGATAGCGCTGCTTTTATCCACTACTAGGGCAAACGATGGTGGATGGGTAAAACACCATCCACCTTCCCCCGTATGTCAAAGCCCGGCCAGCCGCAGCCAGTGCCGATAGAAACCTTCGGCCACGCGGTTCAGTTCAGCGACCTTGGCGGGCAGGTCTGCCAGCATCTGCGCCCTACTCTGCTGGCTGGCCTGGCTGTCATCCAGCAGGTGGTGCCAGTCGTCGAGCCATTCGCGCACCAGGGCCTCGGTCATTTCCGGGTGACCCTGCAGGGCCAGTACCTTGTCGCCCCAGGCAAAGGCCTGATTGCTGCACCAGGGGCTGCTGAGCAAGGGCTGCGCGCCCTCGGGAATGGCGAAGCTGTCGCCATGCCATTGGAACATCGGGAACTCGGCGGGCAGATGGGCCAGCCAGGGGCTGTTGGCACCCCCTGGCTGGCGGCTGAGGCTCTGCCAGCCGCTCTCGGTATAGGGCATACGGGTGATTTCCGCGCCCAGGGCCTTGGCCAGCAGCTGGCCGCCCAGGCAGTGGCCGATCAGCGGGATCTCGCGACGGATCAACTGCTGCAGCGCCGCCACTTCAGTCTGCAGCCAGGGCAACGGGTCGTTGACGCTCATCGGCCCGCCCATGATGGCCACGGCCCTGGGCCGCTCCAGATCGATGTCGTTCAGCTCGCCCAGATCGGCGCGCAGCACCCTGAACGAGCAGCCAGCCTGCTCCAGTACCTGGCCCAGATGACCCGGCGGGCAGTAATCGATATGGGTAAAAATCAGAACATCGCTCATGGCTACAGGCCTGTCGGTCTCAGCGCTATCGGATTGCGCATGGGCCGGGCAGTCTGCAGGAAGGCGGGATGGAGGTCGAGGGACAGCAGATAAAACAACGGCCAGCTAAGCTGGCCGATGGGTTCAAGGCTGCAGGTTCTTTATCTCCTGGGTAACGCCCCAACCGTCCAGTTTGCCGCCAAGCGGTGCAACCACGGACTCCAGATCATGCTCGAAATCACCAATGCCGTGGTAGGTGGCAAACATTACCTTACTGACTTGCAGGTGCCATACACCGTCATCACGCTCGGTCACCAGGGCGTGTAAAGATTCACCACGAAATTTGCGGGTCGCCATGCGGGCCCGCTCCTCGTCAGGGAAAATGGCGTAGAACTCGATGGGATGGAAGCTGGCAAAGTCGAAGCCACCCTCCTTCATCCGCCGTAAAACCCCGTTACTGACATCATCGTGCAAGGCTGTGCTCATGAAGTGACCTCCTCAGGCGATGGATTAACTACTTTCCCATTGCAACCGCCAGAAACCGGCGGTGTCGCGGCACAAGTCGCTGAGCCGCCCGAGATTCAAGCAAGGAGCTGCTTGATGTGTCATAAGCCAGTCCTGAAGCCAGGGCTGGTCGACGCCGGGCTGTTCAGGGCGAACAGACCGGAAGCGTCACTTGCAGACTAGCCCTATCCAGAGCACTTTGCCCAGCAAAACTTGCGGGGCCAGCCAGCGTCAGTCGCGGCTAAGCCCGCGCATGATCAAGCGACTGACCCAGGCCGGGGTCAGCTGCCCCGCCCAGTACATCAGTTTGAACTGCAGGCTGACCGGGCGGTGTACCGCACTGCTGTGGGCCTGCTGCCAGGCCGCCTCGGCAATGTCCTCGGCCTGCAGCTTGACCCCCAGGCGCTGCAGCACCGGGGCCTGGAACTGCTGGTTATTGAGCATGGGCGTGCTGACAAAGGGCGGCATCAGGTCGCCGACCCGGATGCCGTGGCGCGCCCATTCCAGGTCCAGCGCCTCGGTCAGCCCACGCACGGCGAACTTCGAGGCCGAATAGCTGGCCAGATGCGGTACGCCATAGACGCCTGAAGCCGAGCCCATATTGATCACCTGGGCCCCTGGTGTGACGCGCAGGTAGGGAAAGGCGGCGTGGGTCATCTGCAGTAGCCCCAGCACGTTGATCTGCAGAATGCGCGCATGCTCGGCCGCCTCAATCTCCTCGAAATGGCCGCAGCGCAGAATTCCGGCGCAGTTGAACAGCAAGCGCAGCTTGCCGCCATGCAGGGCGCAGAAATCCGCCAGGGCAACCTTGACGGCTGCCGGGTCGGCCACATCCAGCTCGGCATGCCAGACATTGCCCAGGTCGGCCGCCAGTGTCGCCAGGGCCTGATGATCGATATCCAGCAGGCCCACCTGCCAGCCCTGGCGGTGGAACAGGCGCGCAGTCGCCGCGCCGATACCCGAGGCCGCGCCGGTAATCAGGATAGTGTTCATTCAGCAGCCTCTCTGGCGCAGAAAGCTCACCACTTCGGCCAGGGCAAAATCCGCCGCCTTGAGCATGCCGGCGTGGGCCTGGAACACGTGCCACAGATCGGGATAACGCTGCAGACGCACATCCACACCCGCGGCCTTGGCCTTGTCGGCAAAACGCAGGCTGTCGTTACGCAGAATTTCGTCTTCGCCCACCTGGATCAACAGCGGGGCCAGGCCGTGCAGATCGGCAAACTGCGGTGACAGACCGGGGTCATCATGGGCCAGCCCGGCCGGGCAATACAGCGCCAGGGCCTGTTCCACCCATTTGCGGTGGATCAGCGGATCCCCCGCCGGCGGTTCGTGCAGCTGCGTGCCGGTAAAGTCGGTGACCGGCGAGAAACACACCAGCGCCGCCGGTTGCGCCTGGCCCAGGTCGCGCAGGTGCAGGCTGGTGATCAGGCTCAGGTTGCCGCCGGCCGAATCGCCACCGATCACGATCTGCTCGGGCTTGTAGCCAAGTTCGATCAGCGCCTGGAACGCTGCTACGGCGTCCTCACGGGCGGCCGGGTACTGGTGCTCCGGGGCCAGGCGGTAATCCAGGGCGCACACGTCCATCTGCCCGCGTTTGGCCAGGGTGGAGCAGATCGCCCGGTGGGTGTTCGGCCCGCCGATCAGGTAGGCACCGCCATGCAGATACAGCAGCACAGTGCCGCGGCCGCTCTGCGGCCTGTGCCATTGTCCGCTTTGCGGCCTGTGCCATTCGCAGGGCCGCCCGGCCAGGGTGCCGGTGCTGCGCGTGATGCCACGGGGAACCGGACTGACCGCCGTCAGCAGGCGCAGCACCGCGCGCTGCCCGGCAATCGGCATGGGCGGGCGCACCAGGCCGCGAAACAGCAGGCGCAGACTGCCACGCAGCATTGTGCGCAGCAGCGCCTGTTCGACGGCGGGCGGGGTGAATTCAGCGGGTGCATTCATAGTCGTTCAACTCCGGCGCGCGGGTCAGGTGGCGATAAGCAAAGGTATAGCCCGGCCAGTTATTGGTACTTTTACCGGTGGCGGTCTTGTACCAGCTGGTACAGCCCTGCTCCCATATCGTTCGATGTGAATAGGCCTGAATCCGCTGGTTATAGTCCTGCTGCACCGAAGCTTTGACATCCACATAGCGTAGGCCCTGATCACGCAGCAGATCGATGCAGCCCAGCACATAGCGGAACTGGCTCTCGAGCATATAAATGATCGAGTTATGCCCCAGGTTGGTATTGGGCCCGTAGAGGATAAACAGATTGGGAAAGCCGCTGACGCTGATGCCCTTGTAGGCCTCTGCGCCATCGCGCCAGGCCTGGTTCAGCTCGCGCCCGCCGAGCCCGCGAATCTGCATGGGGGCGAGAAACTCCGTGGCGGCAAAGCCGGTGCCGTAGATCAGCACATCACAGGGGTGCTCCTGGCCGTCGGTGGTTACCAGCGAGTGCTCGCGGACCTGGCTGATCGCCTCGCTGACCACCTGCACATTGGCCTGGGTCAGCGCCGGTAAATAGTCGTTGCTGATCAGGATGCGCTTGCAGCCCATGGGGTAATCCGGCTGCAGCTGCGCACGCAGCTGTGGGTCGCGGATGTGCCGGCGCAGATGACGCTCGAAGCTCAAGCGCATCGGTTTCATCAGCCAGGGCATGCTGATAAAGGCCAGCCCGCGGGCTTCGTGCTGGATGTACTTGAGCATACGGTCGATGCGCTGCAACCAGGGCAGGCGACGCATCAGCGCCAGCTCCCAGGCGCGATAGGCCCGATCCGGCTTGCTCAGCACGTAGGCAGCCGAGCGCTGGAACAGCTTCAGCTCGGCCACCCGGGGCTGGATCTGCGGCACGAACTGAATCGCCGAGGCACCGGTGCCGATCACCGCCACACGCTTGCCCTTCAGATCCAGATCATGCCGCCAGCGCGCCGAGTGGAAAGCCTCCCCCTGAAACTGCTCGATACCAGGCAGGTTTGGGTAGGCCGGGCGATTGAGTTGCCCACATGCGCTGATCAGCAGCGCGGCGCTCAGCTCCTCGCCGTTGCCCAGGGTCACCCGCCAGAGTGCGGCGGCCTGATCGAAGCTCGCCGACAACACCTCGGCATTGCAGCGGATACGCGGGCGCAGACGGTATTTGGCCACGCAGTGCTGCATATAGGCGTGAATTTCCGTCTGGGGGGCAAACTTGCGGCTCCAGTCGGTTTTGGGCTCGAAGGAAAACGAATAGAGGTGCGAAGGCACATCGCAGGCCGCCCCCGGGTAACTATTGTCGCGCCAGGTGCCACCGATATCGGCCGCCTTCTCCAGGATCAGAAAATCCTCGATACCAGTCTGCTGCAAGCGAATGGCCATGCCCAGGCCGGCAAAACCGCTGCCAATGATCAACACGCGCAAGGGTGCTGCCGGGCGGGAACTGTTATGCATTGTTATCTCCCCAATCGCATCTGTTTGACAGCACAGGATGCTACTTGCCTGGGTAGACAAAGGTTATGGCATAGTCGGACAACAGATTGTGACTTTCGGACAGAACACATGATGGCGGCAGGCCGAAGCCATGCCAAGTACAGCCAAAACCCGGGATGTGGAATACCCCGAGGAAGCGCACAGGGCACGGGTCAGAAATGGCGCAGTGCGCCGCTCATTCCCACGCCGTAATAGCTACCAGAACTTCCACCAGCGCTTGGGCCGCGTCACGCGGTTGCCGGTGTAGGCCTTCTGGGAAAACTTGGGAAACTCGCCAAACACTTCGGGCAAGCGGTAGTTATCCAGGCTGTAGCCGTTGTCCAGCGCCTCCTGGTAATAGCGGTCGAAGAGGCTCTGCAGGTCCTTGCGCGGATGCGCCATAACCTGGCCATCGAACCAGTGCTTGCGCCCTTCCCCGGCCAGACGCGGCACCGAAAGAGAGTGGGAGAACTGGGTGCCCATGTCCGAGTAGTGGAGGATCTTGATCTGCTCGATCGGGCTGTTCTCGCCGTCAATATTGTTGTACTCGGTGTCGAACGGCTGAATCACCCCGGTATTGACCTTGTAGTATTTCTTGAGTTGCTGATGAACCTCCGGCCGGCTCTTGATCTCCTCAATCGCAGGCAGGTGTTTTTCAGCCGCGGCGCAGTCCCACATCGACACGCAGAACCGCCAGGACTCCTGACCACCCTTGGCCATGACCACCTTGCCGGGCTCGAAGGGCAGTTGCCAAAGCTCGGCCAGGTCGCACAGGACGATCACGTCCGTGTCCATATAGATGGCCTTGCCCTGATAACCACAGTAGGCCGGAATGCCCCAGCGAAAACCCGAAAACGGCGTGGCCCAGGCTTCGGTGCGCCAGCCCTGCTGCTGCGCCGGATTGGAATACCAGAAGCTCTGCGGGTCGCGGGAAAGCTGCATCCAGTGGATCTCGACCGGCAGAGAGCAGTGTTTGCGGATGCTGTAGTCCAGCACCATCATCTGCTCCAGATCACAGTCGTTGGGGTCGCAGCCAACGAATACCTTGATTACTTCCTGCATACCCTGGGGCTCCTCTGCCACTGCCTGGCTCCGCTAAAACCTGATGCACGCCAGCCCTGGGGAGCCGAACGCAAATTTCGGCGTACGCTAATGCTTTGCCGCTGGCAGATCAAGCAGACAGCCGCCTGGCCGGACTTCGCATGGCGGCCCGGAGCTGTGGCATAGTCGGCCACTTCTTTGTGACTTTCGGCCAGACGCATGCCCCGCCCCGCCCCTAGCGTCTCCAGACGCAGCATCACCAGCGCGCAACTGCTCACCCAGCTGGGCCTGGAACTTGGCCTGAGTCTGGAAACCTGCCTGCACGACTGCGGCCTGACGCCGTTGCAACTGGCCGACCCGCAGGGCGAAATCGCCCCGCAGCAGGAACTGCAGCTGATCGCCAACCTGGTAGCGGCCTTGCCCGGCGTGCCGGATCTGGGCCTGCAGGCCGGCCTGCGCTACCGGCTGATCACCTATGGCATCTGGGGTTACGCCCTGCTCAGCAGCCAGGACTTTCGCCAGGCCGCCGAACTGGGGCTGCGTTACCTCGACCTGACCTACGCCTTTAGCCATATCCGCCTGAGCGAAGATCACGACCATGCCCACCTGCACTTCGATGACGCGCATCTGCCGCCGGACCTGCGCGGCTTTCTGGTGCTGCGCGATGCGGTGGCGGTGATGGTGATCCAGCGCGAGCTGACTGGCACCGCCCTGCCCCTGAGCCGCGTGCAATTACGCATGAGTGCGCCGCGCCAGCTGGCGGCCTTTAGCCAACAGTTTGGCCTGCAGCCAGAATTTTCCAGCCCGGAAAACCGCATCAGCTTTGCCCGGCATTGGCTTGATGCGCCGCTGCCCCACGCCAACGCCCCGATGACCAGACTGTGCGAACAGCAATGCCAGGCCCTGCTGGCCAAACGTCAGGTCCGTAGCGGGCTGGCCGGCCAGGTACGCGATCGCCTACTCAGCACCCCGGGCCGCCTGGCCGATATGGAACAGGTCGCCAGCGAGCTGCAGCTCAGCAGCCGCACCCTGCGCCGCCGCCTGGAACAACAGGGCAGCAGCTTTCGCCAGCTGCAGGAAGAAGTTCGCCAGGCCCTGGCCGAAGAGCTGCTGGCCACTGGCGGCCTGAACCAGGAGGAAATCGCCGAACGCCTCGGTTACAGCGAAGTGTCGAACTTCGTGCATGCCTTTCGGCGCTGGAAAGGACTGCCCCCGGGCCAGTACCGTCGCAGCCTCGGCTCCACCGGGAGCAGAGGGCCCGGTAGGCATTGATCATTTACGCCGCGACTTTGGCGCTTTCCACACTAAAGCAAGCAGCCATATGCGCCGATAATCTGGGCAACTCATCCATTCGGAGTATTCATGCGCCAGGGTTTCCTCGGGCAGTTCCTGCCACATGATCTCAACGACCAGGCCAGCCTGCTGCTGGCCCGTACCCTGGCCTTCAGCGGCCTGTGCAGTGTGGTCATCGGCCTGTACAGCTGCATCAAGTGGGGCCGACTGGGTAACGAGCCACTGATGTATGGCTCGCTGCTACTGGTATTGGGCATGCCGCTGATGCTGCTGCTCCTGCGCAGCGCCCTGTTCCCCCTGGCACTGGCGGCCAATCTGGCCCTGGCCTGTATGGCCAGCTACTCGATGATCCTGATCTACCAGCTGGGCGGTCTGCACTCGGCGCATATCTACTGGCCGGTGGTGATCATCGTTTTCGCCTACCTGCTGGCCGGTAATCGCAGCGCCATGTTCTGGAGCCTGGTGCAGGCGATCTTCGTGTTCTGGCTGATTCACCTGGAACGCAGTGGCGCGGCGCTGCCGGTTTTCGAACTGAGCCCCAGGGATGCCGCGGTCAACACCTACTCCGGTTACATCCTGCCGGTACTCACCGTCTGGCTGGCCCAGTGGTACAGCGCCAAACTGCGTAACCAGGCCCTGACCGATGCCGAGCAGGCCCTGAACGAATCCCGCACCTTCGGCGACAGCGCCGCACGCAATCAGCAGCAACTGGCGGCAATGGTCGACGAAGTGCGCGGCAGTGCCGGCGACCTGTTGCAGATGGCCAGGCAACTGCAGCAAACACTGGGCGGTATCCGCCTGCGCTGCCAGAGCATCGACACCGATGTGCAGCAACAGGCTGACGCCATGCAACAACTGGATCTGGCTTTGCATGAGGTGCTGGCAAACCTGGCCGAAAGCACTGGGCAGATGCAGCGCCTGAGCCAGGACACCCAGCACAGCAGCAGCCAGGTCAATGTCTGCGCCCAGCGCATGCAGGAGGCCCAGAGCAGCATGCAGGCCATCCAGCAGAGCAACCAGCGCATCGCCGAATCCATGCAGATGATCAGCGCTATCGCCCAGCAGACCAACCTGCTGGCACTCAACGCGGCCATCGAGGCGGCCCGCGCCGGCGAACACGGACGTGGCTTCGCGGTGGTTGCCGACGAGGTGCGCAACCTGTCCCAGCGCAGCAACGCCACCGCCGAAACCGTGCAGAACGTATTGGGCCAGTCGCAACAGATAGTCGACACCGGCGCGGACCAGGTCAGTGAAGTCGGCACCGCCCTGTCGAGCAATGCCGGGCTGACCGACAACCTATCCGATGCCATCCTGCACCACAGTCAGAGCCTCGACCGCGCCCACCGGCAGCTGGCCCAGGTGCGTGACAACAGCGCCGCACAGCGCGAGGCCAGCCAGCGTCAACGGGTCGCCAGCGCCGAGCTGCTCAGCTCGCAGGAATCGCTGGTGCTGCTTGGCGAACAGCTCGAACAGCTGTCCCACCAGCTGCATCAGCGGATGGCCGAGCAGCACTGAGTGCCGCGCCAGCCCGCCTGCTTCAGCAAGAAGTCGGGTAGGCCAGGCGCACCGCCCATGCGCTAGCGCCTGATGCGCACAGCCCCCAAGGTGCCAGCGGGCTGTGGAAGCCTTAAGGATCGGAAGGGATTTGTTTGAAAGTCAGTTCGGCGCTGACAAGCACCCCGGCGGCGTTTATCGTCCAGCCATGAACCTGTCCCCTGCCCCCCTACTGCTCGACTACCAGCCGCCCTGGCAGTGGCAGCAGTTCCACGATCATTTCGCCCTGCGCGCGCTGGCCGGGGTCGAAAGCCTGCAGCCACGCAGCTATGCACGCAGCGTGCTGCTCGATGGCCAGCGCGGCTGGTTCCGCGTGCAAGTGCTGGATGATCAGCACGCGCTGCAGCTGCACTACAGCAAATCGCTGCGCCCCTGCCTGCCTGTGCTGATTGCCCGGGTGCGCAAGATGTTCGATCTGGACTGCCAGCCGCAGCAGATCAGTGCGCATTTTGCCGCCGACCCGCAACTCGGTGCGTTGGTCGCCCGCAACCCCGGCCTGCGCCTGCCCACCGGCTTCGAGCCGTTCGAGCAGGCGGTGCGTGCCATCGTCGGCCAGCAGGTCACGGTCAAGGCCGCGGTAACCATCACCGGCCGTCTGGTCACACGCCTGGGCGAGCCACTGCAGTTTGCCGATGCGGCAGAGATTCAACGGCTGTTCCCCAGCGCGGCGGCCATCGCCGAAGCCAATCTGGAGAATATCGGCATGCCCGGTAAACGGGTGCAGACCCTGCAGCACTTCGCCGCCCAGGTGGCCAGCGGCGCACTGCAGCTGGATCTGCGCGACGGTTGCGCCGCTTTGATCGAACGTCTCTGCGCCCTGCCCGGCATCGGCCCCTGGACCGCGGAATATATCGCCCTGCGCGCCTTCGGCGAGGCCGACGCCTTTCCCGCCAGCGACCTGGGCCTGCTCAAGGCACCGCTCTGGGGGCCGGACGGTATCGAGGCCAAACAGCTCAAGGCCCGTGCCGAAGCCTGGCGACCCTGGCGCGCTTATGCTGCGGCGCACCTGTGGCACAACTACTCGGAGGGCTAAACCGATGTTCTACCGCTACCACGACAGCCCTATCGGCCGTCTGCTGCTAAGCGGCGATGCCAGCGGCCTGCAGCAGGTGTTGATGGATATCGACGACAAGCCCTGGCCAATCGCCGAGCAGTGGCGCAGCGCCGGCGCTAAGCTGGATCAGGTGTGCAGGCAGCTGGACGAGTATTTCGCCGGACGCCGACAACGCTTCGAGCTGCCCTTAGCGCCTCAAGGCACGGCGTTTCAGCAGGCCGTATGGCAGGCACTGCTGCAGATTCCATTTGGCCAGACCCGCTGCTACAGCGCCCTGGCCGCCGAGATCGAGCGGCCCAAGGCGGTGCGCGCGGTCGGCGCAGCCAATGGGGCCAACCCAATCGCCATCATCATCCCCTGCCACCGGGTAATCGGCAGCGATGGCAGCCTCACCGGCTATGCCGGCGGCCTGCCGCGCAAGGCCCTGTTGCTCAAACTGGAAGGTGCGCAACTACCGGAGCAGAAGCTGCTGGGGTTCTAAATATCAGGGGGGAGGAATTCGTGCCAACACGCGGGCCGGTGCACTGAGCGGTAGAGCGAGGATCAGGCCTTCGCCCGAGGCGGGATAAATCCGGCTCAGGGCGGTGATATTGACCTGGTGCGACACCAGTACCAACGGCGCGCCGCGAGCCAGGCGGTTGACCGCCTCAAGCAGTTGCCGGGTCTGCTCGCCGGCCCGCGCCTGTGTCACGAAAAAGGAGTCCAGCGCCGGCAAGGGTTCGACGGCAGCCAGGCCCATCTCCTGTGCGGTATCCAGAGCCCGGCACCAACGACTGCTGAGTATTCGCGGGCGCTCGATACGCTGGCTGCGCAACAGCTGACCCCAGCGCTGCGCCTGCTCACGGCCGAGCTGATTGAGATTGCGCTGAGTGCGGCAGTCACCCAGCTGGAAATTCGCCGGATCCCCCGTGCCAGGCGCGGTGGCATGGCGCAACAGCAGAACGGCGCGGCCTTCACGCAGCGCCGTCCAGGCGTGCTCATCGCTGGCCTGGACCGCGCCGCTCAGCAGGCACAGCGCCAAAAGCCAAGCGCCGGCCCGCCACGTCACATGGTTAAAACTTGACCGTGCCACGGGGCCCCATCAACGCCCAAATGATCAGGCCGATCACCGGCAGCAATACGATCAGCAATATCCACAACACCTTGATACCTGTTTCGGCGTTGCTTTTGATGACGCTGAGAATCGCCCAGATATCCAGGGCCAGAATGACCAAGCCCAGTAAACCGTTAAAAGTGGAACCCATGTTGACTCTCCTGAGTGTGGGGTGCGCGGATCAGTTAGCAGTCATCCAGCCCGGCAATGCTTGCGACCATTGCATCATCGGCAGGTTCGGCGACTGGCAACTGAGCGCTGTCGAATAGACGCAACAGAGTAACCCGCGGTTGCTCGCCGGTGTCGAACCAATGCAGGGTGGCGGCCGGCAGTCGCACCAGGTCGTTCTTCTCGCACAGCAGAGCATAGACATAGTCGTCGATATGCAGGCAAAGCAGGCCCCGCCCCGCCAGGCAGTAATGCAGCTGGGCCACGTCATAGCGTTGCGCCGTGGGCAGGCTCGTCCGCGGGCCGTGCTGATAACGGGGTTCGGTACGCTGGCTGAGCACATCGAAACTGGCGAAGCCATGCTCGCTCATCAGCTGGTCGAGCTGGACGCGACAGGCCGCGATCACCTCTTCGACCGCGCTGCCGGCCTGCACAGACACCGATACCGGCAGCTGGGTGAACTGCACGCCGACCGCGGCCAGGGTACTGGCGATGTCTTCGGCGTGGGTCAGCAGCTTGTTCGGCGCTTCGGGTGAGGACTGGTGATAGACGGTCAGGCTGCTCATGGTCGGATTTTCACACTCTCGATAAGGGCTGCAATGGGCGCGGCAAGGCGTTCAGGGCTGTTCTTCGCGCATATAGATGACAGTGATCAAGGCCGCCGCCAGGACGATCAGGCTGGCGATGGCGAAGGTCCAGGCCGGCCCCAGGGTATTCCAACTGTAGCCGGAATACAGGGCGCCCAGGGCACCGCCCACCCCGGCCAGGGTGGCATACAGGGCCTGACCCTGGCCTTGCTGGCGATCGGCAAAGCTGCGCTGAACGAAGTGGATGGCCGCCGCATGAAAACTGCCGAAGGTCGCCGCGTGCATCAGCTGGGCGAACAGCAACACCGGCAGATGGTCGGCCAGATTGCCCAGCAGCAGCCAGCGTACGGCGGTAATCAGAAAACTGGCCAGCAGCACGCTGCGCAGCGAATAGCGGGCGAGCAGCTTGGCCATGACCATAAACAGCACGATCTCGGCCAGCACCCCGAGGGCCCAGAGCTGGCCGATCAACCCACGCGAGTAGCCGAGGCTCTCCAGATGCAGGGTCAGAAAGGTGTAATAGGGGCCATTGCTCAGCTGCATCAGGCCGACGCTTAAGTAGAAGGCGAGAATCCCCGGGCGGCGCAACTGGCGGATAAAGCCGCCCTGGTCCTGGGTATTGGGACGCATCTGCGGCTGGGCGTTGGGCACCCACCAGCTGCTCAGGACGATGCCGCCCATGATCAGGATCAGCGCCCAGGGATAGGCGTCCAGGCTGAGCAGCTCGAACAGCTTGCCCAGGCCCACCACCGCGACGATAAAGCCGATGCTGCCCCACAGGCGGATCTGGCTGTAGCGCGTGGCCTGCTCCTTGAGATGGGCAAAGGTAATCACCTCGAACTGCGGCAGCACCGCGTGCCAGAAGAACGCGTGCAGCGCCATGATCAGCGCCAGCCAGGCATAGCTCTGACTGATAAAGATGCCGGCAAAGCACAGCAGCGTGCAGATCGCGCCGAAGCGCACGATGGCCAGGCGGCGACCACTGTAATCCCCCAGCCAACCCCACAGATTCGGCGCGATGCAGCGCATCAGCATGGGAATGGCGATCAGCTCGCCGATCCGCGCGGCGGAAAACCCCAGGTGGTCGAAATACAGCGCCAGAAACGGCGCGGTGGCACCGAGCAGGGAGAAATAGAAGAAGTAGAAACCGGACAGCCGCCAGTAAGGCAGTGCCGGGCTCATGCTGTGCATAAACCCGGAACCCTGCTGCGGGACGCGGCTGGCCGCGCAGCAATGCTCATCACAGCTGTGGCAGTACCGGCGTGCTGACCCGCACATCGGCATTCTGCGCGCGGTGGCGCAGCAGGTGGTCCATCAGCACGATGGCCATCATCGCCTCGGCGATCGGCGTGGCACGGATGCCCACACAGGGGTCGTGACGCCCCTTGGTGATGATATCCACCGGGTTACCGTCAACATCGATGGAACGCCCCGGCGTGGTGATGCTGGAAGTGGGCTTGAGCGCCAGATGGGCAACGATCGGTTGGCCACTGGAGATGCCGCCGAGGATGCCGCCGGCGTTGTTGGAGAGGAAACCCGCGGGGGTCATCTCGTCACGGTGCTCGGTGCCACGCTGGGCCACGCTGGCGAAACCTGCGCCGATTTCCACGCCCTTGACCGCGTTGATGCTCATCAGCGCATGGGCCAGCTCGGCGTCCAGACGGTCGAAGATCGGCTCGCCCAGGCCCGGCATCACCCCTTCGGCGACCACGGTGATCTTCGCCCCCACCGAATCCTGATCGCGGCGCAGCTGGTCCATATAGGCTTCAAGCTCGGGCACCTTGTCCGGGTCGGGGCTGAAGAAGGCGTTCTGCTCCACCGACTCCCAGCTCTTGAACGGAATCTCGATGGGGCCGAGCTGGCTCATATAGCCGCGAATCACAATGCCCTGGGTGGCCAGGTACTTCTTGGCGATGGCACCGGCGGCCACGCGCATGGCGGTCTCGCGCGCCGAGCTGCGGCCACCACCGCGGTAGTCGCGAATGCCGTACTTGTGGTGATAGCTGTAATCGGCGTGGGCCGGGCGGAAGGAATCCTTGATCGCCGAGTAGTCCTTGGACTTCTGGTCGGTATTGCGGATCAGCAGGCCGATCGAGCAACCGGTGGTCTTGCCTTCGAATACCCCGGCGAGGATTTCCACCACATCGTCTTCCTGACGTTGGGTGGTGTGGCGGCTGGTGCCCGGCTTGCGCCGGTCGAGGTCGCGCTGCATGTCCTCCAGGGAAAGCTCCAGCCCCGGCGGGCAGCCGTCAACGATGGCGACCAACGCCGGCCCATGGCTTTCGCCCGCGCTGGTGACAGTGAACAGCTTGCCGTAGGTATTGCCGGACATGTGCAAAGGCTCCGCAAGAATCGACCACAGGCCGGGCGCATACCCGCGCCCGGCCTCGTTAAATAAGGCGGCGAGTATACCCTTTGGCGTCCATTGAGTTCATCCTCGAACCTTAGCCTTGGAAAAACGTCGAAATGCTCCCGCCCTTGCAGTGTCCCGCCATGTTTCGAGCCCTTCTAGTGACCCTCCCCCTGCTTGCCGGCCTGGCCCAGGCCGCCCCCAACACCCTGGAGCAACGCCCACTCAGCCTGGAAACCGCCCAGGGCACGCTGCATGGCACCCTGCTCCAGCCGCGCAGTGACGAGCCGCTGGCCGTGGCCCTGCTGATCGCCGGCTCCGGGCCGACCGACCGGGATGGCAACAACCCCGCCGACGGCCATAACGACAGCCTCAAGAAGCTGGCCCAGAACCTGGCCCGACACGGCATTGCCAGCCTGCGCTACGACAAACGCGGCGTGGCCGCCAGCCGTGCGGCGACGCCCAACGAACGCGACCTCAGCGTAGACGCCTATGTCGCCGACGCGGTGGCCTGGGGCCGGCTGCTCAAGCGTGACAAGGCCTTCGACCGGCTGATCCTGATCGGCCACAGCGAAGGCGCATTGATCGCCAGCCTGGCCGCGCCACAGGCCGGGGCCGACGCCCTGGTGACATTGGCCGGCAGCGCCCGCCCGATCGACCAGGTGCTGCGCGAGCAACTGTCCTATCGCCTGCCGCCGCCCCTGCTGGCGCAGAGCAACCGGCTGCTCGACAGCCTGCTGGCCGGGCAGACCAGCACACAGGTGCCCGACGCCCTGCGGGTACTGTTCAGACCCAGCGTCCAGCCCTATCTGATTTCGCTGTTCAAACAGCATCCCGCCGAGGCCTTCGCCAGGCTGAAAATACCCGCACTGATTGTCCAGGGCAGCCATGACATCCAGGTCAGCGTCGCCGATGCCCAGGCCCTGCACGCCGCCAAGCCGGACGCCGAGCTGCTGATAGTGCCCGGCATGAACCATGTTCTGCGTATCGTACCGCTGGCCATGCCGGCGCAACTGGCCAGTTACAACAACCCTCGGCTACCCTTGGCAGGCGTGCTCGGTGCAGAAATTGCCGATTTTATCCAGCGCAGCACCTCAGCCGCAGACTCCAGATAACCGCAGGTCAGCCGATAAGCCGGATGACAGGTGCGGCAAGCACCGGCATAGCGCACAGGATCCGCGTGTATGACTGACCAGCAAACGCAGCCCACCTCTAAAGAGGCCGCCCCGCCAGAGGCGGAAAAAGCCCATCCCTGGGCCGAGCTCGGCCCGGAACAGTTCAGCCTGTTAAGGCTGGCACCCTTGCCCATCGACCGCCATACCGGTCCGCGGCCCCTGCGTTTTATCCAGATGGGCCGCCTCGAACGCCAGAGCCCGCGACAGAGTCTGCTGCGCCTGACCCTGCAGCTGCCCGGGCAGCACCTGCGCAAGGAACAGAATGTGCTGGAGGTCTGGGCCGACCACAGCCAGAAGCTGTTGCGCTTCGCCCCGGACAACGGCCTGCAGCTGGAGCCGGAAAACCGCGGCCTGGGCCGCTTTATCCTGGCCCAGGGCATTGCCTGGGCGCGTCGGCATTACAGCCATTACCAGGTGCAGGGTGGCGATCTGCCGAGCCGGGACGCCTTTAGTGAAGAAGCCCGGGCGCGCCGCGACCACTGCCTGCAGGCCCAGGGTTTTATCATCGAATACCTCGACCCGCTGCAGCTCAAGGCGCGCTATGGCGCACCGCGGGTGAGCACGCTGCACAGCGACTGGAATGCCGACAAGGTGCAGATCGTCGAACTGCTCGACGCCGCTGGCATGCTGCAACAGGCCGACCAGAGCCTGCGCGAGCAGGACATCAAACTCCGTCAACTCAATGAGCGCATCGACCACTTGCGCCGCGAAGATGGCAGCCTGCGCTTTACCATCACCTGCCTGATCGCCTTCTGCCTGTTTCAGGCCGGCTTGCTGATCTGGATCGCCACCCGCTGAGCCAACCTGCTAGGAGCCTGTCGGGCTTTTCCGCAGTAAAACAGCGTTAAGTCCGACAGGCTCCGAGGCTACAGCTGGGCGGCCAGGCGGGCGCGGCGGTTGCGCAGGCTGGCCATCAGCGAGGGACCCAGGGCGGTCAGCGCCGAGCCCAGCACCACCAGCACGGCACCGCCATAGGCGATCCAGTTGATCTGCTCGGGCTGCACATGGTCCGGCCACCAGCTTGCCGCCAATGCCACCGAGGCGAAGGTCACCAGCGGGGTAATGGCCAGGGTGGCGCTGACCCGCGACGCCTCCCAGTGCGCCAGGGCTTCGGCAAACGCGCCATAGGCCACCAGGGTGTTCAGGCAGCAGGCGAACAACAGCCAGGCCTGCAGCGAACTCAGCTCGAACACCTGTGCCGGCTGCGCCCAGGGCGTAAGCAACAGGGCACAGGCCAGGTAGATCACCATCATCACCTGCAGCGAGTTCCAGGCGGTAAGCAGCTGCTTCTGCGCCAGGCCATAAAACGTCCAGACGAGTGCCGCCAGCAGCACGATCAGCACCCCGGCGGTGTAGTCGCTCAGGGAAGTCAGCAACTCACCCAGGCGCTGATTGAAAAACAAGCCGAACCCCAGCAGCAACACCGCCAGGCCCATGCCCTGCCCCAGGCTGAAACGCTCACGGAAGACGAACAGGCTGCTGATCAGCAGCAGAATCGGCGCGACTTGGATCACCAGCTGCGTAGTGCCCGGGCTCAGCAGGTTCAAGCCAATCAGGTAGAGCACATAGTTGGCACTCAGCCCGGCAATCGCCAGAACCAGCAACCAGCGGCCCTTGTTCCCCAGCAGACGCAAGGTCGGCAAGCGCCGGCTGGCGGCCAGGTAAGCGAGCAGAATCGAGCCTGAAACCAGCAGGCGATACCAGGTCACGGTGACCGGATCCATCACCTGCAGCACTTCTTTGAGCTTGATCGGCAGCACGCCCCACAACACCGCGGTGACCAGCGCGAGAAACATGCCGTAGAGCCAGCGACCGGAAGATATATGCATGACAGCCTCGAATACGCGCCCGAGAACCGCTACGCGGGTGGCGCAAAGACGCATTCTAGGGCCTGGCCAGATGGCACTACAGTCACAGTTGCAGGCCGTCAGACAGCAGAACTGTGCTGATGGCCATCGGCAATCGCCACGAAAATGGCGTCAATACTCAAGAAAACCTGAGAAAAACCAACAATATGCGACCATTGGTCGCCAAAACACGTATCAGACCGGGTGCCGATTAGACTGAAGTCAATGACTACTAACGTGGGAGGAGTAAGCATGTTTGGTCAGCGCAATGTGGATCCCAGCCCCGGCACCCATTACCGCAGCGAGCGGGTCAGCTCGGTCAATGGCCAATACTTCTTTTCCACCCGGGAAGGCACCCTTGAAGGCCCCTACTTCACCCGCATCGATGCGCTACACGGAATAGACGCCTATATCCAGCGTATGCAGATCTCCAACGCACTCTACGCACGATCCAATCGTTTCTAGTCCGTCATAACGAGCAAACCCCGGGCAGTTCGACTGCACCGGGGTTTGCGTTCGTTCAAGCAAAAGATCGGGCCATTGCCCGCGTCTTCAGCGCACCGCTTCGAACAGACCGGTTGCGCCCATACCGCCGCCCACGCACATGGTGACGATGCCATAGCGCAGATTGCGCCGCTGCAGCTCACGCACCAGATGGCCGACCTGGCGCGAGCCAGTCATGCCGAACGGGTGGCCGATGGAAATCGAGCCACCGTTGACGTTGTACTTGGCGTTGTCGATTTCCAGGCGGTCGCGGGCATACAGGCACTGCGAGGCGAAGGCTTCGTTGAGCTCCCACAGGTCGATATCGGCCACGCTCAAACCGCGAGCCTTGAGCAGCTTGGGCACCGAGAACACCGGACCGATACCCATCTCGTCCGGCTCGCAACCGGCGACGGTAAAGCCGCGGAAGAAGGCTTTCGGCTTGAGGCCCAGTTCGATGGCTTTTTCCAGGGTCATGACCAGGGTCATGGACGCACCATCGGACAGCTGCGAGGCGTTTCCGGCGGTGACCGAACCGTCGTCGGCGAATACCGGCTTGAGCGCGGCCAGGCTTTCGAGGGTGGTGTCGGCACGGTTGCAGTCATCGCGATCGACCACGCCCTCGACGATCTTCTTCTCGCCGGTGGCCTTGTCCTCGACCAGGTATTTGACACTCATCGGCACGATTTCGTCGTCGAACAGGCCCTCGGCCTGGGCCCGCGCGGTGCGCTGCTGACTCTGCAGGGCATAGGCATCCTGGGCTTCGCGACTGACGTTATAGCGCCGCGCGACGATCTCGGCGGTCTGCCCCATGGGGTAGTAGATACCCGGCACATCCTTTTGCAGGATGGGGTTGAACAGGTTGTCGGTGTTCATGCTTTTCAGGGTCATGGTGATCGACTCGACCCCACCGGCGACAATGATGTCGCTGCAGCCCGAGGCCACCTGGTTGGCGGCGATGGCAATGGCCTGCAGGCCCGAGGAGCAGAAGCGGTTGAGGGTCATGCCCGCCACGTTGGTGCCCAGACCGGACAGCACTGCCACGTTGCGGCCGATATTCATGCCCTGGGCCCCTTCGTTGGAGCCGGCACCGACGATGCAGTCGTCCACCAGCGCTGGGTCGATACCCGTGCGAGCCAGCAGCGCATTGACGCAATGGGCCGCCATGTCGTCCGGACGTGTCTGGTTGAACTTGCCACGGAAGGACTTGGCCAGACCAGTCCGCACGCTGTCCACTATCACCACTTCACGCATGCCGCACCTCATTGTTGTTGGGGTTTGAATTAGGGTGAGAATAAAACCGAACAATCCAAGCCGGCGACGATCATTCAGCAGACGTATGCGCAAACATCGTTAACCATGGTTTCAGGCGCAGCCCCGTGGTGCCTGCCCCCAGCAAGGCTCAGCCGTTAATCCCTTTCGAACGCTGCCTCCAGTGCCTGGTTGACGGTACGTAAGACCTTGATCCGGGCAAAGCGCTTGTCGTTGGCTTCCACCAGGGTCCAGGGCGCGATCTCGGTGCTGGTCCGGTCGACCATATCGCCCACCGCATCGCGGTAAAGCGGCCACTTGTCGCGGTTGCGCCAGTCTTCTTCGGTGATCTTGAAACGCTTGAAGGGGATCTGCTCGCGAGCCTTGAAACGCTCAAGCTGGGTATCCTGATCGATCGACAGCCAGAACTTCACCAGTACCACGCCCGCGTCAATCAGTTGCTCCTCGAAATCGTTGATCTCGCTGTAGGCACGCAGCCAGTCGGCCGGACTACAGAAACCCTCGACCCGCTCCACCAGCACCCGGCCATACCAGGAACGGTCGAACAAAGTGAACTTGCCGCGCGCCGGAATATGCCGCCAGAAGCGCCACAGGTAGGGTTGCGCACGCTCCTCCTCGGTGGGTGCGGCCACCGGCACGATACGGTACTGACGCGGATCGAGCGCGCCGATCACCCGGCGAATCGCCCCGCCCTTGCCGGCCGCATCGTTACCTTCGAATACCGCCACCAGGGAGTGCTTGCGCATGCGCTTGTCGCGCATCAGCCCGGACAGACGCGCCTGTTCGACAGCCAGCTGCTCCTCGTAGTCATCCTTGGCCAGGGCCTGGCTCATATCCAGGCTATCGAGCAGGCCGCGGTTATCCAGGCTTGACGTCAGCGGTGCCGCATGGGGTTGCGACAGTGGTCTGGATTCGGCCTTGAGCGCGGCCTGCAGACCATCGAGCAGAATGCGCCCGACCGTCAGGCTGCGGTAATACTCATCCACCCCTTCCACCACATACCAGGGCGCATAGTCGCGGCTGCTGCGGCGCAGCACACGCTCGCCGACCTTGACGTATTTGTCGTAGGTCTTCGATTGCTGCCAGTCCAGCGGACTCAGCCGCCAGCTGTGCAGCGGGTCGTCCTTCAGGGTTTTGAGGCGCGCCTTCATACGCGTCTTGGAGAGGTGGAACCAGAACTTGAAGATCAGCGTACCTTCATCGCAGAGCATGCGCTCCAGCCCCAGAGTGCTGTCGATGGCCTGATCCAGCACGGCATTCTTGATCCGCCCGTGCACCCGCCCCTGGAGCATCTGGCTGTACCAGTTACCGAAGAAGATGCCGATCCGCCCCTTGGGCGGCAACTGCCGCCAGTAGCGCCAGGCCGGTGGCCGGGCCAGCTCCTCATCGGTTTGCTGATCGAAGGTGCTGACCTGGATCAGCCGTGCATCCATCCACTCGTTGAGTAGCTTGACCGTCTCGCCCTTGCCCGCCCCCTCGACACCATTGATCAGGATGATCACGGCAAAACGGCCCTGTTGCTGCAACTCGTATTGCGCTTCCAACAAGGCTTCGCGCAGCGCCGGCACCTCGGCCTCGAAGGTTTCCTTATCGATGCTGTGACCAATCTCGGCAGACTCGAACATAGCTAACTCCCTGACATGATGGCTTGAGCCTAGCGGATCGCCCCCCGCTTTGTCCGGATTCACCCGGCAATCGGCTAGAATGCGCGCCTGCGCCACTGGGTAGCCCGCATGTCCGATACGTCCAACACCACCCGCCAACAGGCACACCTCAACTGGGATGCACAGGGCCAACCCCTCTGCGCCCGATTCAACGACTTGTACTTCTCCAACGAGGACGGCCTGGCTGAAACCCGCTATGTGTTTCTCGCCAACAACCAGTTGCCGGGGCGTTTCGCCGCCCTGGCTGCCGGCGAACAACTGGTGATAGGCGAGACCGGCTTCGGCACCGGACTGAATTTCCTCTGCGCCTGGCAACTGTTCGAGCAGCAGGCTGCTCCCGGTGCGCGCCTGCATTTTGTCAGCGTGGAAAAATACCCGCTGAGCAAAGCCGACCTGCAACGCGCCCTGGCGCTGTGGCCGGAACTTGCACCCTACGCCGAGCCGCTACTGGCGCAATACGTGGCGCTGCACCCAGGTTTTCAGCGCCTGGTGTTTGCAGGCGGGCGGATCGTTCTGACCCTGCTGATCGGCGATGCACTGGAGCTGTTCGGCCAACTGGACGCCCAGGTCGACGCCTGGTTTCTCGACGGCTTCGCTCCGGCGAAAAACCCGGACATGTGGACGCCGGAGCTATTTGCCGAACTGGCCAGGCTGTCCCACGCCAGCACCACCCTGGGCACCTTTACCAGCACCGGTTATGTACGCCGGCGGCTGAACGATGCCGGCTTCAAGATGAAGCGCGTGCCGGGGCTGGGGAAAAAATGGGAAGTGCTTAAAGGCGGTTTTATCGGTACAGCTGAGGCGAGCGAAAAGCCCTGGTTTTCTCGCCCGCCGCAGCCTGTCGGCCCGCGCAGCGCCATTGTCATTGGCGCAGGTCTGGCCGGCTGCGCCACTGCCGCCAGCCTGGCCCAGCGCGGCTGGCAGGTCTGCCTGTTGGAACGGCATGCCGCCATCGCCCAGGAAGCCTCGGGCAACCCGCAGGGCGTGCTCTATCTCAAGCTCTCCGCTCATCACACCACCCTGTCACGCCTGATCGTAAGCGGCTTCGGCCATAGCCGCCGGCTGCTGGAGCGCCTGCACAAAGGCCAGGACTGGGATAACTGCGGCGTACTGCAACTGGCCTTCGACGCCAAGGAAGCGCAGCGTCAGACGCAACTTGCAGCGGCCTTTCCGGCTGACCTGCTGACGAACCTGGACAGAAGCGCCGCCGAAGCCAGGGCCGGCATCTCACTACCCGCCGGCGGTTTGTTCTACCCCGACGCAGGCTGGGTGCACCCGCCGGCGCTCTGCGCCCTGCTCAGCAAACACCCCAATATCCAGTTGCAACTGCATCAGGAAGCCTTGGAGCTGCGCCGTAACGGTGATAGCTGGCAGGCCTGGAATGGCGAGCAGCTGCTGGCCAGCGCCGGGGTAGTAGTGCTGGCCAGTGCCGCCGAGATCAAGAGTTTTAGTCAGAGTGCAGACCTGCCGCTGAAACGCATACGCGGACAGATCAGCCGCCTGCCCGCCACGGAAGCCAGCCGCGCCTTAAGCACTGTGGTCTGCGCCGAAGGCTATGTCGCCCCGGTACGCCAGGATGAACACACCCTGGGGGCAAGTTTCGATTTCAACAGCAACGATCTGACGCTGAACAGCGCCGATCACGCGAGCAACCTGCAGCTATTGGAAGAGATATCGCCTGAGCTTTCCGACGCACTGAATGCTCCGGCACTCGACCCAGAGCAACTGCAGGGGCGCGCCGCGTTTCGCTGTACCAGCCCGGACTATCTGCCGATTGTCGGCCCGTTAGCCGACTCAGCCGCCTTTGCCGAGGCTTATGCGGTACTAGGCAAGGATGCCCGCCAGGTGCCGGCCACACCCTGCCCCTGGCTCGATGGCCTGTATATCAACAGCGGGCATGGTTCACGCGGGCTGATTACCGCGCCGCTGTCCGGCGAGCTGATCGCCGCCTGGCTGAACAACGAGCCGCTGCCAGTGCCCGCCGATGTAGCGCAGGCCTGCCATCCGAATCGCTTTGCACTGCGCGCGCTGATCCGCAACAAAAGCTGAGCTCGGATCGGTGGCGGACAAGGCTTCGCCATGTCCACCCTACAGCCGGCAAGCTGGCCCGGCGTCATGCATCAGCCGCGCAGGGTAAAACGCCAGGCGCGGTGGATCTTCTGGTTACGCGCGAAGTCCGGATCGAGGGTCGACTCGCTGATTTCCTCAACCTGATAACGCGCGGCCAGGCTCTCATCGAGCTCAAATTTGCGGAAGTTGTTGGAGAAATACAGCACCCCGTCCTTGGTCAGACGGGCCATGGCCAGGTCGAGCAACTGCACATGATCGCGCTGGATGTCGAAGATGCCTTCCATCCGCTTGGAGTTGGAGAAGGTTGGCGGATCGATAAAGATCAGCTCGTATTCGCCACGGTCTTCGGCCAGCCAGGCCATCACGTCGCCCTGCTCCAGCTTGTTCTTGTCGGAGTAACCATTGAGCGACAGGTTGCGCCGCGCCCAGTCCAGGTAGGTCTTCGATAGGTCGACGCTGGTGGTACTGCGCGCGCCGCCCTTGGCCGCATGCACGGTGGCCGTGGCGGTGTAGCAGAACAGATTGAGGAAACGCTTGCCGGCAGCCTCTTTCTGAATGCGCAGGCGCAGCGGTCGGTGGTCGAGGAACAGTCCGGTATCCAGGTAATCGGTGAGGTTGACCAGCAGCTTTACGCCGCCCTCGCTGACTTCCATAAACTGGCCCTGAGTGGCCTGGCGCTGGTACTGCTTGGTGCCACTCTGGCGTTCGCGGCGCTTGATCACCACCTTGCTCTTGTCGACGCCCAGCGCCTGCGGAATCGCGGCGATGGCGTCAAACATGCGCGCCTTGGCTTTCTCCGGGTCAATGGACTTGGGAGCGGCATATTCCTGCACATGCACCCAGTCACCATACAGATCCACCGCCATGGAATATTCCGGCATATCGGCGTCGTACAGGCGATAGCACTGCACGCCCTCCTTGCGCGCCCACTTGCCCAGCTGTTTGAGGTTTTTCTGCAGACGGTTGGCAAACATCTGCCCGCCTTCACTCAGGCGCGCCTGCTCAACCACCGGAGCCGGTGCAGGAGCCGGTTTGATCGGATTGCCATTCTTGTTGTACTGGCGCTCCAGCGGCTCCAGCGGGGATTTGTCAGCTTCGGCCTGCTCGCGTTCACGTTCACGCTGCTCGGGGGTACGGCGCTCGCCGGTGACGAACTGTTCGGGCTGCACCTTGATCAGCAACAGCTTGCACGGCAGCGCGCCATTCCAGAAGGCGTACTGCTTGTGGCTGCGGATGCCCATGCGCTTGCCCAGATCCGGCGCGCCGGTAAAGACCGCCGCCTCCCAGCCCATGCAGGCCTGACGCAAGCGCTCACCGAGGTTCTGGTAGAGATACAGCAGGCTGGCTTCATCACCCAGGCGCTCGCCGTAGGGTGGATTGCAAATCACCAGGCCTTTCTGGTTCTGATCCGGACGCGGCTCGAAGGTCGCCACCTCGCCCTGATAGACCTTGATCCAATCGCTCATGCCCGCGCGCTCGATATTGTTGCGCGCCGGCTGAATCAGCCGTGGGTCGGCTTCATAACCGCGAATCCACAGCGGTGGTTTGGCCATGCCTGCTGCTGCACGCTCTTCGGCTTCGGCATGCACTTTCTTCCACAAAGCCGGCACGTGGCCCAGCCATTTGCTGAAGCCCCATTGCTCACGGGTCATATTCGGTGCGATGTCGGCGGCGATCATCGCCGCCTCGACCAGGAAGGTGCCGACACCGCACATAGGGTCGGCCAGCGCACCGCCCTCGGCAGCGATGCGCGGCCAGCCGGCGCGGATCAATACCGCAGCGGCCAGGTTTTCCTTCAACGGCGCAGCGCCCTGCTGCAGGCGATAACCGCGCTGGTGCAGGCTGTGGCCAGACAGATCAAGAGAAAGAATCGCCTCACCTCGGTCCAGACGCAGATGCACGCGCAGATCGGGATTGAGTTTGTCGACCGATGGCCGCGTGCCGTCTTTCAGGCGCAGCTTGTCGACAATGGCGTCCTTGACCTTCAAGGCACCGAAATGGGTGTTGTCGATGCCCGAACCGTTGCCGCTGAACTCCACCGCCAGACTGCCGTTGGACTCCAGGTGCTCGAACCAATCGACCTCCAGCACCCCTTCGTAGAGGCTCTGTGCGTCCTGCACGCCGTAGCGCTTGAGCACCAAGAGCACGCGGTTGGCCAGGCGCGACCACAGGCACAGGCGATAGGCGGTTTCCATGTCGGCCATGCCTCGAATGGCCGAGGTGTGCTCACGCGCCTCTTCAAGCCCGAGCTTGCTGGCCTCTTCAAGCAGCAAGCCTTCCAGGCCCTTGGGGCAGGTGAGAAAGAGTTCGTAACGATCCGACATGGGAGCTTCCAGTGTGCCTAAGGCAATAAACGGCGTGCAGCGAAATCAGCACACCCAAAATAAGTGACAAAGCGTCGCAGCGCGACCCTTCGTCGGAATAAACAACAGCCGCAATCGCAATTAATTCGCGATAGCAAAACACCAGTACTGCCCCCGCATACGCCCACAGCACAGGCCTCGGGGTGAAAAAGCGGCATCTGGCCGCAATGCCTTATGGCTTGGCCCGCAAAAATGTTACGCCCTTATGACGAAACGATCATTCACAGGCCTCTGCGCATTCGTTAGAAATCTACCTAGGCCATCGCCGCAAGGGTGATGGCAAGGAGGCTCGCGACGCCGGCAGCGAACTCCATAGGCAGAACTTTCTCTGCCTGACCTTGCTACAAGGTCTAAGGGACATAACAGTCAACATTGAGGGCTACACCCTATGAGAAGACTTAAGCGTGATCCGTTAGAAAGAGCCTTTTTGCGCGGCTATCAATATGGGATCAATGGTAAATCCCGCGAACTTTGTCCATTCACCCTTCCATCCGTACGCCAAGCCTGGTTGAACGGCTGGCGCGAAGGACGTGGTGATAACTGGGACGGCATGACCGGTACTGCCGGCATCCATCGACTCAACGAACTTCACGCTGTCGGCTGATCAAGGAATCCTACCGACTTCCAGGCACGCTCCATCCGAGCGGCGGGCGCAAGCCCAGGGGCTCCCTCAGGGAGCCCTTTTTTATGGCCTGCCATCCATGGCGGCCACCCTTAAACGCCTTCGCTACGCAACGTTAAAAATGGCTCTTTGCCATTTTTAATGTCAGGCCTTGGCTGGTAACGCGGCAATCGCATCGACCGCTTCGCGAATCAAAGCCGGTCCCTTGTAGATAAACCCGGAATAAATCTGTACCAGGCTGGCACCGGCGGCGATCTTCTCAGCCGCATGCTTGCCTTCAGTAATACCGCCCACTGCGATGATCGGTAAACGGCCTTTCAACTCGCCGGCCAGCACCTGAACGATGTGCGTACTCTTCTCACGCACAGGCGCGCCGGACAATCCGCCCGCCTCATCGGCACATTCCAGGCCATGTACCCCTTCGCGGCCCAGCGTGGTGTTAGTGGCAATCACCGCATCCATACCCGCCTCAACCAGCGCATTGGCAACTTCCACGGTTTCTTCATCACTCATGTCCGGCGCAATCTTGATCGCCAGCGGTACGCGCTTACCGTACTGCGCAGCCAGATCTTCCTGGCGCTGACGCAGAGCTTCGAGCAATTGCTTGAGCGAATCACCAAACTGCAGGCTACGCAGCCCAGGGGTGTTAGGCGAGCTGACATTCACCGTGACATAGCTGGCGTGCTGATAGACCTTGTCCAGGCAAAGCAGATAATCGTCCACCGCGCGCTCGACCGGGGTATCGAAATTCTTGCCGATATTGATACCCAGCACGCCCTTGTATTTGGCCGCCCGCACCCGGGCCAGCAAGTGATCTACGCCATGGTTGTTGAAACCCATGCGGTTGATGATGGCTTCGGCCTCAGGTAGGCGGAACAGGCGCGGCTTGGGGTTACCCGGCTGCGGCCGCGGCGTGACGGTGCCGATCTCGATAAAGCCGAAGCCAAGCTGGGCAAAACCGTCGATGGCATCGCCGTTCTTGTCCAAGCCGGCGGCCAGGCCGACCGGGTTGGCGAAGTCCAGCCCCATTACCTGAACGGGCAGTGCTGCCGGACGCTTGGTCAACAAGCCATTGAGCCCCAGACGGCCACCGGCCCCGATCAGATCGACGGACAGTTCATGGGAGGATTCCGGGGACAGTTTGAACAGCAGCTCGCGGGCCAGGGTATACATGGGCAGGCTTAGCTCGATAAAGTGACAAAGGCCGCAATTATAGCCGCCTGGCCACCTCATAGGCGAGGCGCAAGACTGCTTCAGCTCAAACGGCGCAGGCTCAGCAGTTCGCCGGCCGCACTAAACTCAAGCTCGAAGGAACCATAGACCCCTTCGTGAGTCAGAAACTGCCGAAAATGATGGGCCGGCACGCTCACCCGGCGACCGTCACGACTGCGCAGTATCATGCGATTAGCATGGCCCTGATAGACCGCACGCAAGCGCTCGGCGGACAGCGCAATATCCAGCACCAGACTGGGCATGGAGGCACCTACGCAAATGAATGCGGCAATCTTGCCACAGGCAAAGCGCAAGCCCGTGAAAAAATGGCCGGGAGCCATTTTTAACGTCGCGCAGCGACGGCCCGCAGGGTGGCCGCCAGGGATGGCAGGCCATAAAAACCTGTCAAATCAGTCGATAAAGCCTGTGCAGTGGCCGTCTGCCTCTGCCAAACTGGCATTGCTGACTATGGAGTTTCCACCTGGCCATGAGTTTGTCTGAGCAGCCCCCTACCCTCAGCTCACGCCTTGGTGCCCTGGCCCAACGCCTGGGCCTTATTGGTCGCGCGCCTCGCCAAATACTTGAGCGCGCGGGTCAGTTGCGCCTGCCATTCGCCCCCTTGCCCGAGATCCGTGACAGCATCTGCTGGCAGGACGGGCCACAGCTGCATCGCTTGATCGATCTGCCACGTGGCGCGCTTTCCGGCCCCGTGCAAGAAGACAAGGCCCAGGCCCACGCCGCCTTGATCCGCATCATCGAACTCGAGGAGCGCCAGCTGAGCTCATTCGATCTGCGTATTGTCGACGGCGTTTCAGGGTGCACTGCCAACCAAGCCGCCTTTGCCAGCTTCGAGGACTATGCAGCCAGCCCGGCATGCCGTCAGGTGCGCATCATCAGCTACAAGGACTTTGTCAAAACCATCAGCCTCGCTCTGCCGCGCTTTCTAGCCGGCGACCCCATCAGCCTGCGACAGGCCAGCTGGCATGGCGAACGGGTGTTCTGGGCCGGCGAGCATCACCCCCAGGCTTTTGCCTGTGCAATCGCCTATGCCCGCCGCCGCGAACTGGAAATCAGCCTGCCCGCAGACCTGTGTCACTACCGTTTGAGTGCCCACGGGCTGAGCAAGTTACAGCAGCAATACCATGCCCTGGCCATGCCGGCAGCCGCCTGGAGCGACCCGGCCTTTATGGGCCTACTGCTCGATAGCGGCCTCCCCTATGCACGCCTGTCGCTGCTACGCAGCCCAGGCGACCCGGAAATCCTGCTGCTGCCCAAATACTCTGCCGAAGCCACCGCCCTGGGCGAAGGCTTGCGCCTGGCAGGCGCACCAGATGTGGTGGAGTACTTGCAGCGGCTGACGCAGCACCGGGGATAATCAAAAACATCCGCCACAGACTTCCGCGCCTAGACTTGCCATAAAAAGCCCGCCCTCATTCAAGAGAGCGGGCTCAGAACGACCCTATGTCACACGGTATATTCTTGTTCCTGGCCGCCAATCAGTAGCATCACTTTGTCTCCGACACCGATATTATTCAGTGTCGCTACTTCAACAAAGTCGCCATTTAGGCCATCAACATCCACTTCCAGCTTGGCGTCTGGGCCGACAGCGGTGATCTGCACAAAATCGGTTACATTGCTGGCAACACCGAAGTTGGCATCCAGCAGCGCACCCAGATCGATTTTATCCCCCTCATCAAAGTTGTAGTCGGTAATCACGTCGGCATGCGCAAGACCTGTTTCGGAGAAGACAAAGGTATCCGCACCGCCACCACCGGTCAGCGTATCGTTACCCAACTCGCCGATCAGAATATCGTCAGCATCCCCGCCAATGAGGGTGTCGTGGCCACCATTACCCACCAGCACCACACCGTTTTCAGCATCAACGCCATCCGCTGCAGCAGAGATCACCGCATCAGGATCGAGCATAGTAATAGTCAGCTGATCATCCAGAGCCGACAAATCACCGTCGCCATCCGTGACCGCAAGATTAAAGTTAAGAGCTAGATCATCGATAGTTACGGTCTGGTCATAGGTAATGTTATTGATGTTGAACTCCAGCGACCCACTGATATTTTCAATTTTCAGCGTATTGAACTCGGTGGCGGTATAGATAACAAACCCGTTATCAACTGCCTCCCATGTTCCGGCCAAGTCCGCATCAACAATAACCGTGATCCGTTCGCTACCCTTGACCACAGAGAGGTTCTGCTGGCCAGCCAAAGCGGTATTAAAGTCGAAAAGCACACCATCCAACGCCACCAATACCATTGCCGTGGAAGTTGGTCCGCCACCGGTCCATTGCTGCAGAGTAAAGCTGACAAAACTCTGCTTGTTCTGGAATTGCAGTTGCAGCCATTGGCCGTTGTTGATTTTCGGCGTATCGACACCCACGCCCAGATTCGATGCATTTACCTGTTCACTCGAATTCTGGTCTCCACCCGATATCACCAGAGAGTTGTCCGCAGTTGCCACATCATCGGTAGGGCCAAATGCACTAAAGTCCTGCCCGCTCACCGTCGTCGAGGAAATTACCTCATTCGAAATCATCTCGAAGGTATAAGTGCCATCCGGATTGATAGTCAGTTCAAAGAACGGATTGCCGGCAGGGTCAGCCAGGCTGCTAAAGGCATGGAACTCGACACTGCCATCCCCACCGTCAGACACCGCATTGGTAGTAGTTGTGTAATAGAAGCTAAACAGCACCTCATTGCTGCCATCCGCTGTCACATCAACCTTGGCGATGCCAGGCTCAGCCGTATCGCTCTGAACGAAACTGACCGACTCACCGGAATAGGTGCCAGTTTCTGCCAAAGCCACTGACAGGAAGTCCAGACCATCGGCACCGAAGCTCGCGTTATAGCGGCCACTAAAGGCAACGGTCGAAGAGCTTGAGATCACGGCATCCATGACCGACAGGAAGTGCGGGCCATCATCGCGGAACACCAGCGAACCGCTCAGGTCCAGGCTGGCGTCATCGCTGTCGCCGTCCTTGTCGGTGATGGTCGCCGTCAGGGTCAGGCTGTTCGCATCCGGGCTGATCGGCT
>Ga0209343_10000401_pt1 | contig 60477 bp, 55 predicted proteins | sample RifCSPlowO2_02_FD_184026 | JGI IMG/M metagenome (GOLD analysis project Ga0209343, IMG submission 184026) | Groundwater microbial communities from Rifle, Colorado - Rifle CSP2_plank lowO2_0.2 (SPAdes) (version 2) | ecosystem: Environmental > Aquatic > Deep subsurface > Groundwater | place...
TTTTCGAGATTAAAGGCTGCTTACAGAAAACATCGTGGCCTTACAAAACAAAATAGGGTTCAATATCTCAACTGGTATTGCTACTTCCATAACCTCAAAATTAGCAACACTTTGTGAGTATTATGCCCGCGATGACAGACTCTAGAGCCCCTCTCTTTCATTCTTCAATTCCCGAGCAAGCATTTCTTTTAAAGCTTGTCTTGGGGATAAACCCTCGTACAAAATACGATACACAAATTCTGCATTAGGCATTTCAACTTTTTGTTTCCTGGCTAATTCATGAACCGACTCCGCTGTTGCAATACCTTCTACTACACCTGAAAGATTTTTTTTAATTTCATCTAAGGATATCCCACGCCCTAATTCTATTCCTACTTTACGATTACGTGATAAATCTCCCGTACACGTCAGAATTAAATCCCCTAAACCCGAAAGCCCAGAAAAAGTAAGTGGATTAGCACCCTGGTTTACTCCTAGTTTAATCATCTCGTGTAAACAGCGCGTAATAAGCCCCGCACGAGAATTAAGCCCAAAACCTAAACCCTCTGCAATACCTGTTGCAATGGCCATCACATTTTTCAAGGCTCCACCTAATTCAACACCAACAACATCATCACTCGTATAAAGCCTTAAAAAGGGTAACGAGAGAGTTTGTTGAACTTGGGTAGCAATAGATTGATTTTTTGAAGCAACCACAGCCCCACTGGGTTCTCCTTTTGCTAGTTCTAAAGCAAAGGTGGGCCCAGAAAGAGCAACAAATCTTTCTTCGCTGTCTTTAATTTCATCTAAAAAAATTTGAGAACCTAGCTTTAAAGTATTTTGTTCAATTCCTTTGGCTGTATTGATGAGAATCGGTTTTTTCAAAAGGTGAGGGTTAATTTTTTTTAAAACAGATCGAATCATTTGGCAGGGAATTGCAAACACAATAAAATGAGCATCCTTTAAAGTTTTTTCTAAATTGTCACCTCTTCCCCACAACATAACCTCGTGCCCTGCCCCTTTCCACAAGTGGGCCAGTGTAGTGCCAAAACTTCCAGCTCCCATAATTGCAATGTGTTTTGCCGATGAAAAAATCACGTATCAAGTATACCAATCATTTCGTTTGGTTACCATCATAATGACGCATAATGTTAGGAATAAAATTTGACAGGCTCCCCTTCTTCCATGCTAGGTGTGGGGTAGAGAGAGGTAGAAAATGGCTGATGATTATTCTTTTGATAGACCAGAAAAAAGAACACATCGCCGTATTGATGTAGACATTGACGTTAATTTAATTGTGGACGGAAAAAAAATTGATACCACAGCTACAAATTTAAGTTGTGGTGGAATTTTTGTTCCCGTTGATTATGAAGTTATCCCCAAGCAACTCGAAGTTGAATTAACCATCCATCTGCCAGATCATGCAAAACCTGTAAAAGTTTTTGGAGTCATAAGCCGTGCAGGTAAAGAAAATCCTTCAAGCCAAAAAGAAGGTGTTGCGATTCGTTTTAACCGCCTGTACGACGAAAATATACTTGCCATTGATCGATTCATCAAAAGCCGAATGCACTAATAATTTGAATCTTACAGAGCGGGTCCTGCCGCCAGGAGGTTTCCCGCTGGTGCTCGCCCTAAGGCTGCGCGCCATCGGAAGCCCTCCTCCTGGCGTCACCCGCTCATAAAATATTCCATAATTTTTGCATTGACCTCTCTTCCACCTCTTGTATCCTATCACCCATGAATCAAATTCTCCTTTATGTGCTCCTAGGGCTTATTGCAGGTTTAGCCAGTGGGATGTTTGGAATAGGTGGGGGGCTTATTATGGTTCCAGCCTTAGTTTTCTTTTGTGGGATGAGCCAACATATGGCTCAAGGCACATCCCTTGCTGTGATGATTCCACCCGTTGGCCTTTTAGCTGTATGGAAATACCATCAAGCTGGAAACTTAAAACCCATGGTGGCTCTTTGGATTGCCATTGGATTTATTGTAGGAGCCCTTGTGGGAGCAAGTTTTATTCAACCAATTGAAGATACCCATCTTAAAAAAATATTTGGTGTTTTTTTAGGATTAGTATCCCTTAAACTGATTTTAGGAAAATAATGCAAAACTTTGATGAAAAGTTAACAAGCTTACCTGGCTGGAAAATTGTTGAGGGCCGGTTAACTAAAATTTTTAAGTTTACTAGTTTTCCAACTGCTGTTTTATTTGTAAACCGTTTGGTGGATCCTGCTGAAGAATTACTCCACTATCCCGAGGTTACCTTGCTTTTTAATCAAGTAAGAATTAGCCTGATTGATCTTCATTCTAATCAATTAACAGACAAAGATTTTGAGTTTGCTAAAAAAGCAGAGGAACTTGTTTCATGACATCTTTGGTTTCTAAAATTATTCATACATTAGATCATGTGCGTGCTTTTGAAAAAAAATCGAATGATTTTCCTCTCGATTATTGGCTTAAAATATATCTGGATATTCCTACCTTGCTTCGTTGGGCTAAACTTTCCAGAGGGCTCTCCATTTTAGAGGTGGGATGCGGCACAGGAAAATATTCACAAACTATTTCTAAAAAAATTCATTGTAAAAACTATACAGCTATTGATGCAGATACCCAAACCATTATCCGTGCCGAATCAAAAAACGCTGAGGATTCCAAAATTATTTTTCAGAGAGCTGATGTTTTAAGACTCCCCTTTAATAAATCTTCGTTTGATGTAGTTATTATGCTTGATACTCTCCATCATGTGGCCGATTGGCGACGCGCTATTCGTGAAATAAAAAGAGTGCTAAAGCCCAAAGGGAAATTTTTGTTTCGTGATTATAGCATGGATACTTACTCGATGCCGCTTTTAGGGATTATCACAAGACAAATTGTTGATCGCCCCTTTGACCACATGTTTGATCAAGTAGAATTTTCTACTTACCTTTCTAAAAGTGGTTTTCATATTACACATCAAAATGATTCGAGTTGGTTTTTACTTATGGTAGCCGAGAAAACATCGCAGTAGAAAGTTTTTCTGCAGTATAAGAATTAACAAGATTAATAAATAATTCTACTTTATCCAAAGAGGCTTCTACAATATTTACAAAAGCACATCCTACTTCAAAAAAACCTCCATCACTTAAAGGGTGTTCTGATCTTTTCCAAATCACACGAGCTAAAAAATAATTACCGGCTTTCATTACTTGAGCGCGATTTTCTTTTACCTCTTCTAAAACCGAATTATTTAAATAAATAAGCAGGTATTCGCCCGCAGCATAAGATTTGGCCGAACGAAAACAAAAACCAGAGGCCGAAACATTACGGGTTAAAACAATATTTGCATCCACTGAACGCCATTCTGTAAAACGAATGATGTGTTGAGTTGTAACAACATTCATCCTTGGAAATTCTCTTTGATCCATTCTTTGATCCATCATGAATAAAAAGAATTATAGAATTAGCTCTTAAGAGATGCAAGAGAGGATTTGCTTGAAAACAATTTTTCTTGAAGTAAACGAATGCGTTTATCAAATTCCATTTGCACTTGATTTATTTTTTGCAAAGCCTCTTCGAGGCCTTGTAATTTTTGCTGCGCTACTGACATGCCACTCAGAATTACTAATTGCCCCTTGATCGCCACAATATCTTTTCTTACTGATTGGGCTTCACCACCTAAAAATGCCACTAGATTTTTGGTTGCTCTTTCCATTTTTTTCTTCATTCCCTTCAATGAAAGCAAATGGCATGCCAACAAAAAATTTTGATTTAAAGGAATTTACATGAGGAAGAAGATCTTGGAAAGACATTTATTAAAAAAATGTCTCATTTTGAGGGGGAAGAATGTCAAATTAATGGCGATTAAAAGCTAATGATATATATTTACCTGGGCAAATATATTCAACATTGGATGATTATTTCGAAAGACGTTCTAAAAATTCTGCGTAAGTACGTACAAGAACGCCAGTACCGCCAATGGATTCGTAATCGCGTGATTTATCTGACCAAGAAGGCCCTGCAATATCGATATGAGCCCACTTCACTTTGGGTTCTACAAATTCCTGCAAAAATAATCCCGCTGTAATGGTGCCCCCATAACCAGATCCCACATTTTTATAATCGGCAATGGGAGATTTAAGTTCATCTTTGTAATCTTCTGCCAAGGGAAGCTGCCACATTTTTTCACCCGCATCCTTGCCACAGGAAATAAGAGATTCGATAAGTTTTTCATCATTTCCCATAATTCCAGAAATGCGATCACCCAAGGCCACCAAACAAGCTCCGGTTAAAGTGGCACAATCAATCATGTAGGTTGGCTTTCTTTTTTGAGCATAGGTCATGGCATCAATTAAAGTAAGCCTTCCTTCAGCATCGGTATTAAGCACTTCAATTGTTTTTCCCTTCATGGAAGTGATAATATCTCCCGGTCTAATCGCACTGGCATCGGGCATGTTTTCTGCCGCAGCAACATACCCCCATACTTCTACTTTGGGCGCTAAACGCGAAATAACCGACATCAATCCAATAACCGCAGCAGCTCCCGACATATCATCCTTCATGGTTTCCATTTGTTTAGGTGGTTTTAAAGATAATCCACCCGAATCAAAAGTAATGCCCTTGCCTACCAAAGCCACATGAGTCTTGGATTTCCCAGAAGGTTTGTAATGCATTTCGATAAAGGCCGGGGGATTTTTACTTCCTTGAGCAACCCCCAAGTACGAGCCCATCTTTAATCGTTTAATTTCAGCAGATCCTAAAATGCGTGTTTTTACACCTTTTAACCCCCTAGCCGATCGGCTTAGTTCCATGGGAGTCATATGATTGGCCGTTGTGTTGATAAGATCCCTTGCTAAAAAAATTCCAGCTCCCAAAGCCACTGCTTTTTCAAAACCTTTTTTGAGAAAAGAAATTTTTTTGGAATCATCGATAATCAAAGATACTTCTTCGAGATAAAAAGAATTCTTACTTTTCTTTTTGTAACGCAAAAATTCATAAGTGGCCAAAATAAGCCCCTCTCCCAGGGCTTGTGCTATTTTAGCAGGATCTTTTAAAGCGAGATTTCCAAACTTTAAGCCAAGGGTAATTTTTTTTGTTTTGAGTTGGCTGGCTATTTTTGAAATACGACCACCAGCCTTGCGAAGACATTCGTATTCTATTTTATCTTTATCTCCCAAACCAAAAACCCCGGCATAAAGGGCTGGGATTTTTTTATGGGAAATCACCACTTTTGATTGTCCCCATTTTCCCTCGAAATTTTCCCTTTTTAAAAGCTGTGTGAGCAGGGTTCCCAGTTTTTTATCGAGGGTTTTAAAATTTTGATCTTTTGCAAATTCTTTATTTACCAACACCATCATTAAATCTGATTTTGCTTTGGTTACATCACCAGTACTCACTGAAAACTTCATGAAAACCTCCATGGGGTATAATTGATATAATGGGATTGTTGAAAAATGTCTCTCCTCTGTCATCCCTGCGAAAGCAGGGATCCAGAACTTATTGAAAAGACTGGATTCCCGCCTTCGCGGGAATGACAGAATTGGTGGAAAACTATATTTTTCAACAGACCCATAATTTATCGGATAACAGAGTTTTTTTCCAACTGAATCTTTTTACATATAAATGTTTCTTTTTTTTTAATTTGTTTGAGTTTTTTAAGGAAATGGTAAACATTTAGAAATTATGCAGTTTTTAGAATTGCTTCAAAGTATCGAGAAGTCCGGGGTTCGTTATCTCATTGTTGGCGGAATAGCCGTAAATTTGCACGGTATTGTTCGGCCCACTAAGGATCTTGATTTAGTGGTTTATCTCGAAAGAGAAAACCTCCTCCGTTTCATTCATCTGATGACAAACTTGGGTTTTCATCCAAAGGTGCCCGTTAAAGCCGAAGAGTTTGCCGATCCGAAAAAAAGACAGGACTGGATCGATAACAAAAATATGATTGTTTTCAGTTTTTATCACAAAGACGATATGATGAAAGTCATTGATATTTTCGTGCAACATCCTCTTCCTTTTGAAAATATGTACAACAATAGAGAAGTAATTGCAGTCGGAGACTTTAATACTTCTGTTATTTCCATATCCGACCTGATAAAATTAAAAAAAGCTGCGGGGCGTCTTCAGGATCAATCTGACATCCGCGCACTCCATAAAATTCTCCGGCTACGAAAGGATAAGGGGCCATGAAAAAAAAGAAAAGTGATACAGAAATGAAAGGATTCGAATTTTATCGCACGGACGAAGAACTTCTCGATTATATGGCCATCCCTGCCGACAAAAAACTTCGTTGGTTGGAGGATATGTGGAACTTCAACAAGCAAGTGGCACTTAAAAACCCCCAAATTGCCAAGATTCAGGAGATGTTTCGCCGAGGCGAATTGTAGCCTTAACTGAGCAGTTTTTTAACGTAACGAAGCTTTTTCTCAATGTAGTCTTCATCAAGTTTTTTTCCAAAAAGTTCCCTTAATTCTTCGATGTCTCTTTTATCAATGCTTCTATCGGCTATGCTTTTAAGAACAATCAAATCTTCTGGGGTAGCTATGCGTATAAAAATATTACCCAGTTTTTTTTCTACAGCACGATGAACAACATCGGCACCCACGTAATGATCTGCATATAAAAGATCGATGGGCACATTATCTATTTTGGTTTTAATTTGATAATCACCAGCGCTCCGTGTTTCGTATCCTAATTTTAAAAACAGATCTGAAATTTTCTTTAAATCATTAACTAAAATATAAAAATCCATGTCAACTGTGTTGGCTCTGCCGTTGTGAAGTAACATGGCCAAGCCGCCAATAAGACAATATTCAATTTTTTCTTTTTTAAAAATTTGAACAACTTTAATGAGAGTTTCAAGCATAATATTGCCTTAAAAGATCTGAGAGTTTGGGAATATGAGTTTTGGCCCTACCTCGAAGTTTAACAATTTGATAAATGAAAAAAGGATCAATACGCCTTTTTTCTTCTAAGTGTGGCAAATATTTTTTTTCTGTTTGAGATGCTTTGTACACTAAAGCTACAAGTTCATCAAAATAATGATAGTGTGGATTAAGCGTGTAATAATTGGGATTATAAAACTGTTTGATAAGGCTATTTTTTTTCAACTGATGAAGGGCTTTAAAAACTTGTGTAGGCGATTTGCCAATATGAGCTGCTATTTGCCTTCCAGAATAACCACCCCTCATTCCTAAAAACTTGATTATCCTGGCTTTTGTTTCACTTCCAAAAATTTCTTTCATACTGTACCTATTGTATAGGTACATATAAAAATGGTCAAGAAAAAGGTTATTGCGGTTCTGAATAAGAAGAAACTAAAACTTGTCTGTGACCAGAACCAGAAGGAGAAGAAACAATTCCCTCCAGCTCCATTTTTTCAATCATCCGGGCAGCTCTGTTATAACCAACACGCAATTTTCTTTGAATCATTGAAATAGAGGCCTGTCTGGTTTCGGCTACAATGGCAACCGCTTGATCATACAAAGTATCGGTTTCAGCTTCGCCCCCTTCCAAGCCATCTACCCCTTCGGTTTCTATAGGCTTTAAGATAGCCTCATTGTAGATGGGGCGCCCTTGTTTTTTTAGATGATCCACTACACGTGAAATTTCGGCATCGGTAATATAAGTACCATGCACACGCACCATACGAGAAGTTCCTGGAGGAATAAACAACATATCCCCGGCACCTAAAAGACGCTCGGCCCCAATAGTATCTAAAATGGTGCGGGCATCGTATTTAGAAGAAACCTTAAACGAAATACGCGCTGGAAAATTGGCTTTAATAACTCCAGTTAACACGTCCACCGATGGCCGCTGAGTTGCTAAAATCAAGTGAACCCCAGCAGCACGGGCCATTTGAGCTAAACGAGTAATGGATTCTTCTACCTCACGGGATGAAACCATCATCAAATCAGCCAACTCATCAATCAGCACAACAATATAGGGAATTTTTCCTTCATGAATGACAGGCTCTTCACTTCCCCCTGTAATTTCTTCACCACGACCTGCTGATTTACTAACAAAATTTCCACTGATAATCTTTTTATTGTAAGATAAAATATCTCGCGCGTTCACATCGGACATTAAATGATAACGTCTTTCCATTTCCCGCACAGCCCAACGCAGAGCCAGGGATGCCTTCTTGGGATCTGTAACCACAGGCAAAAGTAAATGGGGAATGCCTTCATAAATGGAGAGTTCCAGCATTTTAGGATCTACCATCAATAAACGCACATCTTCGGGTGAGGCCTTGTATAAAATAGAAAGAATCATTGAATTAACTGAAACTGATTTTCCAGAACCGGTAGCCCCCGCAACAAGAAGATGAGGCATCTTTGCCAAATCGGTTATAAAAGGTGTGCCTTCGATATCTTTTCCCAAAGCCAACATCAGTTTAGCTTCACTTTTTTGAAATTTTTCATCGGCAATTACTTCTTTTAACCACACCGTCTCACGAGCATTGTTAGGAATCTCAATACCCACAGCTGGCTTATTAGGCAATGGTGCCACAATACGCACCGAACGCCCTCCCATGGCCATAGAAAGATCATCAACCAAATTAGCAATGCGTGATAATTTAACCCCGGGGGCTGGCTGAAATTCGTACATCGTAATCACGGGGCCAGGATGAATTTCGGTTACTTGCCCTTGAACATCAAAATCTCCTAATTTTTTTTCTAAAAGCCGGGCATTCATCTTTAAACTTTCCTCATCCACCGGAATAGTTTCACGCGCTTCAGCATCAAGTAAATTTAAAGAAGGAAAAGTGTAACCTTTGGCTAAATTTTGAAATTCTAATTGTGATGTATGAGGTTTGACTGTTTTAGTTTTATCAATACGATCAAAAATTTTGGGCTCCACAAAAGCTAGTTGTTTTGGCTTTGCTGGTAATTCAATGGTTGGTTTTTCTAAAAGCGCTGTTCGATTTATTTTTACCTCTTGAGCGGGTAGAGCAATTTCTTTAACTCTCCACTTAGAAATCATTTTTTTAATTCTAGCCCAATAAATTTGAATCCATTGCCCCGTTGTTTTAATAAAAGCAACACTTCTGGTGAAGAAAAAATTTCCCATTTCCCTCAAAGAAAAACGTGTAGCCCAAATAAAGGTAAGAATTGCTCCTACTAACACCAAAAGATAAGTACCAGGACGCCCTAGGTACTCAATTCCCCCAGAGGCTAAAAGACTCCCCAAAAGACCACCAGCCTCAATACGAGCGTCACCTAGACGCACTTGGGACACCAATAATTGAAATAAAACTGACAAAAAAATGATAAAAAGAAAATAAACAGGAATTTGATGTGTTCTTAAACTGGAGATAGTGCCCTTAAAAAAAAGAAGAGAAATAAAAATAAAAAAAATACCGATGCAATAAGAAGCTAAACCAAAAAGAAAAATGAGAGAATCTGAAAGATAAGCTCCAAAAATCCCTCCCCAATTATGAATGGTGCGTCCTGTATTATGGCTTAAAAAGGAAGGATCCAAAGAGTGATAAGAAAACAAACTCAGGTAGAAAAAAATACCTAGCCCCAAAAAAAAGACGGCATACATTTCCCTTTTAAAAAGAGAAATCCCTTTAGGAATATTTTTTGAGGAAGCTTTGGAAGCCAATATTTCACCCTCTCCCCTGCCCCTCTCCCCTCAAGGGAGAGGGGACTTCTTTTTTCTAATCCGCTCGCCTACGAATAAAGGCCGGGATGTCGTATTCATCATCGATATTAGCAAGATCAACTTCCGACATCATTTTTTTGAGATCGGTTTCTTCTTTTTCGAAATTAATCTTGGCTTTAAATGGCGGATCTTCTTTTTCAAAAGCAACCTCAGCTAACATGGGCGTGGCCTGAGGCACAGGAGCCCTTTTTGGGGTTTCAAAACGAGGGGTTGTTTCAAACATGCTTCTGGGAGTTTCCGTTTCAAACCGAGATCTGGTTTCAACACGTTCTCCAGGCTGAAAATGTGGAGACTCTGAAGGTGTATACTGAGAAGGGCGTGAAACAGCAGAAGCAGGAGTTGTTGTTTGGGATCCAGCAGGTTGGGTTTGAGATTGAGCCTTAGCTCTAGCCCAACTTTTTAAAACATAAGGCTGACGCTCTGGCATATTTACAACTTTACTGTCTCCTTCTCTCTGAAAACCAGTGGCAATAACAGTAACACGCAAATCATCTTTCATTTTATCGTCAATCACAGCTCCAAAAATAATATGAGCTTCAGGATGAGCTTCTTCTTGAATTAATTTAGAAGCTTCGTTTACTTCAAATAAAGTCATGTTTGAGCTACCAGTAATATTTAAAAGGATGCCCGTCGCTCCAGCAATGGAAACATTTTCTAAAAGAGGCGAAGAAATAGCTTGCTTCGCTGCTTCTAGCGCCCGGTTTTCTCCATGAGCCCTGCCTGTACCCATCAAGGCCATACCTGTTTCTCGCATCACGGTTTTAACATCTGCAAAATCTAAATTGATAAGCCCAGGAATGGTAATTAAATCTGAAATTCCCTTAACGGCCTGCAAAAGAACATCATCAGCCATTTTGAAAGAATCCAAAATAGGAGTGTCTTTAGTGGCTACTGTAAGTAAACGCTCATTTGGAATGGTAATCAAGGTATCCACTTCTTTTCTTAATTCTTGAATGCCAATTTCTGCTTGAGATAATCGCCTTTTCCCCTCAAATGAAAAAGGTTTGGTAACAACACCTACCGTTAAAGCTCCTACTTCTTTGGCAATACGTGCAATAACAGGAGAGGCGCCCGTTCCCGTACCACCACCCATACCCGCTGTAATAAATACCATATCGGCACCAGCTAAGGCTTCTTGAATACATCTTACATCCTCTAAGGCTGCATCTCGTCCTACGGTTGGATTACTCCCTGCCCCTAAACCACGGGTGAGATCGTTTCCAAGCTGGATTTTCACCATGGCCTCGTGATTTCTCAAGGCTTGCACATCTGTATTTCCTACAATGAACTCAACCCCATCTAACTTGGAGCGAATCATGGTTCGGACTGCATTTCCACCACCACCACCTACCCCAATGACTTTAATTTTTGCGGCATGAGCTAAATTTTCTTCAAATTCAAACATATTATCCTCCTTAACTGTCATCCCCGCCCCTGCCTTCGCAGGGGTAAACTCCAGCGGGAATCCAGTCTTTTCAAAAGTTTCTGGATCCCTGCCTTCGCAGGGATGACACAAAACCGTTTAAAAAATTTCAACGATCCAGTTTTTCATTCGTTCTTTTACTTTTTGATAAACCCCATCTTCTCTCACTTTAAACTTGGCATCTTGCAGACTTTTACTCCCACACATCACTAAACCAACACCAGTAGAATACATGGGGGATCTAACAACATCTACCAATCCTCCCATACCCTTGGGAATACCACGCCTTACAGGAAAATCGAATACCTGTTCTGCAAGTTCGGGCATTCCAGAAAGAAGAGTTGCCCCTCCAGTTAACACAACACCCGAAGCTATCATTTCTTCAAAACCAGATTTCACCATTTCTTGACGAACTAGCGAAAAAATCTCTTCTACCCTTGGTTCGATAATTTCAGCCAAGATTTGACGAGAGAGCACCCTGGGCTTTCTTCCACCAACCGAAGGCACTTCAATGGTTTCGTCTTTTTGAATCAAGGAAGCCAAGGCACAGCCATATTTTTGCTTAATTTTTTCGGCCTCGCCAACGGGAGTTCTAAGCCCCACAGCAATATCATTGGTAATGTGGTTACCCCCTAAGGTTAAAACCGAGGTGTAAACAATGCTGCCTTCTGAAAACACCACAATATCTGTTGTGCCCCCACCAATATCAACCATCACCACCCCAAGCTCTTTTTCATCCGAGCTTAAAACAGCCTCAGCACTGGCCAGTGGTTCTAAAACAATGTCATTTACATTTAAACCACATCGATTGGCACACTTAACAATGTTTTGAGCTGAAGTAACAGCAGCAGAAATAATATGAACCTTGGCCTCTAACCTTACTCCAGACATACCAAGAGGCTCTTTAATACCGTCTTGATCGTCTACAATAAATTCTTGAGGAATAACATGAATCACTTCGCGATCCATGGGAATAGCCACCGCTTGAGCCGCATCAATCACACGGGATATGTCATTTTCGCTTACTTCCTTATTTTTTACAGCCACAATGCCATGACTATTAATACCCTTGATATGCCCCCCAGCAATGCCAGCATAAACTGAAGTAATATCGCAACCAGCCATTAGTTCGGCTTCTTCAATAGCTTTTTTAATGGATTCTACCGTTGCTTCGATATTAACCACCACCCCTTTTCGTAAACCCCTAGATGGGTGTGATCCAATACCAATGATGTCAATTCCATCGTGAGTTACCTCCCCCACAATGGCACAAACCTTTGTAGTGCCTATATCCAGGCCAACAACCAGGTTATCCTTTCGCGCCATATTTTTTCTCCCCTTTTAACAGGCTGTTCCAAAAGCCCATCTTTTTATGATCTGACAAAAATTTTTCCTGCCACGTGTAAATCAACTGTAGAAAAGAAATCCCCCCTTTTGAGCATGGCTTCACGTAAATTTCCCCATTTTTTGATTTGTTGATCCCAATTGGTACGACCAAAATAAATTTTCATTTGAGGACAATTCCCATTTAAACAACCATTTTTTGCATGGGCCACAACCATTTCGATACTACCCATCTCGTTAAAAAAAATTTTTCTGATCGGAAAAGAACTATTACCTTCATCCTTACCAAATTTTTCGATCATTTCAAAGACCATATTCAACTTAGAACGATAAAATTTTGGAAATTTTGCCAAACGAGCGTCCACAAAACCTAAAACAAGGGGAAGATCTGGTTTCACATCGTTTGTTTTCATAAAAAGAATGCCTTCGGTAGAAACTAAGTAGTGTTCAAAACCACTCATCTCACCTTTTTTATCCTTTACAGTAGCAGCTACAACACAAAGGGGAATGTATTCCTCAACCTCAATGATGAGCCCTTGTGGAAAATTACGCCTTACGCGTACATGATGAACCCAGGGGTGCCGTAAGATTTGCCAACTGATTTGGCTTAAACTAATCGAAAAAAGGTTTTGACCAAAAGGAGCTCTAGCTAAACGCACAACTTCCTCACCCTTTAAATGGGTTAAACGCCCTCTCACTTCGATTTCTGTAATTTGAAAATGGGTCGACCCCCAAAAAAACCTGATTCCTCCCCAAGTGCCAAGAAGAGCAAGCCCCAAAAAAACAAAAATCTTCATCCAATCCAAAAAACTTCTTCTCGCCCTATAAATAGGGTGCTCTTTTTTTACCTTGCGGTTTCCTCTGTTCCAAAAAAATAATTTCATACCGTGTTCTTCAATCTAGCCCCTTTTACAATGCGATCACATAAATCCTCAAAAGAAATACCTACAGCCCCAGCTGCTTTTGGAAGTAATGAGGTTGCTGTCATTCCTGGGATGGTATTTACCTCCAAAAAATAAGCCTTATCTCCTTTTAACATATAATCCATCCGTACAGCCCCCTCACATTGAAGAATGTTATAAATTTTTTGTGAATCCTCCTGAATTTTTTTGGTCACATTTTTTTTAATGCCCGCCGGCACTTCATACTCTGTTGCTCCTTTTGTATACTTGGATTGATAATCATAAAACCCACTTTTGGGCTTGATTTCAACAATGGAAAGAGCATTTCCATCAAGGACTCCCACTGTAATTTCCCTGCCTTGAATATATTGTTCTACTAAAACACATTCATCGTAGTTAAAGGCCTCGCAAATGGCAGGAATCAACTTTTCCTTTTTTATCACTCGTGTAATACCAATAGTAGAACCTTCTGCATTTGGTTTTACAATCAAAGGGGGTTTTAACTTTAATTTTGGAAGCCACGACTTTAAAGAATCACTTTTATAAATTACTGCATAGCGAGGTGAAGTAAATCCTGCCTCTATCACGGCACGTTTGGTCATGAGCTTATCAAAACAAAGAGCTGAAGCTAAAATCGATGGACCTGTATAGGGAATTTTGAGCCATTCGAGAATGCCTTGCACACTTCCATCTTCACCATAACGTCCATGAAGGGCAATAAAAACAGCGTCGGGTTTTTCGTTTTGCAAAGTAGAAATAAAACCAGCATCACATACATCAACGCTCACAACCTGATGTCCCTTTGTTCCCAAAGCCTTGGCCACAGCAATACCAGAGCGAAGTGAAATTTCGCGTTCTTTGGATAAACCGCCCATGAGAACACAAATTTTCATATTGATTTTAATCCTCTATTCAACACCATCAACACCATAATTAATCCGTAGGGGCAACCCCCCGTGGTTGCCCGCTCATGGGCGGCCACAGGGGGCCGCCCCTACAATAAGAGCGCCACCCGCTAATCCTCTCCAATCACTTTAACTTCTAATTCCAATAAAATCCCTGTTTTTTCCTTCACTTTGTCTTTCATCAACCCAATTAAAACCAAAACATCTTTAGCGGTGGCGTCTTTTTCGTTAATAATAAAATTGGCATGCTTGGGCGATACCCTGGCTCCACCTACACGAATATTTTTAAGCCCTGCCTCTTCAATCAATTGAGCTGCATAAACTTTGGTTGTTTTTTTAGAATCAGTTTGAGGATTTTTAAAAACTGACCCCATGTTGGGATAATTAATAGGCTGGGTTTCAACTCTCTTTTTCTGAAAATCTTCCAAGCGAGAAGCAATTGCTTTGGGATCCCCTTTTTTTAAGCGAAACAAACCACATAAAATAACAGATCCTTTGGAAATTTTGAGGTGGCGATAAGTAAAATCAAGTTTTTCTCTAGAAATATTCTTAAGTTCTCCTTCTTCTGTTAAAAGAGTAACTTCTCGAATGAGATCTTTAATCTCTACACCTCTAGCTCCTGCATTCATGGCAATGGCTCCACCAATGGAACCAGGAATACCAATTAATTCTTCAGAACCAGTAAGGCCTAATTCACAACTCAAATTAACAAAACGATTAATGCCCACACCACTTTCAACTAAAATATCGGCATAGTCTTCACCTTCTGCAACCTTTTCAATTTTTTTAAGCTGCGAAAGAGTAACAACAATTCCACGAATACCTCCATCTCGCACCAGGGTATTACTTCCTAAACCATGAATAAAAAGAGGAATGTTTTCTTCTTTTACAATTCGATAAATGGTTTTAATATCTTCAATGTTACTGGGCTTAAAATAAATATCGGCAATACCTCCAGTGCGCACACTGGTATGGCGGCTCATAGGTTCTTTATAAAAAACCTCGCCCTTCAATTCACACACAAGACGATCACGTAATTTATCTGAGATTTCCACCTTACGTGGTGATTGACGATTCCATTTTTTTAAAATTTCTTCTTTCCAGTCAGTCATACGGTAGAAACGGGTCCTGTCATTGGGGAAACCTTAAGGTTTCCCCATGCCACCCGTTTTTTCTATGTTTGTAATTCCATTTTCTTTAATTTCTGCGCACACTCTTTTCCATACTTTGTAATATCACCAGCACCCAAAGTTAGCAAAATATCTCCTTTACGTAACAACTTAATCACTTCATCACTTATTTTTTTATTTTTTGGAAAATAATAAACATTTTTTTTATCTTGATGGATAGCTTTTACCAATTTTTTTGCGTTAACTCCTGGAATTGGTTTTTCACTGGCAGCATAAATATCGGTTAATACCAAAACATTGGCTCCATCAAATGATGATTTAAACTGAGAAAAAAGATCTTTGGTCCGAGTATATCGATGAGGCTGAAAAAAAACAACGAGCCTTCCTGCATAAGAACCACGAATCGCTGCAATAGTTGCTTTAATTTCCTGGGGATGATGACCATAATCATCAATCACAGTAATATCTGAATTTTGCAGTAAAACCTGACATCGTCTTTCAATGCCTTGAAAAGATTTTAATGCATCAAGCCATTTTTTTTGAGTAATGCCTACTTCTTTAGCAATTGCAATGGCTGCTAAAGAGTTAGCTACATTGTGTTCTCCTGTTAAATTAAGAGTTACCTCTGTTTCAAAAACACCATGGGTATAAAGATCGTAAGTGGTTAAGGCCCCATGAAAAGTAATATTTTTAGCCATGAGATCTGCTTTTGCCACCGTACCATAGGTAATTAAACGTTCATCCAACTGACTAATCAGTTCAGAAACCACAGGATGATCCACACAACAAATAACTACTCCATAAAAAGGCACTTTTTTTGCAAATTCGAGATAGGCTTTTTTCACTCCTTCAAAATTTTTGTAATAATCCATGTGTTCGCGATCGATATTGGTAATAATGGCAATGGCTGGATCTAAAATTAAAAAAGAGCCATCCGATTCATCTGACTCGGCTACCATAAATTCTCCGCGTCCCAGCCTTGCATTCGAACGAAAACTATTTACTTTACCGCCAATAATGACAGTTGGATCCAGCCCCCCGTGATAAAGCATGGAGGCAATAAGTGAAGTGGTGGTTGTTTTGCCGTGGGTACCTGCCACAGCAATTCCATACTTGGAAAAACGCATCAATTGAGCCAGCATTTGAGCCCTACGAATAACAGGTACTTGCCTTGCATGAGCTTCGAGTAGTTCTGGATTATCAGATTTAACAGCAGTACTCATTACAACAACACTCACTTCTTTTAAATTACTTCTGCGATGACCAATATAAATTCTCGCACCTAGTTTTTTAAGTCTTTGAGTGTACTTGGATTGTTTTAAATCGGAACCACTCACCGGATAGCCTAAATTTAAAAGCACTTCGGCAATACCACTCATGCCTACACCACCAATACCTACAAAATGAATTTTTTGTTTTTTATACATACCTTGTAGGGGCACTTTGCCCCGTGCCCCTACTCACACAATTCTTTGAGTGATTCCGCTACATCACTTGCAGCTCTTGGCTTTGCCAGTTGCTTCGCATTGTGCTCCATGGTTTTTCTCAAATCATCATCACTCAAGATTTTTTTAATGAGTGAAAACAAATTTTCCAGATCAATATTTTTTTGTTCTACAATGAAAGCAGCCTTCTTTTTTTCTAACTCGCGTGCGTTAAATAACTGGTGATCATCTGCTGCAAAGGGATAGGGAATTAAAATAGAAGCCAAACCCCAAAGAGCCAATTCTGTTATGGTACCCGCCCCAGAACGCGCCACAACACAAGTAGCTAGTCTGTAGTAATGAGCCATATTATCAATGTAGGATTTTATTTCAATATGATCTGAAATTTTTTGGGCTTCCATTTGCATGTTATCAAAATCAGTTGGTCCTGTTTGATGCACAATAACAAGATGAGGAAACTCCCTTACTAGTTTTGGATAAAGTTTAAGCATGGTTTCATTAAGAACATGGGCTCCCTGGGATCCTCCACAAATTAAGAGAAGAGGTTTAGAAGGAAGGCGGGCCTGCCCGCCAAAGTCTTGACGAAGGCGGGGATTAATTGGCACTCTTTCTTTTAAAACAGGATTCCCAAAAAAACGAATTTTTTTCTGAGAAAAAAATTTTTGAGAACCCTCGAAAGTTAAAAAAACCAGGTGCACCCATTTTCCCAACAAACGATTAGTAAAACCTGGAATAGCGTTTTGATCAATAACAGCTGTTTTAAATCCAAACATACGAGCCACTAAAACAAAAGGTCCTGAGACATAACCCCCAATACCTAAAACAACATTCGGTTTTTCTTTTATTAAAACCAAAAAACTTTTACCCATGGCATAAGGTAGCCAAAAAAGAGCCTTAAGCCTTGCTAAAAAAAATTTTCCTTTCAAGGGGGCCATGCGAATTAAAATAAGTGGATGCTGATAGGCAGGAACCAGTTTTACCTCTAAGCCTTGCGGGGTTCCTACAAAAATAACCGTCCCAAATCTGGCTTTCCATTCTTCTGCTATGGCCAGCCCACAATAGAGATGCCCGCCCGTTCCACCACCCGCAATCATGAGTTTTAAACCTTCCAATTAATGTTCATCCCCCGTATTCATGGAAATATTGAGAAGAATTCCCACACTCATTAAACACATCACCAGTGAAGAACCCCCATAGCTTAAAAAAGGAAGAGTAAGACCCTTGGTAGGAAGCAAACCCATCACCACAGCCATGTTAATCAATGCCTGAAAACCAATCAGACAAGTAATTCCAAAAGCTAAATACATTCCAAAAGGATCTTTACTTTTGAGGGCAATGGCAAAACCACGAAACATAAAAAAAGCAAATAAAGCAATCACAGCAAGCACTCCAATAAGACCCAACTCTTCTCCAACTACCGAAAAAATAAAATCGGTGTGTGCTTCTGGGAGATAAAAAAGTTTTTGTTTTCCCTCTCCAAGACCAACCCCAGTTAAACCTCCCGACTGGAAAGCCACATAAGACTGAATGATTTGAAAACCAGCGTCTAACCGATGCTGCCAAGGATCTAAAAAAGCTAAAATTCTTTGTCTTCGAAAATCAACAGAAAAAATGAGCACATAGAGAGCAGGAATAGAAAGACCAACAAGCCCCAAAAGATAAACAAGACGTGTACCTGAAATAAAAAGCATCATCATGATAATTGAACCCAAGGTAAAAACAGAACCCAAATCACGCTGAGCTAAAATTAAAAAAAGAAACAAACTACTCACAAGTAAAATAGGCAAAAATCCTTTTGCAAAATCTCTCACTTTTTCTCTTTTTTTAGAAAGCGCATAGGCCACAAAAAGAATAACTGCTAATTTAGCAAACTCGGTTGGCTGAAGCGAAAACCCACCAATGTGAATCCAACGCTTCACTCCAGAAGAACCTCCTCCATGCCCTATAAAAAGCACAGCTACCAAAAGAGAAATAATAAGAACTAAAAGTGGATAAACTAATTTTTTATAGGCCTGATAGGGAATGCTTTTAGTAATAAAAAGACACAACAAACCAAAACTAACAAAGAAAAGATTTTTTTTAAGGAAGTAGTAGGTATCGTGATAAGTTTCTTTGGCGGTTACCGCACTACTCGAAAAAACCATCACTGTTCCTATAAAAACCAAAAGCAAGGTGACAAACAGAAGGTACACATCAAAGGTTTTATTTTTCATGATGCCCCTTCCCCGTAATAATGAACCCAGTGAGAGAAATCGGTTCCACGTTCAGCATAATTTTTATATTGATCAAAACTAGAACAAGCTGGGGAAAGTAAAACCGTATCTCCTTTTTGACCTAATTCAAAACTTTTCTGAATGGCGTCACGCATAGTTGAAACCTTGATTGTTTTTGTGCTACTTCCTAAAGCACTCACAATTTTATTTTTGGCTTCACCAAGAACCAAAAGAAGTTTTACTTTTGCTTTAATCATCGAGGCCAAAGGAGCATAATCCCCACCCTTATCTTTACCTCCCAGAATTAAGATTATATTTTTTTCAAAAGAGGCCAAGGACATCACAACCGATCCCACATTGGTTCCCTTGGAATCATCATAAAATTTCATTCCTAAAAATTCTCCAACATATTCCAAGCGATGTTTTAAGGCCGTAAAACTTTTAAGGGCTTGTCTAACCGATTGTGAATTAACTCCTGCAAGAGTAGCCGCCAAAACCGCTGCCAACATGTTTTCTTGGTTATGTAACCCTTGAAGGGAACATTCATTTAAAGGATACATTTCCTCAATTCCCTTGTAACGAATAACCAAGGCATTTTTTTTAACAAACCCACCTTCTGGTAATTGATTAACCAAGCTAAAAGGAATGGCCTTTGATTTTACTTTTTTAGCCATGTGAATACATTTTGGATCATCTGCATTATAAATAAAAAAATCACCCGGCCCCTGATTCATACTAATACGGGCCTTGGCAGCTGCATATTCATCAATGGTTTGATAACGATCGAGGTGGTCTTCGGTTACATTAAGCATCATGGCAATAAAGGGATGAAAGGTATCAATGGTTTCTAGCTGATAACTAGAAACTTCCACCACATAAAAACTGGACGGGGGTTCGTTAACAGCAGAAATAAGTGGCATTCCGATATTGCCTTTTAAACTTGAGGTGCATTGCGCGTTTTTAAAGATAAAATCCAAAAGCGTGACAGTTGTTGATTTTCCATTCGTCCCCGTCACTGCCAGAATTTTTCCATCTAAATAACGTGATGCAAATTCCAGTTCACCAACGACTGGAATACCTCCAGAAAGCCATGGTCTGGTTAACGGAACCCCCGGGCTGATTAAAAACAAATCACATTCTTTAACTTCATTTTTTGGAAAATCCTTAAAAAAAAGTTTTGCCCCCCTGGATGCATAAGTGTTAAGGGCTGCCTCAAAATTTTCTCTAGATAATTCCTCAAATCCAACACAAGGTATTCTTTGCGAACAAAAAAAATCCAAAAGATCAGTCCCACTTTTACCAAGTCCAATAACACAGGGAAATTGAGGCAATTTTTTTTTCATCTTAATTTTAATGTTGCCAGTGATAAAAGAGCCAAAATAAAAGAAATAATCCAAAATCTTACAATCACCTTTGGTTCGCTCCAACCTTTAAGTTCAAAATGATGATGAAGTGGAGCCATTCGAAAAATTCTTTGCCCTGTAAATTTAAATGAAATAACTTGTGTGATAACAGAAAGAGTTTCTAAAACAAAAAGACCACCAATCATGATTAATAAAATTTCTTGTTTAGCCATCAAGGCTACTAATCCCAATAAACCTCCTAGTCCCAAAGCTCCCACATCTCCTAAAAAAATATCGGCCGGATAGGCATTGTACCAAAGAAAAGCCAAAAGAGCTCCTGCTACAGCCCCACATACTACACTGACTTCTGCAGCTTGTGAAACATAAGGCAATTGGAGATAGTTTGAAATAACAGCATTGCCTGCAATATAAGTAAAAAGGGCATAGGTAGAAAAAGAAGTCATGGAAGGGATAGAAACCAACCCATCTAAACCATCTGTTAAATTTACTGCATTGGCACAACCAACAACAACAAAAAGGGTTAAAAAAAGATAACCTGCAGAAAGATCAGGTTGAAAACCTTTAGCAAAAGGAAAATAAAGTTTTGTATCAAGCCCTTGGTAACCATAAAGCCAAAGTGCAACAACAAGACAAATGATGACTTCTAAAATAATTTTATACCGTCCTGGAAAACCCTTGGCATCTTTTTTAACCACTTTGCGATAATCATCAATAAAGCCAATAGCTGACATACTGAGCAGAACAAAAAGACAGGCCCAAACAAAAGAATTGGTGAGATTAGTCCATAAAAGTACAGAAACTGTAATGCATCCCACTAATAAAACTCCACCCATGGTGGGAGTTCCTTTTTTACCTAAATGGGTTTGTGGGCCATCATCACGAATGATTTGAGAAAATTGTTTTAATTTTAGATAGGCAATCCATTTTCCCCCAAAGGCAAAAAATAAAAACAAAGAAGTAAACAAGGCCACAAAACTTCGAAATGTGATGTATTTAACAACATTAAAACCGCCAAACAAATCATGAAGTGGGTACAAAAGATGATAAAGCATATTATTTCCTCTGATGATAAAAAAATTCCAATACTCTTTCTAATTTCATTCCCCGCGAACCCTTGATTAAAACTACATCGTCTTTTTTTACTTTTACCTCAAGTTTTTTGAGTAATTGATCCATTTGATTCTCTTGAAAGACAAAAACATTTTTAGCTGATGAACTAAAACCTGATTGTATTTTTTCTGCACTAGGGCCATAGGCAAAAAGAATTTCAACATTATTTTTTTTTGCATCAGACCCCACTTCATAATGATATTCATCTGCCTTACTGCCTAACTCTAGCATGCTTCCCAGCACTGCGATTTTTCTTCGTGAAGGAAATTTAAGTTTCATATTTTCTAACGCCATTTTCATAGAATCAGGATTGGCATTATAACAATCATTTAAAATCGTCATGAAGCTTAATTGAATTTCTTCTCCCCTCATTTGAACCGGTTGAAATTGTCCCAAGGCTTTTTGTATTTTATCCACACCCACGCCCAAGAGTTTACTCACAGTATAACTGGCTACAAAATTAGTTAGATGATGAAATCCCACCACAGGAAGTGAAAAACGAGTCATACTGGTATGGTCATGAATGGTGAAATTGTTTTTTTCATCACTAAACTCGATATCACTGACCCAAACATCAGCCTGATCTTGGATGGAATAAGTAATTCTTTGCGCCTTCGTGGACAAATTTTTGGTTCGCTGACAATCAAGGTTAATAACAGCATAGGCTTTTGAATCGAGCTCTTCAAATAATTCCCCCTTGGCTCTAGCTACTCCATCCAAATCTCCTACTCCCTCTAAATGAGCTGCTCCCACATTTGTAATCAAACCAATAGTGGGTTGTGCAATTTGTGTGAGTCTTCTAATTTCACCAAAGGCATTCATGCCCATTTCTAAAACAACAAATTGATGAGATTGATTGAGTGTAAAAAGAGTTAATGGCAAACCAATGAGGTTGTTTAAGTTTCCCTCTGTTTTGCAGACCTTCCCTTTTGTTGATAAAAACAAAGAAAGCATTTCCTTTGTTGAGGTTTTTCCACTACTGCCTGTAATGGCAATAACAGGAATATTAAATTTTTGTCTCCAAGCGCAAGCTATATCTCCCAAGGCTTTTAAGGTATTGGGAACCAAAATTGCCAGAAGTGATGGATTTTTTTTTAAAATTTTTTGTATGCTTAAATTTTCTATAATCACCCCGTGAGCCTTTTGGGAAACTTCTTCTACAAACTGGTGTCCATCAAAACGTTTTCCTTTTAAGGCCAAATAAAATTCATCTTTTTGGATTTTACGTGAATCGGTGGAAATGCCCGTTACAATTTCTGAAGAATTTCCTTGAATTAACTTTCCACCAGTTACCTTTAAAATTTCCTGTACAGTTAATTTCATAATAAAATTAGATTCAAAGATGGATTCCCATTTTCATGGGAATGACAGAACCCACCCTCTCCCTAACCCTCCCCCCTCAAGGGGGAGGGGACAAGACAGCGTCACCCGGATAATAGTTTCAATAAAATTTTTTGATCCGAGAATGGAAATTTTTTATCTCCTATAATCTGATAATCTTCGTGTCCTTTTCCTGCAACCAGCAAAATATCCCCTGGAGCTGAAATTTCCAGGGCCATTTGTAATGCCTTTCGTCGATCCAATTCCACCACATATCCCTTTTTATCCCTCATTTCTTTCTGGCCCGATTTTTTTAATCCCGGGATAATCTCATCAACAATTTTTTGAGGATTTTCTGTACGTGGATTATCAGAGGTAACAAGACAAATATCAGAAAGCTTCCCCACCTCCATGCCCATTAAAGGTCTTTTTTTCGTATCCCGATCTCCCCCACAACCAAAAACAGTAATGATTTTTTTGTGTGGTAATTCTTTTAAAGTTTCTAAAACATTTTTGAGAGCATCGGGCGTGTGAGCATAATCTACAAAAATCAATCTCCCTTGCCTATCCGAAATTCTTTCTAATCGACCTGGCACAGAGGGCATGGCGGCAAAAGCCTGGAGTATTTTATCTTCTTTCACTTCTGAATGTTTAGCTGCTAAAAAAGCTGCCAATAAATTAAGAAGATTAAACTTACCTAAAAGTGGGGTAAAAAAATTAATTTCTCCCTCTAAACTTTTAACTTTTGCCTCCATCCCCTTTGAAGAATAGGAAAACTTTTTAATCACATAGTCTGCTTGATCGCAAAACCCGTAGCTTACGACCTTTAAGGATGAATTTTTTATTTTTTGGAATAATCTTTTTCCATAAATATCATCTATCCCAATCACAGCCATCTTGTTTTGCTTCACACTTGCAGGTAAAAGTTTGGTAAAAAAAATTTCTTTGGCGAGATAATAATCTTCCATGCTGGGATGATAATCCAAATGATCTTGGGTTAAATTGGTAAATACCCCCATATCAAAATCAATACAGTCTGTTCGATGTTGCATCAGAGCATGTGAAGAAACTTCCAAGGCTACATAACCCACCCCTGCCTGATGCATTTGAGAAAACATTTCCTGCAAAACCCGGGATTCGGGAGTGGTGTGACTTGAGGGCACTACTGTTTGATGATAACGCGTATTAATGGTTCCACTCACTCCAACCATAAGGCCCTCTTGCAACCAAATTTTCTCCATCATGTAGGTTAAACTTGTTTTGCCATTGGTACCTGTAATACCGCATACATACATTTTTTTTGTGGGAGAGCCAAACCACTTGGCAGAAAGTGCAGCTAAAATAGATCTTGCTCCCAAAACCCGGATTTGCGCGGCTTCCAAATTGTCAAAGAACGATCCCTCAAAAACAACAGCACTAGCGCCCCTGGCTACAGCCTCTGGAATGTAGCTTCTGCCATCATTTTTTGTGCCTGGCATTGCCACAAAGAGGGAGCCTTTCATCACATCTTGTGTATGAAAAGCAATATCCGTAATTTCAATTTCAATGTCCCCTTTGGCTTTAACGCCTGTAAGCTGATCTACCAAAAAAGAAAGTTTCATTGATCCACCACAGTGTGGTCCACCACAGTCACATCCCGACTCATATCCTGACTGAAACTTCGATTAGCCAATTTAATTTCTTCGCGCATCAGCCCTTTATAAGCCAAAGCCTCTTGTGCAATTCCTTTAAAAACAGGAGCTGCAACAGCGCCCCCTGTATGAATAGGTTGTGGCGAATCGTACACAACATAAATAACATACTCAGGTTTTTTTGCTGGAATATAACCAATGAAGGAACTCACATAATTATGTTCATCATAGGTGCGTGTTTTAGGATTAACTTTTTGTGCTGTGCCTGTTTTGCCTGCCACAGAAAATCCTTCGATCGCTGCAAGCCTTCCTGTGCCAGCACCAACAACATCTATCAACATAGAGGAAAGAGATTTCGCAACATCACTGCTAACAACCTGACGTTCCACAATGGGTTTGTTTTCTAAAACAACATCACCTGCCACAGCAGTCACACGACCTACTAAAATAGGTCGCATCAAATTGCCTTCATTAGCTAAAGTAGAATAAGCTTTAAGCATCTGAAGCCCGTTAACAGTTAACCCTTGCCCAAAGGCCATATTACTTCTATCAATTTCTTTCCATTTTGATTTGTGTGGCACAAAACCACTTGATTCTAAGGGATACCCAAGACCCGAAGCTTGGCTAAAACCAAAATCAATCATGGTTTTATAGAAAAAATCCTTTCCCACTTTTTCACCAATTTTAGTTACTCCAATATTAGAAGAATATTTTACAATTTCACCCAGAGTAAGAGTCCCATAGGGATTGTGATCTCTAATAACTCGATTACCCACTTTGTAATTCCCATTTTCACAATAAAATTTATCCCCTATTTTAATTTTATGTGATTCTAAACCTGCTGCCACAATAAAAGGTTTAAAAGTGGATCCGGGTTCAAAGCTATCAATAAAAGCATGATTTTTCCAAGAAGCTTGTGCATATTCCCAATAAACATTGGGATTAAAAGATGGATAATTGGCTACAGCTAAAAGTTCACCTGTGCGGGGGTTGGCAATCATTGCAAAACCCGAAGCTGCCTTATATTTTTTTCCTGTCTCCCATAGATATTTTTCGGCAATAAATTGTAAATTCATATCCAAGGTTAAATACACATTGTGATTTGTTTCCTGGTTTTCAATGGATGTGTAAAGCCTGCCTTTAGCATCACGGCTGGCTACAACACGACTTGATGAAGATTTAAGAAAAGAATCGAGGGACAACTCTAGCCCTCCCAAGGCTTTGGCATCATAACCTACAGCTCCCAAAACATTTCCTGCCAATTCTTTATTGGGATAAAACCTGCGATATTCAGAAACAGTAGAAACTCCTTTTAATTTAAGATTGGCAACTTCGTTTCCTTTATCCAAATCTATCCGGCGGACAAGCCACTCAAATTTTTTATGAGAATTAATTTTTGGCCAAATTTTTTGAACAGGAATGGAAAGAATACGTGATAATTCAGAAATGACTTTGTTTTTATCCCCAATTTGTAAGGGGTGCAGTGCAATTGAAATCGTTTGAACATCCATGGCTAAGGGATGTCCATTGCGATCATAGATAGACCCTCTTTTAGGTTCTATGGGTAGGGTTGCCTGGTATTGTTTTAAGGCTAAATTTTCTACCTGGGCATTTTCGACAATGTGAAGCTGATACCCTCGAAACAAAATGAGAATTAAAAAAATTCCCAGACAAAAATTGATCATGAGAATCCTAATTTTAATCATTTTAAGAGATGTCTGGCTAACCTCTCTCATTCTTACTCCAGGGCTTGAACACGATTGATGGGGGTAGCAACCATCCCTAACTTGCCTGTTGCAATGCTTGAGAGACGAGTAGGGGATTTAAGTGTTGCCACCTCTAGTTTTAGTCTTCTATTTTCTTCCTCTAAAAGATGCTGTTTGGATCTTAAGATGTTAAGCTCGTATCCGGTTTGTACAATTTGTACGCGTGACCAAATGTAGAACAGACACAAGGTAGAAGCAAAGGCGACTAAAAAAAGAATTCGCAGTACAGTTTTATTTCTAAAAAAATCATCCTTGGTATAGGCTCTTTGTCTTTTCATTAAATCCCTACCCAGCATTTGCGATGAAAGAATACGACTCAAGTTATCCTCCGCTCTAAAACCCTTAGTTTTGCACTGCGTGCGCGAGGGTTTTCTTTAATTTCTAAATCTGTTGGCACCACTGGTTTTTTAGTGATGCGTTTAAAACCTTGGGTTATCCCTTCGGAACTAACCACTTCGTTAAAAGCTTTTTTTACTTCCCTATCCTCCAAGGAATGAAATGAAATCACTACAGCTCTTCCTCCTTTTGAAAGGTGATTTTTAATTCCAGAGAGTAGTTTTTTTAATTCTTCCATCTCATCGTTTACAAAAATTCGAAGAGCCTGAAAAATCCGTGTTGCTGGATGAATTTTTTGTCTTCGGTAAAGCGGCCCTAATTCTTTTTCCACTATCTCTTTGAGATCGAAGGTGGTTTTAAATTCTTGATGGGCTCTCACCCTTACAATGGCCTTGGCTATTTTGCGTGAATACCTTTCTTCTCCAAAATGGAAAAAAATATTAGCAAGTTCTTCCTCACTTCGTTCCATAATAACATGGGCTGCGGTTTCTGTTTCATTTGGATTAAGCCTCATATCAAGAGGACCGTCTCTTAAAAAAGAAAGCCCCCTTTGGGCATCATCAAGTTGATTACTAGAAATTCCAAGATCAGCCAAAATGCCATCAAAGTTTTCTTTTTTTTCAAAGACCTCTGAAAACCTAGCTCTTCTTACCTCAACTCTAGAATCTGAAAATTTTGTACTTAAAAGATCTACAGCTTTCGGGTCTTGATCACACACAATTAAACGTCCATTGAGATCCAGCTTTTTTAAAATTTCTTCGGCATGTCCTCCAGCTCCACCTGTTACATCCAGGTAATACCCGGAAGGGTTGGTTACCAAAAAATCAACCGCAACTTTTCTTAAAACAGTGATGTGCATCCCATGGAACTAATTCATTGATACAACAGGATCGGGGTTTCCCGATGCCTCGCCAGCCCAGTTCATAGCTCCAGCATGTTCTGGCCCTGGATTTTTCAGAAAACTTAAAATAGCTTCGGAAATAGTGGAATAATCTTCTAAACTTTGATCTGCCCCCGTGAATTTAAGAATTTCACGCGTTTGTTTGTTGGGATGAACAATTTTGATATCTCCATTAATGCTGCGAAGCGATTGGGCTTCTGCCACCAGGCTTTGAATGGCTTTGAAATGAATATGATCAACTTGTGCTAAATCGAGCAAAAATTTTCTAAATCTGCATTTTTTGAAAGAGGTAATCATTTTTTGGATCAGTTCTAATTCTAAAAGCGTTACCTCTCCATACACATGGAGAATAGAAATATCAGAAACTTTGGTGCAATCGATCATTTATAATCCCAAGTCCGCCAAACTTTTAGTGAGACTAACCATTTGTTTTTGAGAATCATCAAACACATCTTTCCAACGAGCCTTCGACCAAATTTCAATGCGTTTAATCATTCCCACAAACACGATTTCATTTTTCAAAGCTGCATACTCCCGCAGGGTGGGAGGGATCAAAATACGTCCTTGTTTATCGATAGGGCATTCGGTTGCCGCCGAAATAAATACTCTTTGCAAGGCCCTTACTTCCTCTTTGAACTGAGGAAGGGCTGCCACTTTATTTTCAATTACCTGCCATTCGGCCACAGGATAGGCCCACAAACAGCCATCAAAGTTGGTGATAATAAGGCGCTCGTCGTAGTTAGCCACCAAGACCTCACGAAACCGTGAAGGAATCGAGCTTCTTCCCTTCGTATCAATGCTATGTTCATATCTCCCACGAAACATACCATGCACACCCTCTTATACCACTTTATACCACCTTTTGGGCAGAGTAAACACAATTCCTTCCCTTGTCAAGACAACCATTGACGTCCCTTATTGAAGAGATTAGGATGCAATTATGTTTCGCTTAGGACCATGGGAAATTGTTTTAATTGTAGCCGTTGTTATCATCATCTTCGGCCCCAAACGCTTGCCAGAGTTGGGCCGTGGTATTGGTCAATTCTTTAAAAACTTCAAAAACTCCATTAAAGGGGATCACGACGATCCTAAACCTTAAGCGTCAAATTTCTAGCACCCACCCCCCTCGTTAATCTCAAAATCTAGTATTATTTCACAAGCTTATAAAATGGCCTCTTGGCATTCTACTTGCTGTGTATTCCAGTATGAGCTGGTGGAATAGCTGGAATGACTTTACAAGCGCAATAACTGGGGCTACGCCCGAACCCGGTGTGTGTGAAGATCCGCCCGCCCCATTGGGGCTCGCTCCTTCGGGGGCTACCCCATCAGAGTCTGTTACCCCTGCAGAAACACCAGCTTCAACTAACCCAGAAAATTTTGTATTTTATGACACTCCACTTTGTACGGATACCTACACTGAACAACCTCCCATGTCTTTGGATATTACCCCTCCTTCTGGCCATATAAGAAATATTTGCGCGATGACAAGTAATGATCCCTTTTGTGAATCTCTTCCAGCCCAAGTAGGAATTGATTTAACCAAAGTAGAAGAATTTCGAGGAACACCTTATGGAACCGGAACTAAAGGAACATATAACTGTGTTACCTTTGTGTGGGAATGTTTGGAAACTTGCGGTTATGCAGACCATGTAGATGCAACAAGCCAGGAAGATTTTAAAAGGCAATGCATGGTTGTTTGTAAGGCAGATCAAATTCCTACCCTTGTTGCAAAAAATGATACCAAAATTAAAGGGCCGGTAGGTGCTATTGCCAACTATGGCATTGGACGGGAAATCACTCTACCAGAAGCACAACCTGGTGATGTGATTCAATACTGGTACTGGGGAACCAATAAAGACACTGGTGAAAAAATGCTCATTGGCCATGCGGGCATTGTAGAAGCAGTGCTACCAGATGGAAAAATAAAATTGTACGGAGCACATCAATCTCAGGGAAAAGTTACAACCATCACCATGAATCCTAAAAATAATTACCGAACCTATGTGGCCAGACCTTTTGTAACGATAACATAACGTCTTAAAGGGGGTGGAAGATCTTGAGGGCGCGCCAATGGGCGCCCCTACACAAGAATATTCGTCAACATCTTGACCGTTTTTCAAATTGAGATTTTTGCAAAACCCTATTTTTTTGTCATCCCCGTGAAAACGGGGATCCATCTTAAAAAATTAAAGATAGATTCCCGCCTCCGCGGGAATGACAAAGATTAGAGGTGGGCAAAAAATCTCTATGTTTACAATGAGTTTTCCAACTGGGGCGCCTCAAAGGGCACCTCTACACATTTAAGGATACTCCGTTTTTCAAAAAACTAATCTATGGCACAAGGGTTGCATCATTAACTCAATGGGAAGGATAGTATGCAAGTTTGGGGTAAGTCTGAAGCTTTAGAACTGTATCAGGATGTAGAAGTGGTAGTAGGGGCGTATGACCATACGCCCTTACTACCTACTCCCACCTGCATTGAAGCCGAAGCCATTGAAATAACCACACAAAAACAAGCACCTGGTTGGAGGTCGACCTTCCTTCGCTTTGGGTCTCAAACCCAGGTTTTAAACGAATTTCGCCTCCTTTTATTACTCAACAAATAATACACACCTGGGGTTTGGCCCTTGGAGCTGGTTTGGTTTTCAAAATTGATCCTCATTTAATCCCGGAAGATAAAACAACGTAAGGGCTGAGCCGGGGGGAGTGTTTTTTGAGGAGCGAGGACTGTCTGACGAGCCTTCAAGGCGAGGAGTTCCGCAGCGACGAAAAAAACACTCCCCCCGGCGCCCTACATCTATTGCCCCGAAACAGCTAATTGATTTACCAATAAACTAGCGCCTCCGTAAGATCCAAAAAGATGCGGGAAAAAATAATTGGCATCATCACCAAGAGCTTCAATGTTTTTAAGAAAATCAAAAAAATTACCTGCAATTGTAAAATCGGCAATGGGACAAACTTTTGCTCCATTTTCAATCCAATACCCTAACGCCCCATACGAAAACTCACCTGAAATAGGAGAAGCTGCAGAACCATGAAGCTCGGTAATTAAAATACCCTTTTTCATGGTGGAAATCATTTGTAAAACAGGAATTGTTTTTCCTGTAAACTTTAAATTGGCTGCAGAAACTTGCGGGGAGGATTCGAGCCCCCCACTTGCATTACCCGTCGTTTTAACATCACACTTACTGGCCGTGTAAATGTTGTGACAAAAACCTTGTAAAATTCCGTTTTGAATTAAAGAACGGCTTTGTACCACACTCCCTTCGGCATCATAACTATGGGGCACTAAGCCAAAAAGGCCTTCATCAACAATTGAAAAATTGGGCGCCATCACTTTTTCCCCTAATTGCCCCTCAAAGCGAGTCATTTTGCGATAAGCAAAATCACCGCTAAAAATACTCCAAAAATTCATCAGAAGCTGAGCTAAAGTTCGAGGAGAAAAAATAATAGGCCATAAACCTGTAGTTCCCTTTTGGGGATTAACCCTGCCTATAGCCTCTGTTGCTACATCATTCACTATATCAGCTGGTATAAAATCTTTAAAATTTGTTACCCTTTTACCATCATAACAATTAACAAGACGGCCATCCTTCCCCTGTGCTGTAATAGAAAGACTTCCTCCCATCTGGGCATTTTCTTCTACAACCATCACACCCTTGGAATTAGCTACAATGCGGGCCACATGATCATATCCACACACCACATGGGGAACATTTGTAATCAGGGGAGAAAAATTTTTAGCCCTTCCTTCCATGATTAAAGTAATTTCTTCTAATTGGTCCAAAGAAAGAGCAGGAATGGAGGAATCAATTTGATTTAAAATAACTGGTTTTGGAGAAGGCTCACTTAAATTAAAAGAAGGATCGGGATCCAAAAAATGTGAAACTTCTTTGGCTTTTAAAATAGCTTCTGAAATTTTTTTTCCATCTACCGATTCCAATGAAGACGATCCCCAATGACCACCACAGCCAACCCACACACCTATTTTGATTTCATCTGCCACCTCAACAGAATCGATTTTACCTTCAAAAAGAGAAACACCCTTTTGAGAACGTAAAAGCCCAGATAAAAAAAGATGATCGACACCATATTTTTTTTTATCGGCGAGAGCAGAATTGAAAACTTGAATTACTTTATCTTTAAGCATGTATTTATTCCAATAAATCATCTCCAATATTTCCCCTCTCCCCTTGGGGGAGAGGGTGCAGGGTGAGGGGTGTTAAAATTTTCACCCTCTCCCTAACCCTCCCCCCTCAAGGGGGAGGGGATAAAATATCATCTCCCTCCCACCAACAAATCCTGCACACGAATGGGAGGCTGGCCTACATCCACGGGCACCCAGCCCGAAGCTGCACCACACAAACCTTGCGCTAATTTTAATTCGCTTCCAACACGATCAATTTTTTTTAAAATTTCCTCTCCGCGACCAATTAAAACAGCACCCCGCACAGGTTCTGCTATCAAGCCTTTGCGAATCATATAGCCTTCTGTTACTGCAAAATTAAATTCTCCTGTGGCCGGATTTACCGAACCCCCACCTAGTTTTTTGGCGTATAAACCATAATCGGTTTCGGTAATCATTTGAGTTAAACTAGAAGTGCCCGGCAAAATAAAAGTATTATTCATCCGTGAGGTAGGCGAAAAACGATAAGATTGCCGACGTGAAGAACCCGTTACCTTCAACCCCAATCTTTCTCCATTTAAACGATCAACTAAAAAAGATTTAAGTACCCCATTTTCAATAAGTAAATTTCTTTGAGTGGGAAAACCTTCATCATCCATGGTTTGAGAACCCCATTCAGATTTTAATGTTCCATCATCAACCGCTGATACGCAAGATGAAGCAATCACTTGCCCCATACTTTCAGCAAACACCGTTGATTTTTTGGCCACAGCACTGGCCTCTAATAAATGCCCACAGGCCTCATGAAAAATAACCCCGCCAAAACCCGAATCGATAATTACCGTCATGCGGCCCCGGGGGCTAGGCCCTGCCGTTAACATACGCAAAGCTGATTCTGCCGAATTTTTCGCACACGCATCAACATCAAGTGATTCGAAAAAATCAAAACCCTTCGAGGCACCCGGAGACTCTGTTCCCACTTGCTTTTCCTGCCCACAACCTGCAATGCTTGTTACATAAAACCTTCCGCGCGTGCGGGTATCGTTTTTAATCATCCCATCCGAATTAGCCACCAACACGTTTTGAACTTCATCCAAGTAACTCGCATTAACCTGCACAATCTCAGGCGAAACCAGCCTTGCTACCTCATTGGCCTTGCGTAAAAGTGCAATCCCCACTTCGTGGGTTTGCAGGCCCCCTTTGGGGGTCACCCGTTCGGGTGATTGTTGGGCGTTACTTCTTTGAACTTGCGAAGTATCCAAAGCCACTTTTTTACCTGGGCCTTTATTAGAAACAGCACTGGCTACTTCCCTGGCAATTTTTCCTAAACCTTCACGGCTTAAATCGTTGGTGTAGGCATAAAATTCTTTGCCATCTTTAACCACCCTTACCCCGGCCCCTGTGTTTTCGTTATGAGCCACACTTTTAATTGTATTTTCAGAAAGTTCTGCCGTGTGGCGTTTGGTTTCTTCCATGAAAAGATCAGACCAATCTCCACCAGTAGAAAGAGCTTCTTCTAAAACCTGGGTGATATGGGGTTTGGAAAGCATGAAAGGAAATTATATACTAGACCCTTAAAACCATAAAACTTTTTCTTGTCTTTCATCGTTTTTTAACGCAATGCATTATTTTAGCAACTTTTGCTTGATTGTGCCGAAAATATAGGGTTAGTGAAGCCCTTTTAAGGAGTCCATCGGATGGCTGATCGTTTGATTGTTGATGATGCAAGACCAGTGCTCTCACCCCCTGCCCCTGAGGAAGGTGATGAAGCCCTAGCACCCCCTGTCCTTCTAGGATCAGAGGAAGAGGGAGATGGGTTTGCCTTGGCCGGGGATGAAGAAACACTTAATGATGTAGAATCTGGCAAAAAGAAAAGTGACCCCGTCCCTACTGCCCAACCCCAAGAAGCTAGCCTAAGCCTCCAAGAAATCTGGCGTCTACCTGATAAATATTATCTCCTTCAAAATGCTCCCTACGCTATTGAAAAAATCAACGAGGTAGTAAAGATTCCTCAAACACTCCGGATCACGGATGGAGACGGACGAGTGATTGAAAGAAAACAAGAAGTCACCATCTATGAAATTATTTTTAAGTCCCCCATTACTCCAATCAAGGCCAAAGAGATCACGATTCTTTCGGAAACAATAATCGAGGATGTCCCTGATTCTTTTCGTTATCGGCACAATGTGTGGGTAACCAATGATCAACTCCCCGACGGAACACTCATTGATTCTATTCCCACTGATGAACAAGTACAAACCTTCAATCCTCCGGATAGTGGCACAGAACACGTTACAATTGCCAACCGAACCACCCCTGTTGTTTATACCCCTCATCTCGAAACAGACGGGACAATTAATCTTCGCCTCTATACAGACACAGTTTGGCGCGGAAATTGTTATGAGCGTAATCGTTTTGGCTACACAGACATAATCCATGCCTCCCAAGAATTAGGGGTACAAATCCCAGCAGAGCGGCAGGGATTCGATGATACGCAAAGGGAATACATTGATACCCAAACACAACACCATATCGACGCCCTAGGATACTTGATTGATGAAAAAGGCTATAAAGTCGATTTAGAAGGAAAGCCTGTTTTTAAAGAACGAACCTATCGTACACAAAACACTTGGCAGACAATCACGCTTACCCCCGTACCGGGCCAAGAAATCCCTCCTTCTGGCAAATTTTATATCCCCAGCATGGACAATATTCTTTTTTTAGATGAGTCTACTCAATACCCTATCGAACAAACGGGACAAGGGTTTACTATCCATCCCACTGTAACAGGGATGGTTGAAATTAGGGGTTGGTTTTTGGATGACTATAGTACAAAACCAGATGGAGAGCCCCCCATTTATCGTTTCTATTGGACCCAAAAACTGGGCTCCATAACGCCAACAGAATTAGCAGCACAACCAGTAACAGCGCCAGAACCTGAAGCAGCACCCCAAACAGAGGAGTTAGAAAAACCATCTCGTGTAGAAAGAAAACCCGAAGAACCCTGGGATGTGAAAAACAGAGTGTACACCGATAAAAAAACAGGGGAACAAGTTATTGTCACTACATCCACGGGATTTGTTAGTGTTACAAAACAAGGAACACCCATTTTAAGAAAAATTGTCATCACTGAAATAGCAAGCAGCGCACAGGACGGCCAGATCACCTTTACCCGTGAAGTGGAACGTTTTGGAAAAGATCCTTTCGTGTGGGATTTATTGGAACGCCGTGTGAAAAAAACAACGATCATTAATCCTGGGCCCGATTCAAGCAGTCCATCAGCGGATGACGTGGTAATTGAAACCCGCATTGAATATGATGACTGGCTTAACAATATTCACACTACAAGCATCACCCAGCAAAATCAAACCACCATCACAGAACATGGGGGGGAAACCACCACAAGAACCTACGAGCCAGGGGCTCCATTGGCAGAGCATGAAATTGCTGCTCCTCAGGTTACTCGTGATAAAAACGAATATGACATAAGACGCAGAATCACTACCGGCGTTGGAGCTGAAGTGGGTTCTGGAAATTTATCTTTTTATGGCTATAACTACGAGGGGCACTCTTTTACTCCAGCCCTGATGGTGGGAATGAGACAGTATCTTGTGCAGGGTGATGTCCTTGATGGTTTTATGGACGTGGATATTTTTGTAGATGGTTTCTCCACAAGTGATTACACCTCCCCTTTTCCGGGAATCGATGGCAGGGAAGCCACACTTGCGGGAGGGGCTGGCTTTGGCTTTAGGGAACATGCAACCCTTGGCATTACTGATCATGATGGCGATGATTGGGCCATTGCAGCAGGAATTCGCTTTGGGGCCAGGGGTCTCTCCGCTCAAGAAGGAGATATCCCAGTTGGTACTGCCCCCTATCTGGCCCACGCCAGTGGTTTGGGTTTGAACATGCGTGTGGCCCCCATTGTACAAGCTACATTTTTGAACCATGCTCTTACTGTTTATGGGAGTCGCGACTCGATCGCTTTTGGTTCTGTTCCCTTTACAGCCTATGCCCACGGGGAAACAGGTTTGCCTGTTCAATTTAGCAACACAGTCCAGGCAAGTGGTAACGAATGGGTTGTTGGCGCTGTGGTTGATCCTTTAAAAATCATCGATGAAATTCAGGAGGGATTTTAAATGCCTGCTCCATCTTTATTGCTAACTCTCCTCGCGGCCTGCTTTACCGATAAAGGAACAACCGATTGGTCGCTGTCTTATCCTGATGCCGATGGGGATGGGGCCCCCAGTAGTATTGATTGTGATGACAGCAATGCGGAGGCCCAGCCCGGTAATGCCGAAACCTGGTACGATGGCGTTGATGGAGATTGCGATGGGTTAAGCGATTTTGACCAGGATGGTGATGGGTATGTTGCTGATGATTATGCTCCTACCTTAGATGACATTATCGATGGCCTGCCTGGTGGTGACTGCGACGACACCAACCAGGATATCAATCCCCGTGCCCCCGAAGCTGAAACCGCTGATGGAATTGACTCGGATTGTGATGGCCAAGACATTGAAGATGCCACTGTGTACGTTGATGCATGGGAAGACAACGATGGCGATGGGTATGGCGACCCAGAAACAGGAACCTCGATTCCTGAAGATGATACCGAAGGATACGTTTTTAATGATGATGATTGCGATGACACCAACCCCGATGTGAATATTTTAACCTGGTATGCCGATACCGACGGAGATGGTTTGGGCGACCCAGACAATCCCGCCACGAGTGCCGCACTAGACACCTGTGAACTTCCTGAAGGTTACGTAGAAAATACAGATGACTGCGATGATAACAATCTGGATGTGGGTGTTATCACCTGGTACGAAGATGCCGACAGCGATGGCTATGGAAATCCTGACTCTTTTGTAACCAGTACAGAAACCGGCAGCTGCCTTCCTCCCGAAGGCTATGTTGATAATGCCGATGATTGTGATGATCTCGATGCCCTTGTTGGAATTAAAACTTGGTATGAGGATAATGATACCGATGGTTATGGCTCTTCAACCAGCACAACCAGCGTTGAAGAAGGTAGCTGCGATACACCCTTAGGTCACGTGGATTACGACGGAGATTGCGACGACACCAGTACACTCTACAACCCGGATGCCGACGAATCTTGCACCGATACCGAAGATTACAACTGTGATGGCTCCATTGGTTATACGGATGCCGACGTGGATGGCTTTGCAGCCTGCGAAGAATGCGATGATAGCGATCCAGCCATTAATCCGGATGCTATAGAAGTTTGCGATGGTGCCGATAATAACTGCGATGGCACTATTGACGAAGACACTGCCTCTGATGCCCGCACCTGGTATGAAGATTCTGATGGAGATGGCTATGGAAATCCTTTAAGCACACAAGCGGCTTGCACACGCCCTGCAGGGTTTGTTTCTAACACCAGCGACTGTGATGATACCGATCCAACAACCAATGTGCTTACTTGGTACGAAGACATTGATGAAGATGGCTATGGCAATGCCAGCTCTTCAACCGATAGCACCGTTACTGGCAGTTGCACAACCCCCACGGGTTATACGGCAGATGCTACAGACTGCGATGACACCGATCCTACTCGCAACCCCGGCGAAACCGAGGTTTGCGATGCCTTTGATACCGATGAAGATTGTAGCGGCGCTGCCGACAACGATGATCTTCCCACCACGGGCCTCACCACTTTTTATCCCGATGGAGACGGGGATGGTTATGGAGACACCTCCAGCACAGGAAGTTCCCTATGCGATGCTACAGCAACTTACAGCACCACCGACCACACCGATTGTGACGATGGAGACAACACCATCCATCCAGGGGCCTCAGAAATTTGCGATAGCGTTGATGAAGATTGTGATGGCACGGCTGATGATTCAGCCACCGATGCCTCCACATGGTATTACGATGGGGATAGCGACGGCTATGGGGCCTCATCTCCTACAACAGCGGCCTGTACAGCCCCAACGGGTTATGTGGCCACAAGCGGTGACTGCGATGATGGCGATGCAGATCGTAACCCCGGCGAAACCGAGGTTTGCGATACCTCTAACACCGATGAAGATTGCGATGGCACCGCCGATAATAATGATTTGCCAGCCACAGGTCTTACTACCTTCTTCCCCGATGTGGATAATGATACTTATGGTGATGAAACCAGTACCGGAAGCAATTTATGTGATGCCACAACAACCTACGAAGTAAGTAACAATACCGATTGCGATGATGGCAATGCAAACCGTTACACCGGTTCAACCGTTACTGATTCAACCATTGATGGACTTCCCAATGATTGCAGCCTTTCTTATGAAGGACCTTTTGCAACCACAGTCAGTGGTATTCGCTACACAGGAACTGACTTGTTTGGTTATGGAAATACGACTTTAGCTGCTGGTAATTTTAATGGAGATGGGTACGATGATATATTAGCAGGTGAACCCTATAGTGATACGGCTGGAATCAATGCGGGTGCTGCTTTTGCTGTTTTGGGAAGTGCCTCCCCCGCATCATCTGCTATTGCTTCTGCTGCAAGCCATACCAGTACTGGTGAAGCTGCTGGTGATAATTATGGTCTTGCTGTTGCCAATGCGGGCGATGTGGATGGAGATGGTTATGATGAAGCCTTTGTAGGTGCCCCTTTTGCTAATTCAACTTATCTCTACGGAGCTGGTTATCTTTTTTATGGCCCACTTTCCGGCACCGTCTCTGCTTCTTCTGCCAACGCAATAATTGATGGTCTCAGTGCCAACGAATACATGGGATGGGCTGCAACCCATGCTGATATTGATGGAGACGGGGACGATGAATTATTTACCTCGGCTGCAGGGTACAGCAGCAATACAGGTGCAGTTCTTCTTTTTGATGGAAGTGGCACACGTTATTCTGGGGCCTACGATCGTACCGATGCTGATGCCTTGATGACAGGCACAAGCTCGGGTGATGTAGCAGGCGCTTCCATGAGTACAGGTGATGTAGATGGAGATGGCACACCTGATTTAGCTGTTTCCCAAACCGAGTATGATGCTTCTGACACAGGGCGTGTTAACCTTGTTTTAGGAACAGACATCACAAGCGGAACACTTGATTCTATAAGTTGGATCACCATCGATGGAGCCGCCTCTTCCAAACTAGGACACCAGGTTCTTATCATTCCCGATATGGATGGGGATGGTCAGGATGAAGTATTGGTTTGTGCCCCTTACGAAACTGTGAGTGCTAGCTATGATGGAGCCTGCCACCTCTTTTTAACTAATGGAGCTAACAGTGCCACCTTTAGTGCAGCAGCGGGCGGCAGTCTTGACACAACCGATGCCGATTATACATTAACTGGTCCTGCAACAGAGCAAAATCTTTTTGGAAATAGTGCGGCAGCAGCAGACACGGATGGAGATGGGGTAGCAGAAATAGCCCTATCAGCTTATTCGGATGATACTTATGGAACCGATGCCGGTCTTGTAGGGCTTTGGAATGGAGCCACTCTTCTTGGTTTTACACCAGGTACTTTTTCTATCGATACCGATCAGGAAGGTTTAACCCGTTGGTATGGGGCAACGGATGATGAAGCTGGAACTGCCATGGTTTTTGCCGATCCTGATGGAGATGGAGATTATGATTTATTCATCGCTTCTCCAAAAGCAAGTTCACAAGCTGGAACTTTAGACATGCAACGCAATGCCTATTAATTTTTGCAGGGCTTGTTTTGATTTTAAAGCAAGTTCTTCATTTTTTTTCTTTTTATCTTTTTCCAAAACATCCAGTGGTTTTAAAATCCCCATATTGGCCTTCATGGGTTGAAAATGTTTTGAATCGGCATGGGTAATATAATGGCAAAGAGCCCCCAGCATTGTTGTTTGTGGCAAAATAAACGCCTCCAAATTTTTCATCACCAAAGCCAAATTAATTCCTGCTAAAAGTCCTGTAGCAATATTTCCCATATAACCTTCTACTCCTGTTATTTGCCCTGCAAAAAATAAATTATCTCTTTCTTTAAACTGAAGTGTCGGCCTTAAAACCTTAGGGGAGTTAAGAAAGGTGTTTCGATGCATTTGCCCAAAACGAACAAACTCGGCATTTTTTAAACCAGGAATCATTCGAAAAATCCGCTCTTGTTCGGGATATTTTAAATTAGTTTGAAACCCAACCAAATTGTACAAACTAGCTGCCACATTATCTTGTCTTAATTGAACAACAGCATACGGCCACCTTCCTGTTCTGGGATCATCAAGCCCCACAGGCTTCATCGGACCAAAAGCCAAAGAACGCTCCCCACGGGAGGCAAGAACTTCAACAGGAAGACATCCTTCGAAGTAGATCGCCCCTCCCACAAGGGGAGGGGGGATATGTTCAATGTTCTTCTCGAAATCTTTTAATGGAATGCGTTCTGCTTTTAAAAGTTCTTGTACAAAATTTTGATATTCTTCTTTATTCAAAGGGCAATTAATATAATCACCACCTTCTTTTTCACCCACTCCATACCGCGAAGCCTTAAAAGCAATGTTCATATCAACACTAGCAGCTTCTACAATGGGAGACAGGGCATCAAAAAAATAAAGATGTTCCTCTTTCGTTAATTTTTGAAGAGTATGGGAAAGATTTTTAGAAGTAAGCGGTCCTGAAGCAATAATTGTTGGTCCTTCTGGGATATCAAATATTTCTTCCCGAATAATTTTAATGTGTGCGTTTTGATTTAAAGCATGCGTCACATTTTCTGAAAAAACTTTTCGATCAACCGCCAAGGCTCCGCCAGCAGGTAACGCTGCTTTTTGAGCACATTCCATCAAAAGAGAGCCCAACATTTTAAGTTCGTTAAATAAAATTCCAGAAGCTTTATTGGGAAGAATGGAACCCAGAGAATTGGAACAAACCAGTTCGGCTAAATCTCCCCCAGAGTGGGCTCCTGTTTGAACTTGAGGACGCATTTCATAGAGGTAAACATCAATTCCTCGCTTGGCCAACTGCCATGCAGCCTCACAGCCTGCCAAACCCCCACCAATAATTGTTACATGTGTCACCCCATAACCCTACACCCATCAACTTCCCTTTGACAAGTTCAGGGTCGCTCGGGTCTCTCCCCCTCCCCCTGCACCCCCTCCCTCAAGGGAGGGGGGATATTTTCTCTCCCCTCTCCTTGGGGAGAGGGGCGGGGGTGAGGGGAAAATAAATAAAAAGGGTTGAAAAAATAAAGTATATCAAGTATAATTGATATACTTGTTTTAAGGAGAAAAAATGGCTCAACTTAATTTTTATGTCCCTGATATTTTAGAAAAAAGCATCCGGCAAGCTGCTCAAAAAAAGGGGGAAAAAGTATCAGCTTATCTTGCAAGCTTGGTAAAAGAAAAACTTGCCCCTCGTGGTTGGAAGAAAAATTTCTTTACCAAAATTGTGGGTGGTTGGCAGGAAAATTTCCCAGAAATTGAACGGCTCCCATGCAACGATGATGAATTTGAATGAGCTACTTAATCGACACCAATATTTGTATCGCCCTTCTTAAAGGACATGATCATACACTTGTAGATAAAATCCATTCGCTGAATCCAGTGGAAATTTTTTTGTGCAGCGTGGTGAAAGCCGAGCTCGTTTATGGAGCCAGACTCAGCCAAAAAGTGGATGAAAATCTCCGTATCCTCAAAATATTTTTTGAACAATTTGATTCTTTTCCTTTTGATGATCAAGCCATCGATCATTATGGCATCATTCGAACCAGCCTTAAAAAAGTGGGGACTCCCATTGGAGCCAATGACATGCTGATTGCAGCTACAGCTCTAGCCTACGACCTCACTTTAGTAACCAGAAACCGTAACGAATTTGTACGAGTTCCTAACCTTCGGCTAGAATATTGGTAGAAAAGTCCTGCAGACGGCAGTTAAAAAAAGGGGCCCCAAAGGGCCCCTGACCTCTCACCCCAACGAGCAAAAAAGTCTAGGATAAATAATCCTCGTACAGCTGAACATAAAGTTCTTCATCTGGTTTGGAAGTTGCGATGCTGTCTTGATTAATTTCTCCTTCATCATCCAAGGTAAAATTCCATTCGTTTTCACCCAAGCTTACTTCCTTGTAAGCCTCACTTTGAGGATGATAATATTCAAAACGAATTCCAATACGGCCCTCATTTTCAAAAACATCCATGTTGCGAGCTTTTATTTTAATGCGCTTATCAAATAAACTTAAGCCTATCATGCAGGCTCCACACGAATAAAATCCTGTTCCATCACTATCTAGGGTGGAAATGCGTTGTAAAAAGCGGCCTTTGTTATTTTCAAAAATCAAAAAACCAGCTTCAGCACAACAATTTTCCCCACCTGTTAAAAATCCACAAAGTAAATCCAGGTCGCCATCACTATCAATATCCTTCCAAAGGGTATCAAGGTCTGTAATGGGATTACTAGCACCTGTAAATCCAGAGGAAAAATTAAAAGCAGAAAATTGAGTTTGATTCCCCTTTTCAATTTGAATTCCCAGAGCATGGTCACCAAAAACATTGCGATAAGTGCCAACTGAAACATTTGAGAGAGAGTCCTCACTCAATTGAACTTGCTCAGTACTGTGAGGTTTAAATCTCTTCCCCATGGGAAGTTCTAAAAATTCCCCTGTTGAAACATTTCTGGTTACATTTGGAAAAAAACTATTTAAAACTCCCATTTTTGCTCCTTTTGGGTCTGTTGAAGAATGTCATTCCTCTGTCATCCCTGCGAAGGCAGGGATCCAGAACTTATTGAAAAGACTGGATTCCCGCCTCCGCGGGAATGACAAAATTGGTGGAAAACTACTTTTTTCAACAGACTCCTTTTTTAAAACGTCCATTCTATGAACACTTTAAGCAAAGATAATGCCATCATGCGTTATTAAAAATAATAAATAATATTAGCTATTTATAAAGACAGTGTACAAAATATGGGGACTTTACTCCTCAAATTGGACATGCCTCTGGGGTTAATTTTTAACATACACTACCATACATTTATATCCACAGTTTTATGCACAGATGTGGATAAGTGAGTAGAAGAAAAAATTTTTAGCAAAAGCGTCTCGGAGCCAATTTGTCCATCCGAAAAAAATAAACAAATTGGCGAGAGCGAGCGACTTTAAGGCTCGATGCCTTAAAGATCGCGTCTTTTGCTAAAAATTTTTTCTTCTACTCACTTATCCAACAATGGTTTACAAGCGTGCCCGGCACCAAAAAAATATTGCAAAAACCAAGAAACATAGCAGGATGGGGGCCGATACACGAAACACCATGAGTATCCTTTCAACCATCGGAAATTTGGCTTCTACCGAAGAAGCACTTGAAACAACAAGCGTGCTAGCGGGTGCGGGAGCAGGAGTTGCTCTTTATTCGGCTGCTGGACTTATTCTCCCACTTGCTATTGCAGGAGGAGTTACTGCTGCTGGAGTTGTTGGCTATGGTTATTGGCAGGCAGCTAAAGATCATTCGGATAAATTACAAGCTGTGATTCACGGTCATCCCATTGATCTCCCGGGAAGTGGTTATTCAGATTCCCTGCCCGATCATGATTATGATTTTGATACCGCCCTGCCCTTGTGGTTCAATCAATTCCTGGATGATAAAGGGCTCACCTCCAATGTAACTCTGGTGGCTTCTTCGCTGGGTGGACCCATCTCCCAGTCGCTAGCCGTTGATAATCCTCGTATTGCGCGCATCATTCTTTTTGATAGCATGGAGCCCCGTGGAAAACCTACCGATGTGAGTTGGTTGCAAGAACAATTTGCAGGGCCTTATTTAATTGGCAATGATAACACCCGTGAAGAAGTTAGGGAACGTCAGCAAGCCCGCATGGGTTATTCTAGAGAAGAAATTGAACTCATCAAAGATCCTGATGAAATGGAAAGACGCAGGATTTTAAAGAGTCGGCTTACTCAACCAACCCTTGTTGTGCAATCGGAATGGGATGGGTTTGTTCCAGAAGAAACAGGACATGCCCTCGATCATGAAATTCCTCACTCAGAACTTTTAGTGATTCCTCACAACAATGTTCCCACAGCAGGACACACTTTAATGAGTGATACCCCAGCATTGGCCATCAAAATCATTGATGATTACCTGCAGGGGCATCCAGAACTCAATCGCGTTACCGATGAAACTTCTTACCTTGTTTATGAAGGGGATCAGTATCACCGAATTTCGACTGTGTAAGAGACCCATCTTTAATCCCCTCCCCCTTGAGGGGGGAGGGGCGGGGGAGAGGGTGGTCTTGAATTTCACCCTCCCCCTTCACCCCCTCCCCTCAAGGGAGGGGGGAAATATAATTAAAAATATGTTCCAAAACGCAACTTTACAGGTTAGATTACCGATAACATAGATAGAGAGAAAAAGATAAATGGTTCAAATGATTAAACAAATTCAACTTAACGGGTTTTTTCTTCTGATTCTTGGGCTCACCTTAGGGCTTTCTGCCTGCGGAAATGGGAAACATTCTTCCAATGGGGCTGATGAGAGCACCGAAACTGAAGATACAGGAACAGAAGGTGAAGATCCCACAGGTTCGGGTGGGGGAAGTGATCCCACTTCTGGGGGCTCCGATACAACCGAAGAAAGCATCACTTACGATTTTTGTTCTACTCTCGATTTTACTCAAAATCCAACCGATATTGGAATCAATCTTCCAAGTGGTGATGAACCCAGTGGGGCCGACTATAACGACACTACAGAAAAACTTTACATTGCTGATGACGAAGGAAATCTCTCACGCATGAACAAAGATGGATCAGGCATTACAACCTGGAATATTGGTGGAGATTTAGAAGGTGTAGCCATTGCCAATGAATCAAACGGCATTATCTACGTGGGTGTTGAAAATCCCGATGGCATTATCGAGTTTGATACCACCACAGGTACTGTACTTCGCACTTTTACTTTAACCACCTGGATGACAGGCGCAGATAATGCTGGGTTAGAAGCTTTGGCTTTTGTACCCAACAGTGCTGATTCCGAAGGAGGGCTTTTTTATGCAGGCCATCAGGGAGAAGGAAGTGTTTATGTTTTTCGTCTACCCATTCAATCTTCTGCAACTTCTACCGATGTTACTTTTGTAACCTCCTTTGTTCCGGTTGCAGGTTATACCGATCTGGCAAGTCTTGATTATGATGCCACTAATGATGTGATCTTTGTAGGTTATGATGGGCCTAATCAATTAGTGGCTGTAACACCATCAGGTAGTTTTATTCAAGAATGGGATCTTCCCCAAAGTGACCAAGAAGGCGTTGCTCTTTCTAGTAATTGCGATGTGTTTATTGCTCAAGATACAGACAAAAAAGTTTGGTACTATGCCAGCACCGATTTTAGCGTAACTGTTAACGAAGATATTATTATTCTTTTAGCTAATCGATTGGCAGAAGCACAAAATGATGATGGAAGCTTTGATTGGCAAATCACTGCGGGAGATCCGCTCACCCCAACAACCACAGGTTATCAAAATGTAACGGGGGTTACAGCGCTTGGATTTTTTTTGGCTACAAATTATGGCAGCGATCCCGATTGGCAAGAAGCTCTTGAGGCCACAGCTTCTTATTTTGATACCAAAATGGATACACTCCTTGCAAACCCAACAGATACCGCTAATAATCTTTCTTGTCCTAACTGGGTTTTTCTTTCTTGGTACTTACAAGATAATCCAAACGCAACTTTAGAAACAGAAACCAATACAGCCTTTGATGCCTTGCTGGATGCACGTGATACTACTTATGGGGATGATGCTTCGATACGTTTTGATGGAGTAGCCAATCGCATCATTCAAGCACGAGTAAGCATCCCGGGCCTTATTCCCTGGGATTTAGCTCTTTGTGTTGAAGGGGTTGGAGCTATGGCAGAAATCAGCACAGATTTTTCACAAGATTACACCGATGCTTTGGAATTTTTGGCAGATTATTTAAATACCACTTTTTTACCTGCTTACGATGCGGATAATTCTTACACCTATGGTGATCTTTCTTTAGCCATGCCTCTTTATGTTTTAGCAACCAGCAGCGAATCTGGTTTATACTCTGATTTAATTGACGAACTTTATACTCGTCTTTTTGCCCTCGTTGACGAATCGGGTTTGGTTACCAATGGATCTGCTGATGATGGAGAAGCTCAAGCAACTGCATACGCTCTTTTAGGTTTAAAAGCTGTAGAAAGTCCTCTTGCACAACGAGTACAAGATTATCTAGAAAGTGTAGTTGATGCCAATGGCATTATTATTGATTCTTCCACCAACCTCGAAACTTTTGAAATCGAAGGCGAAGCCCTTCGAGCTTTGGGTTACGTTCAATAAAAAATTTCCCTAAATATAATATTCATCCCATTCCCATTTTAATGGGTTGTCATTAATGTATTTTCTAATCTGATTAAGATCAATTTCATTTCGAATAATATGTTCGTAATAATTGCGTTGCCAGAGACGTTTTTTGAAAGATGGCCATTGGTTGTATTTTACATTCTGTGAATAACGGTTAGTTGTGAATGATTTAAATCGATGGACAATGTCGAATAATGAAAACGTAGGAGCAGGCCCCTGTGCCTGCCCGTTATTTGGGCAACCACGGGGGGTTGCCCCTACCAGAAAAATAATTCCATGTTGCCATTACGATTCTACCAAAATCATTTAAAACCATTTCTGCTGCAATTATTTCCCCAAACAAACATTCTCTATTTTGAACACATATTGTTACAAAATACGCCCCATATTGTGAATAAGGGTCTGTTGAAAAATATAGTTTCCAACCAATTCTGTCATTTCCACGTCATTTGTCATCCCGGCGGAGGCCGGGATCCAGTCTTAAAATTCAAAGATGGATCCCTGCTTTTCCGCCAAAGGCGGACCAGCCTCTGGCTGGCGCAGGGATGACAGAGGGGAGACATTTTTCAACAATCCCCTGTATCCCTTTTGTCATCCCTGTATCCCTTTTGTCATTCCCAGTGCTCAGTTTGTCATCCCGCACTTGATGCGGGATCCAGGATTTATTCATTAAGATGGATCCCCTAAATTCACAAACGAAGTGCAACACTTTTTGTATAAAGTGATGCAATGGGATCCAAATACAATCAAATATCAATGGAAGAACGATGTTATATTTCCCAATTACGTAAAGAAGGTAAAACGATCCGGAAAATTGCTACGCGGCCTTGAGCAATGTGCGTAAGGCTGCTGGGGAAGTGGCCCAAGTGCTTGCTGCACCATAAAGAGCTGCGTTTCTACCACAATTTCTGGGTGCTTCAAAATTAGTTTCAACAACATTGTCTTCATCGCCCCATTCCACATCACCTGTGTCTTCAACATCCCCGGCATCAACTACATCACCATCTTCACGAACCTTTTCAACACCTCCACCAGGACCATCAGGAGGTGGATTTTTCCATGCATCAATTTGTTGTACTAAGGTATCGTAGCCTTCAATCGCATGAGCAAGTTGAAGCACAAGAGGTCTATCCCATCCACCATTGTGAGCCATGAGACTTAAAAATTGTCTTAAACTCCATTCTCTGCCATGACTTTTACTGACGTAAATAACTGCATCAATATCAACTTCAAAATCTCTTAATGTTTCCTCGATAAGAGCTACATCTTGAGGAAGAGTGGCAATTGCAATCATCTCATTTGTTTCTTGTATAGCAGTTTCCAATAAGGTGAGATGGGAAGGAAGATAAGAACGATACATTCCATGCAACTCGGCTACTTCAGCATCGATTACAACCACTTCAACCAGAATATTTTCTGGAATCGTTCCATTTCCATGAGTGGGCCTTATGCTAGCACTGGTTCCATCTCCTGTTTCAACTTCTTGCCAAGAAGAACCAGCTTCTCTTTCCTCTAACCATTGGCCAAGAGCAGATCTGGGGTTTGCTACACGTAAACTCACTTGATGACCTTTTCGCTCTAAATAAATATTTCCTGTATCACTTGTTAAAAGCAAGGCAGCTCCGTCTCTTGCTACTGCATACGAAAGGGGCGCGGCATCCTCTCCCCACCAAATAGTAGCCCTTGTTTCTGCTACAGGGTTGGTCATTAAATTTCGGAAGGTTTCTCCAGCACGCCTTGCTATGGGTGCATTCCATTGCAAACGAATGGGAAGGGGTTCTCTGGCAATTTGCATTCCTCCTTCGGCTCGCAAAGAAGCTGCAGGTGTTGATGCTGTGATCTCTGAAGCGGGAATGATTTGCTTTGCCGCGCCGGAGCTTGCAGCGGAAGCGGGGCTGTTTGGTCTGGGAGCAACTGTGGCAACTGCTGGTACTAAAGCATCTGCCCTAGCTGCACCGGACCTTTCAACAAAGGCGGGCTGTGCCCCGCCGGAGCCATAGGCTCCGGCGGGGCTTGTTACTCTTGGTGGCCTTGCAAGTTTTTCTGGCCGTGCAGCAACTACACTTGGTCTAGGTCTAAAGGGTAAAGTAAAACTTTTTTGTTCAGCGGGTAACTTGATAGCACGTCCATGTGCTTGTAAACCATACTCTCTCGGAGTATAAAAAAGAACTCGTGCTGCTATTGGCTTATCTGGCACACTCATGGGAACAGGTGTGAGATGATAAATAGTTTTTGGTCTCATTGGGTGAACTGTTGCTTGAACTTCATCAACAGATCTGGCCCAATACTTATCTACAATTTCGTGCACTTGGCCTGGATTGGCTATTACCATGCGATGATAGCCTCTTAAATCATCCAGAGTTGTTACTCTGTCGCTTATTGTACGCAAACCAATTGTTGGCGCAGGTACTTCTCTAGTACTAGAAAAGTGAACAACCACCACCTGTCTCTCTAAGTTTTTGGTAAGAACAAGATAATCTCCCTGTACTGGATCTCCGTCTGGAATAATTACAAATTTTTGCAAACCTTCGTAATACACACCAGGATCTCCCCATTTAAGACTATCAAATACTCTGGCTTTGAGAGGATTTCCTGTTTCTCCTTCTCCCTTGGAAAGAGGCTTACTTAAAGTACCATACAAGAGCTCTCGTTGTGGTTGACCTTCAACAGCATGCATAAGCTGAAAACGATTTTCATCCCTGACCATGGACAAGTATTCACAAGCTAAATTACGATTACCTGCTTTTTCAGCTAACCTTCCTGAAGCTGAAACAAGGGGTATTTCTTTTTCATGCCTTAAATCATCCAAACTCTCTCCAGAAAAAAGATGGGTTAAAATTTCAGAAAGTTCGGGTTCTTGAGTTGTATAAAAATCATCCCATACCACTTCCCCAGTTGAACCTTCTGTCATGATCATGTAGGTTGGCATACCTGCACTACCGCTTTGATCAGTTAAGAGAACATATTTTTTTCTGCTGCCATCTGGATTTTTTGCAAAGAAAACGGAAGGGTGATTGGGAGGCAGGCTCCAAAACCAATCATCACTAAAAAAACCAGGCTCGGTAATTTCGGCGGGATTAAAACTTGTGGAACCTACGGCATAATAAAGTGCAGGACGTTCCATGAACAAACGAACTGCAACAGGTGTAAAGCTCCCTGTACTTCGGCTTAAATCTCCAAATTCATGAAGGGTAGTGTTTGTAAAACTAGAATCTAAAACTCCAGCTTGTTCAGCTTGGGTAAGGCGGGCAAAAAATTCAGTGGAAGTGAGTAGGGGCACGGCGCGCCGTGCCCCTACTTCTAAATAATGGCCAGCATCTTGTAAATCGGCATAAAGATTTTGACCAATATAACCACGACGATAGGCTTCTTCAGCAGATAATGGACCCATGTTTTCCTCCAAAAATATTTTTTATATCGACATCTGATTTGGAATGTTGCGTCATATTAAGATAAAAATGGGTCCTGTCACTGGGGAGACCCTTTCTGATGCTCGCCCACGTGACGGCTGCGCGTCATAAAGGGTCTCCCCGCGCCACCCATTTTTATCAGATTTACATTTCTCTATTGTCGTATAATTTATATTCTCATTTAATGTAGTGTATTTTAGTTCGTATAACATTCTTCATTTTGTTTTCTTTTAGATCGAAGAGAAGGTGGTGGAACCTTGAGACAAAAGCGTCTCGTAGCCAATTTGTCCATTCGAAAAAATAAAACAAATTGGCGAGGGCGAGCGGCTTTAAGGCTCGATGCCTTAAAGACCGCGTCTTTTGCGAAAGCTTCCACCACCTTCTCTAGCAAGTTATTATGCGAAGTGATGACTTTTCACCACCCCAACCCTTAAAAACCCTTAAGCATCACTCTGTACATATAAATTTTTAAATAAAATCATATAGATAACTAAATTATGTACATAATTAAGTACGCGATTTAAAAGGACTTGACATGAGATGAACTTCCCATTACACTCTAAAACGTACATGAAACTGTTGAAAAATGCCCTTTTCTGTCATCCCTGCGAAAGCAGGGATCCAGAACTTATTGAAAAAACTGGATTCCCGCCTCCGCGGGAATGACAAAATTGATGGAAAGCTACATTTTTGAACAGTTTCAAGAAATATAAATGTTAGAATTAGAAGATGCAAAATTAGGTAAAGTTAAGGTTGTTAATGTTACTGAGGCTAGGCAAAACATTGCAGCCATTATGAGTGATCGCGAATCAAATTACGTCATCACCAAAAATAATAAACCCATCCGAGTTATCGTTAATTATGAGTCCTATCGAAAAGGGCAAGAAGCTCTCCAGAAAAAAGGTAGATCAAGCGATTCTTCTAGAGAAGTTTTAGGATTTTTAGAAACAAGGGAAGCTGAACTCAAAAGCCAGTTAGAAAGTTCACGTGAAGATTCAGCTAAACTCTCGGAGGCTTCCGAAACCGAAGATTTTTCATCTTATTATGCAAACCCCCAAGAAGAAAAATATTTTAATCGTTACCAAAAACTCTATTCTCAAAAATCAACCAAGGAAGATGATGAAAAAACCCCACCAGCTACAACAGTAGCCGAGCTTGAAGCAGAAGCCAGCCAAACCCAAGAAGAAACCCACTTTTTACCTGAACCCAATCCCTACTCCAATTTGGAACCAGAGTCAGAACCTCTTCCACCTCTTGAACAAGCCCCCACTCCTCCACCTGCCCCACGAACTCCACCTCCCCCGCAACCCAGGGCTGCTTTGAAAAAAACTCCAGCTCCAAAACCAGTTGAAAAAGAACCTCCTTCCATTGAAGATTTATTGAGGGAATTAGAAAACGAAAAACTCACGGGAGAATAAATGACTGCTGTTGTTAGTAATCTTAAACGCTTTTTTTTAAAACCCGAGGAACGGGAGTTTGCCTCATTTCGTCAAAAACACTTTTTAAATGCCTTGCCCCGAAAAGATGTTTTAGATCTTTTGCATTTTGTAGAACTTAAAAACTTTTCAACCTTTCTTCCAGATTTAGCCAATAAAAAAATCCTTCTCCTTTCTCATGCTCCCTCTCGTGGACTTTTAGACAAACTGATCGAAGCTCATCCTGATCTCATTGTGAATTATCAAGTTGATCCCCATCTTTCTCGCAAACATCCCCAGGTGTTTACTGTGATGGGGCAAGCCTGCCCTCTTTCTCTTAAAAAAGAATGTGCCGATGTGCTTTACTCTCCTTTTTTGTTACTCAATCCAAAAAATATCCGGGCCAGCCTTAAAGAATATGCTCGAGTGATTAAACAAGGAGGACGACTTCAATTTTCTGTGATGCATCCCACCCTCGATTTTATTTTAAATCGTAAATCTCTTGATAATCAGGACACAGGTCTCTACGCTCCCACGCTACAATCGTATCTCGAAATTTTAAGAGAAAATCATTTTTACTTGGAAGACCTCACCGAAAATACGGCAGACCAAACCACACGTCCTTTTTTTCTTGGCCCCGATGATATGAACTATTATGATGAGTATGAGGGTTTACCCTTATTGCTAACAATGAAGGCTGTGAAATTTGTAAAGTAATATGGATTTCGAACAAACTATTAAAACACTCAAAATTTCCATCCCCACACTCAGCCCACCCCAAGGCTCTTATGTTCCTGCAGTTAAATCCGGAAAAATAATTTATACCTCGGGGCAGCTTCCTCTTTCTGATGGTCGCCCTGTTTTTAAAGGTCGAGTGGGAAAAGAAGTTACTACAGAAAACGCGCAACGAGCTGCACGTGCTTGTGTTGTAAATGCCTTGGCTGCTATTCGTTGGCTTACTAGTGATTTAAACTGCATTAAAAAAATTATTCGCCTTAATGGTTATGTGTGTTCTGCCATCGCTTATAACGATCAAGCAAAAGTGATGAATGCAGCCTCTGAACTGCTCATTCAAATTTTTGGGGAAAGTGTTGGAACTCACTCTCGTGTAACCGTTGGGGTACTTGAGTTACCCCTTGGTGCCTGCCTAGAAGCAGATTTAATCGTTGAAATTAAATGAAAAAAATCCGCGCGGATCAACTGTTGGTGGAACAAAATCTTGCTGTAACATGCACCAAAGCTTGCGCTCTTATCATGAGTGGATGTGTTTATGTTGGCACCGAGCAGATTAAAAAACCCTCCGAACTTTTTCCAAGTGAAACAAAATTTAATATTAAAGGAAAAAATCATCCCTACGTGGGGCGCGGGGGAGTAAAACTCAAAGCAGCTCTCGATGCTTTTTCCATTTCTCCTCAAAATAAAACCTGTCTTGATGTTGGAGTTTCTACTGGAGGATTTACAGATTGTCTTCTGCAAGAAGGTGCAAAAAAAGTTTATGCTGTTGATGTGGGTTATGGACAACTTGATTGGAAACTACGTCAAAATTCTCGTGTGATTCTTTTTGAAAAAACTAATTTTAGATATTTTGATGTCAATTTGATTTCTGAAAAAATTGACCTCGTTGTTGTGGATGTATCTTTTATTTCGTTGGAGAAAATAATTCCAAAAATTATCGAAATGATTTTAAAGAAATCTAACCCCGGCCCATCGCTCATTCCATTCGCTTTGGCCGGGGACAATTTTCCCCCCACCCTTATTTTTCTAATCAAACCCCAATTTGAAGTAGAAGCAAAATTTGTAGAAAAAGGTGGAATAGTTCGTAACGAATTAAAAAGAATGGAGTGTGTTCAAAAAATTACTCATTTTATTTTAGAAAATAAAATGAAAATTATTGGAAGTATTGCTTCGCCCTTGCTGGGAAGTGATGGTAATCAAGAATATTTACTGGCAGTACGCTGTTGAAAAATACCCTTTGGAATTACTTGACGTTTAAATCAACAACGTTTTTAGCTTTGGTGCGTCCCATGGTGCAATTGCCTTCGAATACGGCTCCTTCTTTAATAATTAAAGATGGCGCTGCAATATCACCCTGCACAACAGCGGGTGAATTAATTTCAATTCTTTGTTTCGCTAAAATATTACCACGAACTTCACCTTGAATTTCGATGGTGCCAATTTCGATAACCCCTTCTACATAACCACTTTCGCCAATGATTAATTGTCCATCGGAAAAAATTTCACCTTTAAATTTTCCATTAATAAAAACTATGCCTTCAAAAGTCATCTTCCCTTCAAAGGAACATTCTTTATCTAAAACCGTACTCACTTGCCCACTGGCAGCAGCCACATAATCAATTTTTTCTGCCTCATTTTTATCACCAAACATAAACCCTCCCCGATTAAAGTGGCTCTATTTTATTTTTTTTTGACTCGATGTCAATGCCTACTAGCATTTGACGAAATTTTAATAATTCTTTATGGGTTAGAACATGCTTTTGCAAAGTTATCAGATTGTCGTGATTGGAGCTGGCCATGCAGGCTGTGAAGCAGCTCATGCCTCTGCCAAGATGGGTTTTCAAACTCTCATGCTTACTGGCAATATTGATCGCATTGGACACATGAGCTGTAATCCAGCCATTGGAGGTTTGGGGAAAGGACATTTGGTGCGTGAAATTGACGCGCTTGGTGGCCTTATGGGAAAAATGGCAGATGCCACGGGTATTCAATACAGACGTTTAAACACACGTAAAGGAGCTGCGGTTCAAGGTACGCGTTGTCAAAGCGATATGTTTGTGTACGCTCGTACTATGAAAGAAACTCTTTTCTCTCTTCCAAACCTTTTTATAAAGCAAGGCATTGTAACGCGCCTTCTCACACAGCAAGGTCGTATAATTGGAGTTGAAACTGATAGTGGTGAAACTTATTTTTGCCAAGCGTTGATTGTAACTACGGGGACTTTTTTAAGAGGTCTTTGTCATATTGGAATGAAACAAATCCCGGGTGGACGCATTCCTGATTTTACTTCTACTCATTTTTCTCAATCATTACAGGATAGTGGTTTTGAACTTGGCCGGCTTAAAACAGGTACTGTGCCTCGACTTGATTCAAACACAATTGATTATACGAAGCTATCACCTCAGTATGGTGATACTCCAAGACCACGTTTTTCTTTCTCTCAAGTTGAAAATTCTCTCATGCAAGTGCCCTGTTACCTCACGTATACCAATGAAGGCACACATGATATTATACGAAATAATCTTGATCGCTCTCCTTTGTACACCGGAATTATTAAAGGTGTTGGTCCACGCTACTGTCCTTCCATCGAAGATAAAATTCGTCGCTTTGCAGATAAAGATCATCATCAAATTTTTCTGGAACCAACCAGTCTTTCGTCTCACGAAATTTATCCCAATGGTTTATCCACTTCACTTCCCTATGATGTGCAGCTTCGATTTTTACGTACCATCCCTGGCTTAGAACACGTTGAAATAGTTCGTCCTGGTTATGCCGTAGAATATGACTATGCGCCACCAACTCAGCTTTCTCATAGTTTGCAAACTAAAATAATCAGCGGTCTTTTTTTTGCGGGACAAATTAATGGCACAACAGGTTATGAAGAAGCTGCTGCCCAAGGTTTAATGGCAGGAATTAATGCGGCTCTCTTTTTACGAGGGGAAAACCCTCTTCTGCTTTCTCGTTTTGAATCCTATATAGGAGTTCTCATTGACGACTTAGTGACAAAAGGAGTTGGTGGTGAACCTTATCGAATGTTTACTTCTCGAGCAGAATTGAGACTTTTTTTACGCGAAGACAATGCAGATTTTCGTCTCACTTCCTATGGACACAAAATTGGACTTGTTGATCAAGCTCAGTATGAAAACTTTTTAAATCGTAAAAATTCTCACACGTCCCTTCTGGATGCTCTCAAAAATTTTAAGCTCACCCCTACTCCCATGCTTAACGAATATCTTTTCAATTCTGGATTTGCGCCGATCAAAACAGCTTCTTCTCTTTATGATTTTATCAAAAGACCAGACATTAATTGGGATGAATTATTTGCACTTCCTTTTCCTGAAGTAGATTTACTCAAAAATTATTTGGTTGATGATTTAAAAATAACAGCTCTCTATGACATTAAATATGAAGGCTATTTAAAACGCGACCAAGAATCTTTGAAAGATCAATTCCAATTAAATAAAATTTCTATTCCTCATAATTTTAATTTTTCTGAGGTGGCTGGTCTTTCTAGAGAAGTGATCGAACGCCTCTACAAAATTTTCCCTCAAAATCTTTACCAAGCTTCTCAAATTCCTGGCATCACTCCAGCTGCTATTTCAATTCTTACTATTTACCTTTCAAAGCACCATTGGGCGCGAAGACCGCGCCCCTACACATAAATCCACATCATAATTAAATCCGTATGGGCGGCCCCTGTGCCTGCCCGTGATTTGGGCAACCACGGGGGATTACCCCTACGCCGCTGAATCGGACAAATGTAGAACAACCCAGCCAGAATTAAAACAAAAACCAAAGGGCGCGAAAACCGCGCCCCTACGTAGGGGCGTTCCAAACCCGCCCACATTAAAAAATCCATCCAAACAAATATTCAACATAAACAAAACGGGCTTGTTGAAAAATGTAGTTTTCCACTAATTCTGTCATTCCCGCGGAGGCGGGAATCCATCTTGGTTCCCCTCCTTTGTAAGGAGGGGTTAGGGGAGGTAGAGAGTTTAGTAAGACTCTACCCCCTCCAACTCCCCCTTACAAAGGGGGAGAGTACAGATGGATCCCTGCAGGAGTTTACCCCTGCGAAGGCAGGGGCAGGGATGACAGAGGAATGACATTCTTCAACAGACCCAAAATAGCCCCGAAGAGGCCCCTTTGGTGGGCAGGTTTGGAACCTGCCCCTACAACATAAAAACAAATCCATTGCAAACAAAAGTCTGTACATCAAAACGTACATACATATAAAACTTGCTTGTATTTACCATTCTTATCTCGCTTCCTCTCTTTTTAATTCCATTTTCAACAAGAGCATCTTTAAATAATCTGTACATGTTTTAAGGGGGTTTCCACGTGAAACTAGTGACATATAATATTTTATGTACATTTTAACGAAATCATTGAGTTTTTTTGCCATTTTTTGCATTATATGACATAAGAGGGTGGTTGAGACATTTCGGTAGGGGCGAACCTTGTGGTTGCCCTTATACGTTCATGTGTAGGGGCTGGGTTATCCAGCCCGAATTAAAACGGAAACCAAATTGGGCAGGATAACCCAGCCCCTACAATTAAAAGGGTCCGTGTAGGGCAGTTTTTAGTTGAAATTAGTGATTTTTAAAAACAAGATAGATTCAAGAGGGCGAACCCCCCGAGGAGGGGGGCAGGCACATGGGTTCGCCCCTACACAAACATTTTTTGTTTCACAAGAAACTAGAATTCTATGCCTTGATCTTTTAGTTTGCTAGTTTTTATAAAATAGAGTATCAATGAATTGTAGGGGCGGGGTGACCCCACCCCTACGTAGAAAATATGGATCTAACATCGTATAAAAACAGACTTGAATCTTTGCTTTTAGAAAATAAACTTAAAATAAGTGGAAAAAATAGAATAAAAACATATATTTTTGGAAAATCAATTTTTGAATGGAATAAAACAATTAATTTAACAGGCCACAAAAATTGGGAGGATTATCTTGAAAAAGACGTCCTTGATCACCTTTATTTAAGTATGTACATAATAACGTACATAAAAAATAGTGCGACATTAATCGATATTGGGTGTGGAGCAGGTTTTTTGGGTATTATGCTTGGACTACTCTATCCAAAACTTTTGGTTACTTTTTTAGACTCAGACCGGAAAAAAATCAACTTTGTAAAAGAAGCTTGTAGGCAATTAGAATTAACAGGACACAAGTTTGAAAACAAGAGGGTAGAGGAATTAAAAGTAACCAAGGGTTGGGATTTGGTTATTTCGAGGGCTACTTGGGATCAGGAAGAATATATTTCAAAAGCCTATCCACTAATAAAAGAAGGAGGTTACTTGGTGTCTATGCAAGGTAAAAAAAAATCAACCGTTAATATTCAAAAATATCAAGATCTTACTTTGATAGATGAACAATCATACATGATTTTACCTCAAAAATTTAAAAGAAATCTTACAATTTATCAAAAAAACCGGTTCCACGTGAAAACGTTGTAAGTCTATGAAAAATAAGTGAAATAAAAAAGTTACGCACAGGGAAAAAAGAGAAAAATTGAAAAAAATAAACAAAAAATGAATTGAAAAAACTAGGAAGCGTTTTATGATGCCTAACAAATGGGGGGAAATATGAAAATAATTTCATTTTGTAATCAAAAGGGTGGGGTTGGCAAAACAACTTCAACGGTCAATATATCTGCAGCTCTTGCCAATATGGGAAAAAGAGTGCTTCTGATCGATCTAGATCCACAGGGTAATGCGGGGAGCGGGCTAGGGCTTAATAAATACCACATCGAAAAAAGTGTTTACCACGCCTTGGTTGGAAATATGCCTTTAAGTGAAATTATCCATAAATCTAATCTTCCAAATCTTTTTATGATCCCTGCTAATAGAGATCTCATTGGAGCTGAAATTGAGCTGGTATCAAGTTTTTCAAGAGAAACAAAACTTAAAAATGCCTTGGCAGAAATTAGTGCTGAGTTTGATTACATCTTAATAGATTGCCCACCATCACTCAACTTATTAACAGTAAATGCTCTTACAGCATCGGATGCAGTAATTATTCCAGTGCAATGTGAATATTATGCTTTGGAAGGAATTTCAGAATTGGTGCATACTATTGATTTAATTAGACAAAACTTGAATCCGTCTCTTATTATTGGAGGAATTATTGCAACCATGTTTGATGCTAGAAATAATCTTTCACATCAGGTGGTAGAGGAAATTAAAAACTACTTTAAGGAAAAAGTGTTTAACACCATCATTCCTAGGTCTGTTAAGTTGTCAGAATCTCCATCACATGGTTTACCTATTCAACTTTATGACCCTAAATCTCGTGGAGCTACAACCTACGAACTTTTATCTCAAGAGTTGGTTGTTCGTTCGGAGCAAATTCAAAAGGGTGGACTTACATTAGTTAATTTATAAAGGAGATTTTATGTCGGAAAGACGTGTATTAGGCAAGGGGCTCAGCTCTCTTATTTCGGGAAGTCGTTCATCGGATGCGGCAAGTAAGGTTTACTTCGAAGCCAATATCGATGATGTGGTTCCCAACCAAAATCAACCTCGAAAACTTTTTGATAAAGCCTCCATTGATGAACTAGCGGCTTCCATCGAAGAAAAAGGTATTCTCCAACCCTTGATTGTTCGAGAAATGGGAGGAGGAAAGTACGAACTTGTAGCAGGCGAAAGACGTTATCGAGCTGCTAAACTTCTCCATTTAAAAACAGTACCCGTCATCGTTAAAGATATTGATCCTCAAGAAATTTTGGAATTAGCACTCATCGAAAATATCCAAAGACAAGATTTAAATCCTATTGAAGAAGCTTTGGCGTATAAAGAATTATTGGGGCGTTATCAATATACTCAAGATGAGCTTGCTAAAAGATTAGGAAAAGACCGTTCAAGTATTGCCAATACTCTTCGTTTATTAAAACTCCCAGAGGTTATTCGTTCTTATATTATTGCGGGCCAATTAAGTATGGGACATGCCCGTACAATTTTAGGCATCGATAATAAGGAGCTACAAGAAAAACTTGCTGATGAAATCATTAAAAATGGAATGTCTGTGAGGGAAGTAGAAGAATGGATTCGAAAATTAAAGGATGAAGGTATTAATGAAAAACCAGCAGGTGATCACAATGTAACTTTAGAGGTTGTTCGTCCTAAAAAAGAAAACAAATTTCTCTCCGTAGAAGAAAGCCTTAAAAAGTTTTTCCGCACCAAGGTACAAATTAAATCTGTCGGACAAAAAGGAAAAATTATTATTTACTTCCATAATCCCGATGAATTAAATGGCCTCCTGCAACAAATGGGATATAGTGGATAAAAGCTAAAATATTCCATGCGATTTTTTCAAATACTTTCTTTTTTGTTTATTTGTTTTTTCCTTCCTATCCAATCTTTTGCTCTCGGAGAATTAGATATCGATTTTGCAGGTGATGGAACCATCATCAATGATTTTTCTGGAGTATCTGGTTTTGATGAAGCCAATGCTGTGGCTGTTGATAGCCAGGGCAGGGTAGTGATTGCTGGGCACTTATACACTGGCACCCAGTACAATAGCTACGTAGCCCGTTACGATAGTGCTGGTAATTTAGATTCTAGTTTTGCCAGTGGCGGCATTTTTTTGGATATCGCAAATCCCTACACCAGTGGCAAAGATGATGTGGCCTATACTTTAGTTCTTGATGCCAATGATGATATTTTTGTTGGGGGTTATTATTCTGCAAGCAGCTCCAATGATGTTATTTACCTAGCCAAAATTGATGAAAACACAGGAACCCTTGATTCTACTTTTGCTAGCGGAGTAGGGGTTGCAACTCTAGACCTTGTGAGTGGTGAAGATCACTTAAACGATATTGTCATTGATAACACGGGCCGTATTGTGGGTGTAGGTTCTTCAGACGATGGCAATAAAGATATACTCATTATAGTTTGGGATTCTGCGGGTAACTTGGATACTGGTTTTTCTGGGGATGGAATTATTGATGATGCCATTTTAGGAACCTCGGATCACGATACTTGGTCTGTGGATGTTGATACGAGTGATAATATTTTAATTGCTGGTTACTACAATTTAAGCGGAGATAATTATGGCTATATCATGGCCATTCTTGCAAATGGATCGGCTGTTGTGCCAGGTTTTGGAGCCACTCTTCCAGGATTAACTGCCATTGCGACTGTAGGAGTTGATCATAGTATTTACAGCACCCATATCGATTCTCAAAATAGAATTTATTTTGCAGGCACCCACTATGATGGAACTTCTCATCTCTTGCTTGGTCGTTTGGATGAATTTGGTGCTTTTGATACCTCTTTTTCTACCGATGGTCTTGTTACCCTAGACTTAGGAAATGCGGGAACCATAGCCACTTCTTTATTGGTGGATGATCAAGATAGAGTCCTGGTGAGTGGCTACTACGAAACAAGTGACACAACTGGTATAGATGTTTTTTTAGCCCGTTTTGATGAAGCTGGTGATTTAGATCCTGATTTCGGGAGTGGAGATGGCTTTGCAACGGGTGATATTGCAAACGGAGATGAACTTACTTTTTATGCTCGCTCCTTGGGTTTTGATTCTACTCGTGAACGTTACTATGTAGGCGGGCTTCAATCAGTTGGTTTTTTAAATGCCGACGCCATCCTATATGCCTTTGATGCCACCGAGTGTGGAAATGGCATACTAGAAGCAGGCGAAACCTGTGATGATAGCAACACAACTGATGGGGATGGTTGTTCGGCTTTATGTGCTCCTGAAGCTGCTTCTCCATCAACAGGGACAGACGCTACAGATTCTGGAGATACTGAGAGTGAAGATGAAGCAAGTGGGGATGATGGGGCAGGTGGGGCTGGAGGTGGAGGTTGCACACTCAGCGCAACATCAACGCCTGTTTCTTTTGCTGGGATTTTTGTTGTATTTGCAGGTTTGTTGGTGTTGAGAGCTTTTAAAAATCTGAGAAAAAATTAATTCTGTAGAGACACGGCTTCACGGATAATATTCATCCAATTCCCATTTTAATGGGTTGTCATTAATGTATTTTCTAATCTGATTAAGATCAATTTCATTTCGAATAATATGTTCGTAATAATTGCGTTGCCAGAGACGTTTTGTGAAAGATGGC
>Ga0209343_10000405_pt1 | contig 60338 bp, 58 predicted proteins | sample RifCSPlowO2_02_FD_184026 | JGI IMG/M metagenome (GOLD analysis project Ga0209343, IMG submission 184026) | Groundwater microbial communities from Rifle, Colorado - Rifle CSP2_plank lowO2_0.2 (SPAdes) (version 2) | ecosystem: Environmental > Aquatic > Deep subsurface > Groundwater | place...
CCGCGAGGGACATGCAATACACTTCGTAGCGACTTCACCAAATGGGTGAGCGTGGATATGTATCGAATTGTTTTCATATTCACTCCCTTGCGACCTCAATGGAGCGGTCAACTGAGGTTTCTAGGATTATAGCCTCAGGGGGTAATCGCGCAAAACGGCTAGGCCGAAATATATAGGCATTTCGGCCTATTGTTCTTTCGTCTCGGGGCGGATATAAAGCGCATATCACAACAATTGCAGGAGAATTGCGATGGCACGGTTATCCCTACACGGCCCGAAGGCCTCTGATAAAGAACTATCCGGCGCAAGCGGGCATCAGAAATTCGATAATCACGAGAAGAACGAGTTGCGCAAGAGGCTTAACCTCATTGCGGTGGCCGAGACGCATATATTGTGGAAGACGCGCCTGGGGCATCACGTAGAGGGAAATACCCGCGAATCGCTGGATGAAACCCCGCTCGGGCAGGACGGCATTTGCCAGCTGGGGAGATGGATCAACAGTTCCATCCTGGAACCGTTTTGCGAGCCGGAAATTTGCCGGCAATTAAGCGAGGCGCATCAGCAATTTCACGAATTCGGCCTGCTCATCATCGAAAGGCTGAAGGCCGGTGACCGCAAGGGCGCGGCGGAAATGTTCGCAAACGAATACAACCAATCGTTGCGCCGCATCATTCAGGCGCTGACGCAAATCAATAAACGTCTTCAGGAAGTGTAAGCCCGGCGCTGCCAATAAGTATCGCCAAGAGCGCAACGCCAATATCATGTTCCGGAATTAACGAAACATATTCAAAGCTTGCAGGGCGTAAAATGAACCGAGCGAAATTTCGAGCTTGCGGTCAAAGCGCAGCGCCTTCCGCCGCATGACAATTCCATCCGCCGGTTAAGCCAGACCCTCATTCCCGGCTTGTCCGGATCAGAAAGTGCTGCTGAGTTGCGCGGTTTGCACCGCAAGTTCGTTGGCCTGCGCGCAAACATCTTCGATATCCGCCGGCTCGATACCCAGTTCCGCCCACTCGTATTCGCGGATTTCTTCGCCGGTGTGTTCGGCGATGCCGAAGTTCGGCGCGATCTTCTCGGACAGGTTGACCAGGCGCGCCAAAGGGTTTTCGGATGCGACTTCTTCGACATAGGGCGGGTGGTGGTAGCCCAGCACGGTAATGATTTCGTCCGGCAGGTGCCAGCGCCGCGCCAGTTGTGCGCCGATATAGCAGTGCGTGATTCCCAGGGTTTCCAGTTCCACTTCCAGTATCGGGCGTCCGGGTTGCAGAAGCAACTGGTGATGCAGCGCGTCGCTTGCTGCCGCGTCGATATGGTGCAGGGCCATGAAACCGATATCGTGCAGCAGTCCCGCCAGGAAAATCTGGTCTTCGCCGGGGCGGTTCTTTCTGGGCATGGCCTGCGCGATGGTGCGCATCGCGATGGCGACGGTCATGCTGTGCAGCCACAGGTCTTGCGGCTTGAAATACTTTCCGGCGGGGGAGCTGGACAGATGGGACATCGATGCGATACCGACCGCAACCGATTTGATGCGCGTCATACCAAGCAGCAGGGCAGCTTCGGATACGGTGCCCACCATGCGCGAAATGCCCATGATCGGCGAGTTGGCCAGACTGATTATTTTTGCGGAAATCTGCGGATCCTGCCCGATCAGCCTGAGCATTTGTGTTTCGCCCTCGTCGGTATCCAGCGGCAGCGCCAACAGTTTCTGCGCGGTGGCCGGCATGGCGGGCAGTGAATCGAGATTGGCCAGCGCTTGTTTGAGCCTGTGGCGGGTGCTTTCGTCGGTCATGGGCGTATTGCGTATTATTATCGGTAGAGGCAATTTTTCCGTAGGGCGCAAACTATACGAGAGATTGGCTAAATTCGCGAGAGGGATTTTGCATGAGGTTTATTCGGTGCGCGAAGGCGGTTTGGTGAGCTTGCGCTGCAAGGTGCGGCGGTGCATGTTGAGCGCGCGCGCGGTGGCCGAGATGTTGTCGCCGTGCTCGTGCAGCACGCGCTGGATGTGTTCCCATTCCAGATTTTCGATCTGCGTCGGCTGCGCCTTGATCGGCACGTCGCTGCTGGCGGTGTGCCCGAACGCCGCGACGATCTCGTCCGCGTTGGCGGGCTTGGCGAGATATTGCGTCGCGCCCAGCTTGATGGCCTCGACGGCGGTGGCGATGCTGGCGTAGCCGGTCAGCACCACGATGCGCGTATTCGGGTCGAGCCGGTGCAACACCTTGACCAGGGACAAACCCGGCGCACCGCCCATTTTCAGATCCACTATGGCAAATTCCGGCGGGCAGCTTTCCGCCAGCGGAATCGCCTGCTCGACGCTGTGCGCCACGGAAACGCTGAAGCCGCGCTTCTCCAGCGCGGCGCATAACACCTTGCAGAAGGTCGTGTCGTCGTCCACCAGCATCAGCGAGGCGGATTCTTCGCGATGCGGCATGGTCATGCGCCCGCCCCGGCTACCGGCAGGATGATTTCCGTGGTGGTGCCGCCCTGCTCGCGGTTGAACAGGCGCACCGAGCCGTTCATGCGCTCGACGGTGGCGTTGGCCAGAAACAGCCCCAGCCCGTGCCCGCCCGTCTTGGTTGTGAAAAATGCCGAGCCGGCCTTGAGTTCCGCTTCCTCGCTTAAACCCTTGCCGTGATCGCGGATTTCCATGGTGAAGTTGGCGGCATCCCAGCGTGTGCGGATTTCAATCGGTTGCAGGGCGGTATTGGCCGATGCCGCGTCCGCTGCGTTGTTGAGCAGGTTCATCAGCGCGGCGCGCAACGTGCCGTCCACGCTGACGAGGGGGGCGGGCTGCGCGCTGTCGCTGCAATGCCGATATGCCGCGGTCGGGCGCAGCAACTGCCATTCGTCCAGAACTTCCTCCATCAGGCGATCGGCCGGTTGCAGCGAGGCAGCCCCGCTGTCTTGCGCGTTGGCCAGAATTTTGTCGAGGATGCGCTTGCAGCCGCGCACCTGTTCGTCGAGGATGTGCAAGGCATCCTGCCAGCCGGGCTGCGCTTTGCTGTCGTGCCGCAATTCGCCGATCACCACTGCCATGGTGGATAGCGGCGTGCCCAGTTCGTGCGCGGCGCTGGCCGCCTGCGTGCCGAGCGCCACGATGCGCTCGTTGCGCAGAATCTCTTCGCGCACGCGGGCCAGCATCTCGTCGCGGCTGCGCACCGCCTGCGCCATTTGCACCACGAAATAGGCCACCACCACCGTGCTGAAGACAAAGCCGAGCCACATGCCCAGCACATGCGCGTTGAACGCGCTGTCGCCGTCGTGCTGATGGTTGTGCGGCAACGGAATGTAATAAAACATCAGCACGCTGTAACAGGCGGAAGTAAGCGCCGCCATGCCCCAGGTGTAGCGCCCCGGCAGGGTTGCGGCGGCAATCACCAGCGGCAGCAGGTAAAGCGACACAAACGGGTTGGTCGAGCCGCCGCTGCAATAAAGCAATATGCTGAGCGCCAGCACATCGATGCATAATTGCGCGAACAACTCCGCATTGGGAACCGGCTTGCCGCTGCTCAGGCGCAGCCACGAAAACAGGTTGATCGCGGCGAGCGCGGCGATGGTCAGCAGCATCGGCCGCCAGCCCAACTCCAGTTCCATGACTTTCCAGACAGCGGTCAGCGTTATGAGCTGCGCCGCGATAACCATGCTGCGCAATGCGATCAGGCGGCGCAGCTGGCTGTGTCCCGGCAGGGAGGAAAGTATCGTGTTGGCCATGAGGCTATTGTAAGCGGAGACATGGGTTGCGTGGGGTGCGGCATATTGTCGCGGCGGCAGGGCCGGCGCAAACCGCGCCCCGGTGCCGGGGCGCGGGAACGATCGAAGCACCCCGAACTTTTTCCTTTTTGCGATGCCGCAGGCAGGGCGCGTATAATCCGCCGGTTCGTTTTATAGACAGGAATACCATCATGATTAAACCGTACCAATCCGGCCCGCACAAATTCGGCTGGCTGCTGCTGGCCTTGTTGCTGAGCACCGGCGTTCATGCGGACGGCATCCAGGTTGACGGCGCATGGGCGCGCGCCGTTCCCGGACGCGATTCCGCTAATGTGTTCATGTTCATTACCAGCGTGCAGGATGCGACCCTGGTCGGCGCATCCAGCCCGGCCGCCAAGGCCGTGGAGTTGCGCACCATGACGCACAAAGGCAGCATGATGACGACGCACGGCGTCGAATCGGTCAGCCTGCCCGCGAACAAGCGCGTGGACATGACCAGCATCCATGGCTATCACCTGGCGCTGACGGGGTTGAGCGCGCCGCTTCAGGCAGGCGCAACCGTGCCGCTGACGCTGAACGTCGAAACGGCGGGCAAGCAAAATATCAAGGTCGATGTGCGGGCGGAAGTCAGGCCGGCGAAGAAATAACGCAGAGATAGCACCGTAGCCCGCATGACTGCACCGGGAAAAGCCGGAGGGAAGCGCAGCGCGATGCGGGGGATGAAACCGATTTTTTCCGGATTTCGCTCCGTTTCATCCGGGTTACGTTAACCGAGTATTAACCTTGCCAATATCCTGGAATATCCCGCTGGTCTTACTGTCCGTGCTGATCGCTATCATCGGCTCGTTCGCCACGCTCGACCATGCGCAGCGGATGCGCGAAACCAGCGGTCGCGCGGCGAAGCTCTGGATGATTGCGGGCAGCATCACCCTGGGAATGTCGATCTGGGGCATGCACTTCGTCGGCATGCTGGCGCTGCACCTGCCGGTTTCGCTGGCCTACGACCTGAAGCTGACCCTGCTTTCCATTCTGCCCGCCATGGCGGCGGCGCTGCTGGGTTTTTGGGTGCAGTGCTGCAAGGCACGCGTTACGGCCGGACGCCTGATGGGCGGAGGGCTGTTGATGGGGCTGGGCATCAGCGCGATGCACTACACCGGCATGGCTGCGCTCAGGATGTCGCCGCCGGTTGCCTATGACCCGCCGGTCGTGATGCTGTCCGTGGCCATTGCCATCGTTGCTTCATGGGGCGCGCTGCTGCTGATGCACCGGGGCGGACGCATCAGGCTGCCGCCCATGCTGCGCCTGACGCTCGGGGCGATCATCATGGGGCTGGCGATTTCCGGCATGCACTATACCGCGATGCTGGGCACGCATTTCCAGTCCGGCAGCATCTGCACCGCCGATACCCTGCGCGTCGAGCCGGGCACGCTGGCCGTGCTGGTGTCGTTCGGTTCGATGCTCCTGTTCGGCGGCAGTTTTTTCCTGATCCTGTTCGACCGGCGCGTCGCGCGGCAGGATGCGCGAATACTGGCGGGCCTGGTGCTGGCCTTTTCCCTGACGCTGACCTACCAGTTGTGGAACAACGCGCAGCAAAGCGCCGTCCGGATACAGCAGATCGAGTTCGACGCGCATGTGCACGGCATCACCGACAGCATCAACAAGCGCATGAAGACTTACGAGCAGGTCATGCGCGGCGTGGACGGACTGTTTTCCAATAGCCCCATTCCCATCAGCCGCGAGGAATTTCACGAATATATTGCCCGGTTGTGGCTGAAGGAAGACTTTCCGGGCATCCAGGGTATCCGCTTCGTGCCGCTCGTGCCGGATGCGGGGAAAGACCGGCATGTCGCCGCGATGCGCAAGGAAAACCTGCCTGCCTACAAAATCTGGCCGGAAGGGCGGCGCGACAGCTATGCGCCCTCCGCCTACGTCGAGCCGTTCGACTTGCGCAACCTGCAGGTGTTCGGCTACGACATGCTTTCCGACCGGGACCATGTGCGCCCCGGAGACTCGGCGCCGGGGCTGCGCCGCAGCGCTTTGGAGCGGGCGCGCGATTCCGGCGAAACCGCCGTTTCCGGCAAGATAAGGCTGCTGTTCGAGACCCGCGAAGACCTGCAGAACGGCTTCGTGATGGCGCTGCCCATCTACAAATACGGCGCTCCCCGCAGCAGCGTTGCCGAACGCCGCGCCAACCTCGCCGGCTGGATCGTTTCGATATTCCGCATGGGCGACCTGATGTCCGGTATTTTCGATGTGCGCGATACCGGGTTCGACGTCAATGTTTTCGACGGGGAGACGGTCGCGGAAGAAATGTTGATGTACGCATCGGATCGCAGCAACCTTGCCAGCGGCAAGGGCGCGCGCTTTCAGCGCAGCGAGCCCATTGAAATTGCCGGACGCAAGTGGACGGTGCAGGTGCGCTCCCAGCCCGCTTTCGAGGAGAGGGTCGAGCAGAATCAATCCCGGATCATCGCCGCCGGCGGCATCGCTTTCAGCCTGCTGCTCGCGCTGCTTACCTGGTTCCTGGTGTCCTCGCGGGCAAGCGCCTTGCAGGCGGCGGCGGCGCTGGAGCGCGCCAGCCGCAAGAGTGAAATGTTGCTGCACATGGCCAGCGATGGCATTCAAATTTTTGACACTGATGGCAACCAGTTGCAGGTGAACGATGCCTTCTGCCGCATGCATGGCTACGCAGAGGAAGAGCTGCTGACGATGAACCTGGCGCAGTTGAACGCACAATGGTCGAAGGAGGAATTGCTGGAAAAGATCGCCGCGCTGCAAGAGAGCAACCCGATATTCGAAACCCGCCACCGCCGCCGCGACGGCAGCATTTTTGATGTCGAGGTCAGTGCCACGCGGATGGAGATCAATGGGGAGCGGCTGGTCTTCGGCGCGGTGCGCGATATCACCGAGCGCAAGCGGGCGGAAGAATACTTGCGGGAAAGCGAGCACCGGCTCAGAGAGGCGCAGCGCGTCGCTCATATCGGCGACTGGGATCTCGATCTGGCCAGCAATGTGCTGACCTGGTCCGACGAGATTTACCGCATTTTCGAAATCGACCCGGAGCAATTCGGCGCTTCCTACGAGGCCTTCATCGAGACAGTTCACCCCGACGACTGCGAGCTGGTGGGCAACGCCTATGCCGAATCGGTCAGGAAGCGCGCGGCGTATGACATAGAACACCGCCTGCTGATGAAGGACGGGCGGGTGAAATACGTGCATGAGCAAGGCGAGACCTATTACGGCGAGGGCGGCGAGCCGTTGCGCTCCTTCGGCACGGTGCATGACATTACCGAACGCAAGATAACGGAAGACGCAATCCATACCATTGCCCTAACCACGGCCGCAAATGTCGGCGCAGCGTTTTTCCAGGAAACGACAAACAGCTTATGCAAATTGCTTGAAGCGGATTGCGTCATCGTCGGCAAGCTGGTGGAAGGAAACAGGATGCAGGCCCTGGGCATGCAACTGGACGGCAAGGCGGTAGAACACTACGAATATGCGTTGCCCGGCGCCCCCTGCGATATTGTTACCCAAGAGGGTTACCGCGAGTATCCGGAAAATGTCCGCCAGTTGTTCCCGCTGGATAAGGATCTGCTGGAGATGGGCGCCGAGTCCTACGCCGGAGTGCCTGTACGGGGCAGGGACGGCAAGGTCAACGGCATACTCTGCGCCATCTTCAGGCACAAGCTCCCGCCGCAACCCATGCGCCGCGAGGTCATGGAAATTATCGCCGCCAGGGCGGGAGCGGAAATCGAGCGCCAGCAGGCAGAGCAGGCGCTGCGCGACAGCGAGGAGCGCTGGAGCTTTGCCCTGGAAGGCTCGGGCGAAGGCGTATGGGATTGGGACATGCAGACCGGCAAGGTGGTTTATTCCCGGCGTTACAAGGAAATGCTGGGTTTCCCGGCAGACACTATCTGGAACAGCCTCAGCGATTGGACAAAACGCGTCAACCCGGACGATTTGCGCCATGCGATGATGGACATGGAAAAGTATCTGGACGGCAACTCCCCGTCATATACCGTGGTTTACCGCATGCTGTGCAAGGATGACAGTTTGAAATGGGTTGCCGCGCGCGGCATGGTGGTCAGCCGCGCGGAAGACGGCAGGCCGCTGCGCATGATCGGGACGCACAGCGATATCACCGAACGCTTCATCGCCCAGGAGAAACTGCTCACGCTCTCCAAGGCCGTGGAAAACAGCCCGGCCAGCGTGGTTATCACCGGTCTGGACGGCGCGATCGAATACGTCAACCCGAAATTCACCAAAGTGACCGGCTACACCGCGCAGGAGGCCATCGGCCAGAATCCGCGCATTCTCAAGTCGGGAGCGCTCTCGCCGAAATTCTACGAGAAGATGTGGCTAACCATATTGGCCGGCGAGGTGTGGCAGGGGGAATTCCACAACAAGAAAAAAAACGGCGAGGATTATTTCGAGGCGGCCACCATTTCGCCGATCCGCGACGATCAGGGGAGTGTCACCCATTTCGTCGCGGTCAAGGAAGACATCACCGAGCGCAAACGCACCGAGCAGCAGTTGAAAAAATCCATGGCCGCCGCCGAAGCGGCGAACCGCGCCAAGAGCGAATTCCTCGCCAATATGAGCCACGAAATCCGCACGCCGATGAATGCGATCATCGGTTTTTCGCATTTGTGCCTGCAATCCGGGCTGAAGCCCGAGCAGCAGGATTATCTGGAGAAGGTTTACCGTTCGGCAAATTCGCTGCTGGGCATCATCAACGACATCCTGGATTTTTCCAAGGTCGAGGCGGGCAAGATGGAGGTGGAGAAAACGCCTTTCCGGCTTGACGACGTATTGCGCAATGCGGCCGATATCGCCGGTGTTCGCGCCACGGAAAAAGGATTGGCGCTGCATTTCGATAAGGAGCAGGGCATCCCGCAGACGCTGGTTGGCGATCCGCTGCGCCTGGGGCAGGTGCTGAATAACCTGATCGGCAATGCCGTCAAGTTCACCGGGGAGGGCGAAGTTGCGGTCGGAGTCAGGATGGAAAGCCAGACACCCGGCCATGTCGTGCTGGGTTTCACGGTGCGCGATACCGGCATCGGCCTGACCCAGGAACAAATCGGCAGGCTGTTCCAGTCGTTCAGCCAGGCCGATACCTCCACTACGCGCAAATACGGTGGGACCGGGCTGGGGCTGGCGATTTCCGCGCGCTTTGTGGAACTGATGGGTGGAACGATGTGGGTGGAAAGCACGCCGGAGCAAGGCAGCGTTTTTGCGTTCAACTTGCCCTTTGTCTGCCCGCATGAAGAGACCGTGCCGGAGCCGGGCAGATCCGGCGCGCCATCCGGCAACGGCAGCCTTGCCGGCCTGTCCGGTTTGCGCGTCCTGCTGGTGGAGGACAACGAATTGAACCGGCAATTGGCGACCGCCCTGCTGGCGCGCGCCGGGATAGAGGCATGCCCGGTATGCGACGGGGCGGAAGCCATACAGGCGGCGCAGCAGCAGGCATTCGATGCGGTGCTGATGGATGTGCAAATGCCGACCATGGACGGCCTGGAGGCGACGCGTCGGATCAGGGAAAATCCTGCACTGGCCGGTTTGCCCATCATCGCGATGACCGCCAACGTGATGGTTGGCGACCGCGACCGTTGCCTGGCTGCCGGCATGAACGATTATATTGCCAAGCCTATCCAGCATAATGTGCTATACGCCACCCTTGCGCGCTGGACCAAGCGCACGGTGCTGCTCGAGCCGGCAGCTGCCGCAGCGCGGCACGTATCCGGGATATTCCCCGGCCTCGATCCTGATCGGGCGATAGCCGGCATGGGCGGGGAGGACACTTATCTGACCGTGCTGGAGAAATTCATTCCCAATCAGCGCCAGGCCGCGCAGTCCATACGGGACGCGCTCGATGCCGGGGACCGGACGACTGCGGAACGGCTCGCGCATACGCTGAAGGGTATCGCGGCGACCGTCGGGGCGACCGCCCTGGCGGAATCCGCGCACTTGCTGGAGACCGCTATCCGGGAAGAAGAAACAGAAAAATATGCGCGGTTGTTTGCAGCGGCGGGAGCAGAGCTGGCCCAAGCGGTCGTTTCGGCGCAGGAATATTTGCAGTCCTATGCTGCGGGGGCTGAAGCGGTCGCGAGTGAACGGGTGCAGCCGGTTCCAGATCTTGTGCAACTAGGTATGCTTCTTGAGCAATTGACCGCGCAACTGAAATCCTTCGATTCCGCTGCGGTGGATACCATGCGCCGGATCAACAATCAGGTCAAAGATAGCGCAAACATGCGGGATTTTGCCCAGTTGAACCGGTATATGAGCGATTACGATTACGAAAATGCGCTGGCGGAAGTGCAACGCCTCGCTGCAACATTGAATCAAACCCGGGCCGGCGACAAATCTGACTTGAGCGCGAAAATGGAATCACCGAGGAACGGACATGAGCAAACCTGAAAAAAATACTCTGCTGGTCGTTGACGACACGCCGGAAAACATTGATGTGCTGTGCGGGATATTGGGTGCGGACTACGCGATTAAAATTGCCAACGGCGGCCAGCTGGCGCTGAAAATTGCGGCGGCGCAACATCCCGACTTGATTCTGCTCGATGTCATGATGCCGGAGATGGATGGCTACGAGGTCTGCCGCCAGATCAAGGAAAACGAGGCCACCCGGCATATTCCGGTTATTTTTGTCACCGCGCTGGGAGAGATAAAGGATGAAGCGCAGGGTTTTGCACTGGGCGCGGCGGACTACATCGTCAAGCCGGTCAGCCCGCCCATCGTGCGCGCGCGTGTTCAGGCGCATCTGGATCTGGCGGATCAGCGCCGTTATCTGAAACATCTGGTGTCGGAGCGCACCGGGGAACTGGAGCGCAGCAACCGGCAACTGGAGGAGACGCATCTCGTCATGCTCCAGCAATTGGGGCGCGCGGCCGACTATCGCGACAACGAGACAGGCAAACATGTCACGCGGGTGGGGAATTTCAGCAGGCTTCTGGGGCTGGCCTGCGGTTTTATGGAAACACGCGCGGAGCACTTGATGTACGCCTCCATGATGCACGACATCGGCAAGATCGGCGTTCCCGACCACATCCTGCTCAAGCCGGGCAAGCTGACGGTGGAAGAGTTCGAGATCATGAAACGCCACCCAGAAATTGGCGCTGGAATCATCGGCGAACACGATGCCGAGGTAATGAAGATGGCAAGGAAGATTGCGTTGGGGCACCACGAAAAGTGGAACGGTCAAGGCTATCCACATGGGTTGAGTGGAGCGGATATTCCTGATGTCGCGCGCATCGTGGCGATAGCCGATGTGTTCGATGCGTTGACCTGCGTGCGCCCTTACAAGCAGGCGTGGCCTGTGGGAAAGGCGCTGGAGTTGATCGAAAAAGAGGCCGGGCAGCACTTCGATCCCGAGCTGGCCAGACTGTTTCTGGGCATGGAAGCGGAAGTACGGCGTATCGCGGTCGAATACAGCGATGCCGACAATGTGCCGCAGGAAGAAAATAGCGGGATGTATTCATGAGCCGGCCAACCGGTGCGAAGCCGGCCATTCTGGTGGTGGACGACACGCCGGAAAATATCGACGTGCTGCGCGGGATATTGGGTGCCGACTACACGGTAAAGGTCGCCAACAGCGGCCAGGTGGCGCTGAAAATAGCGGCGGCGCAACCCCCCGACCTGATCCTGCTCGACATCATGATGCCCGGCATGGACGGCCATGAAGTGTGCGGGCAACTCAAGGCTGACCCGCTGACTCGCGCCATCCCGGTTATCTTCATTACCGCCAGGGCGGAAACGGCGGACGAGGTGCAGGGGCTGGCGCTCGGCGCAGCGGATTACCTGACCAAGCCGGTTATTCCTGCCATTGTGAACGCGCGGGTGCGCACCCAGCTAGCCTTGCGGCAGGTGCAGCGCGAACTGGAAGAAAAAAATCTGACCCTCAACGACGAGAAGGAATTGCTGGAGGACATCGTTTCGAGGATGCGCTCGGCCAGTCCGTTCGATGGGCGCAAGCTGCGGCATATCCAGTCGTCGCTGGAGAAAACCTGCGGCGACATCGTCCTGTCGGCCTGCCGCGCGGACGGCGCCCAGCATGTGCTGGTCGGCGATTTTTCCGGGCACGGTTTGCCGGCCGCGTTCGGCGCTCCCCTGGCGTCATACATCTTTTACCGCCTGAGCGCCGAAGGCTGCACCATGCGCCAGATCCTCGAGGAGGTGAACCGCATCCTGTGCCGCCAGCTCCCCACCCAGCTTTATATGGCCGCTGCCGCGCTGGAGCTGTCGCCCGACCGGAAGCGGGCGCTGGTGTGGAACTGCGGCCTGCCGCCGGTGCTTTGTTTGGGCGCCGCGCACGGCGTCAGCCGGATAAGCTCCAGCGGGCTGCCGCTGGGCATCAGCGAATCGGTTGATACCTTTGAGCCGCATATGCAGGCCGGAATGGAATCCGGCATGCACGTCTACCTGTATTCGGATGGCCTCACCGAAGCAATGTCGGTTGAGCGGGAGCTGTATGGGCAGACGCGGCTGGAAACGCTGGTGGCGCGCATTCACCGCGAGCAGTTGCCGCTCGAGGCCATCTGGCAGGAGCTGGATGCCTATTGCGGTGGGCAGGGTTTGTCCGACGATGCGGTGATGGTCGAAATCTCGCTATGACGGCAGAGGCGCGGCGGCCGGAAGTGCTGCCACGCAGGCGAAATACAACAGCGGCGGCATCCTGGAAGCTGGCCATCCAATAAGCCAAGGCTTTGCGGAAAACGGGCGGCTCGATGCCGCCCGTTTGGCTTTCTGTTGTACAATTCGCGGCAAATAGCGAATGCCCGCTTCCCATAATCGCAAGGAAAACCATGTCCCTCACGCCTTCCGCCGCCGAAAAGAAAGCACGCACGCTTTCCGAGGCGATGCCCTACATTCAGCGCTTCTTCGACAAGACCATCGTCGTTAAATACGGCGGCAACGCGATGATCGATCCGCAGCTGCAGGAAAGTTTCGCGCGCGACGTGGTGCTGCTCAAGCTGGTCGGCATGAATCCGGTGGTGGTGCATGGCGGCGGGCCGCAGATCAACGAGTTGCTCAAACGCGTCGGCAAGCAGGGCGAATTCATCCAGGGCATGCGCGTCACCGACGAAGAGACCATGGACGTGGTCGAGATGGTGCTCGGCAAGGTCAACAAGGATATCGTCAACCTGATCAACCGGCACGGCGGCAAAGCGGTCGGGCTGACCGGGCAGGACGGCGCGTTCATCCGCGCCGAGAAGATGATGCTGGAGAGCAGCGAAGAACCGGGCAGGATGCTGGACATCGGGCTGGTCGGCGAGATCACCAGGATTGATCCTTCCATCATCACCTTCCTCGATTCCGGAGACTTCATCCCGGTGATCGCACCGATCGGCGTCGCGCCCGACGGCGAGACGCTGAACATCAACGCCGACCTGGTGGCGGGCAAGCTCGCGGAAGTGCTCAAGGCGGAAAAACTGGTGCTGCTGACCAACACGCCGGGCGTGCTGGACAAAGACGGCAACCTGCTTTCCGGGCTGACGCCCAGGGATATCGACAATCTGGTGGCGGACGGCACCCTGTCCGGCGGCATGTTGCCCAAGATCGGCTCCGCGCTGGACGCGGCGCGCAGCGGCGTGAAGTCGGTGCATATCATCGACGGTCGCGTGGAACACGCGCTGCTGCTGGAAATCCTCACCGACGAGGGTGTCGGCACTTTAATTAAAAGCAAATAAAAAGCTTGTATCCGCAGATTGCGCAGATGTACGCAGATTCCATATTTATGATGTAGTGCGGGCTTTGCCCGCCGCCGGAGATAGTTGTCGGGCAAAGCCCGACCTACGGATCGCCGTATTTTTTATGAAATGGGATGGGTGTGATTGCACCGCTATGGATTTTTGATTTAGACAACACGCTGCATAACGCGACGCCGCACATCTTTCCGCATATCAACCGCAGCATGACGGCGTATTTGCAGCAGCATCTGCAACTGGACGAAGCGGCGGCGAACGAGCTGCGCACCCATTACTGGCGGCGCTATGGCGCGACGATGAGCGGGCTGATGCGCCACCACGGCACGAAGCCGGAGCACTTCCTGTGGCATACCCACCAGTTTCCTGAACTGGAGCGGATGGTGCTGTGCGAGCCGCGCCTGCGCCATGTGCTGAAAGCACTGCCGGGCAGGAAGGTGGTGTTTTCCAATGCGCCGCAGCATTATGCGCAGGCGGTGCTGAAACTGCTGCGCGTGGCGGATCTGTTCGACGATGTGATGGCGGTGGAGCAAACGCGCTTTCGCCCCAAGCCGGACAGTTTCGGCTTCCTGCGCCTGTTGCGGCGGCAGCGCGTCGCGGCGGCGCAATGCATCATGGTCGAGGACAGCGTGGAAAACCTGGTCGCGGCGAAACGGCTGGGGATGCGCACCGTGTGGGTGAATACCGGAAACAGGAACGCGCCGTGCGTGGATGTAAAGATACGCGATGTGATGCAGTTGCCGGGCGCAGTATCGCGGCTGGTTTAAAACTTCAAAAGACTTTTTCCACACAACCAGCCAAGCCGCTGGTTATGTTGCTAAATTTGATTTTTCAGGGGGAGATTGAGATGGCCGCAAAACCGGGCGAAAGAAAATTACAGATACTGCAAACCGTGGCGCAGATGCTGGAGCAGCCCAAGGGCGAGAAGATCACTACGGCAGCGCTGGCGGCCAGGCTGGAGCTTTCCGAGGCAGCGCTGTACCGCCACTTCGCCAGCAAGGCGCAGATGTTCGAGGGCCTGATCGAGTTCATCGAGCAAACCGTATTCGGCCTGATCAACAAGATCACCCAGGAAGAAAAAAGCGGAGTGAAGCAAATCGAAGCGACTGTATCGATGCTGCTCGGCTTCGCGCAAAAGAACCGAGGCATGACGCGCGTGCTGATCGGCGATGCATTGGTGAACGAGGACGAGCGTTTGCAGCAGCGCATCAACCAGATGCTGGACCGCATCGAAACTACCCTCAAGCAATCGCTGCGCATGGCTGCGACGCAAGGCGAGCTGGGCGAAACTGTGGACGTGGGCGCTCACGCGAACCTGCTGGTGTGCTACGTGATCGGCCGCTGGCAACAGTTCGCCAAGAGCGGTTTCGCGCGCGACCCGGTGGCGCAGTGGCCAGCGCAGGCGGGGGTTCTGCTGCGAAAGTAACAGGAAGTAATTGTAGGATGCGGTGAGCTTGCGAACCGCATCAATCGCGAACGATGCGGTTATCACCGCATCCTACGTGGACCGATGAAATATCCGGGCTGCAATTGTTGGGTATCGCTGCGCTCCATCCAACTTACGAAAAACGAGAAGAAAATGATCCTGATCCTCAGTTCCAATACCGGCGAACAGTCGCCGGAATACCGGCAGTTGCTGGCGCATCTCGCGACGCTGCAAGGCATCCAGACGCGCGTGCATGTCGAGCGCGGCACCGAGCAGACGCTCACGGAAATCTACCTGATCGGCAACACCAAATTGCTGGACATCGACGACATGCAGAGCCTGCCGTGCGTCGAGCGCGTGGTGCGCGTGTCGGAAGAATACCGCATCCTCGGGCGGCACAAGGACGACCGGCGCCCCACGCATTTCGAATACAACGGCGTGCGCTTCGGCCAGGATACGCTGCACGTGTTCGCCGGGTTATGCGCGGTGGATAACCGCGAGCATGTCGAACTGATGATGAAGGCGGTGGCCGACAACGGCCAGGTGTGCACGCGCATGGGCGCGTACAAGCCGCGCACCAGCCCGTATGCGTTCCAGGGGCACGGCAAAAACTGCCTGCCCTATGTGTTCGAACTCGCGGGCAAGCACGGCATCAGGGTGATTGCGATGGAGATTACCCACGAGTCGCATCTCGACGAGATCCGCGAAGCGTTGCAGCAAACCGGCAACCCGACTGGCGTGATGCTGCAAATCGGCACGCGCAACACGCAGAATTTCGAGCTGCTGAAGATCGTCGGGCGGCAGACCGAGATGCCGGTGCTGCTCAAGCGCGGCTTCGGCATCACTCTGGACGAATCGCTGAATGCGGCGGAATATCTCGCTTCCGAAGGCAACCGCAACGTGGTGTTCTGCCTGCGCGGGATGAAGACCAACATGGGCGACCCGCACCGCAACTTCGTCGATTTTGCGCATGTCCCGGTGATCAAGCGCCTGACGAGGATGCCGGTATGCATCGACCCGTCGCACTCGGTCGGCTCGCGGCAGGCTTCGCCGGACGGCATCCTCGACATGCTGCATGTCACCGCGCAAGGCGTGCTGGTCGGCGCCAACATGGTGCTGGTGGATTTCCATCCTGCGCCGCCCAAGGCGCTGGTGGACGGCCCGCAGGCCCTGCTGCTCAAGGAGTTACCGTATTTCCTCGAAGACGTGCAGATCGCGCGCGAGGCGTATCTCAAGCGCGTGGCGCTGCGGCAGCAATATCGGGATGCTTAGTTATTCGCGTATGAAGCAACCATGAAAAAGATACTTGCCGTAGTCGCCGTCCTGGCCATCGCCGCTGTTGCGGCTTACTTCACACTGCAAAATCCGCTGGGCAAGCTGGTCAAGTTGGCCATCGATGAATTTGGGCCTGAGATGACGCAGGCGGCCGTGCAAGTCGACGGGGTCGAGATTTCGGCGACGGATGGGCGCGGCGCGCTATCCGGGTTGTTCCTCGGCAACCCCAGGGGATTCAAATCGGATTATGCGCTGAGGGCGGGCATCGTCGAGCTCAAACTCGATCCGGCCAGCCTGGCCAGTGACGTGGCCGTGATCCACAAGATATTGATCGATGCACCGCAGATCGGCTACGAGAAGGCCGGCAACATTACCAATTTCGATGCTATTCAGCGCAATGTCGAAGCGTACATCGGCGCAAGAGGCGGCAAAAGCGAGAAACAGAAACAGGGGAGCGATAAGAAAATGATCATCGGCTCTCTGGTTATCCGCAATGCCAGGGTCAATTACAACGGCATGTTTGAGCTTACGCTGCCGGATATCGAATTGCGCAACATCGGCAAGAAGGCCGGAGGCGCCACTTCCATACAGGTGGTCAAGGCCATCATCATGGAGTTGAATGCCAAGCTGGTTGTGGCGCTCTCCAAGAAGATGGGGGTGATTGGCGGCGCAGGCAACGCGGTGGTCGGCGCGGGAGCAGCGATCAAAGGATTGTTCGACAAATAGCTCCGCAGCGCGCCGGTCTGGTGAAATATTCGGGCTAGACCAGCCCCATCATCACCAGCGCGATGAACGCGGCAAACAGCGCGAAGTGGCTGATGCCCTCAATGGCGTTGGTCTCGCCGTCGTGCAGGTTGTTCATCACGGCGAGAAAGGTCAGCAGCAGCATGCCTGCCTGAACCGGAGTGAGCGCCATTTCGATGCGCTCGCCGGTGAACAGCGCGATGGCCTCGATCACCGGCAGCGTGAGCAGCACGGTGGCGAGCGAAGCGCCCAGCGCGATGTTGACGGTGGTCTGCATGCGGTTGTTCTGCGCCGCCCTGAGCGCGGTGAGAATCTCCGGGCTGGCGGAGATCAGCGCCACCAGCACCGCCGGGATCGATTTCGGCAGGCTGCTGCCGGACAACCCGGCATCGAGCAGCACCGACAGCACTTCCGATAGCACGCCGACCAGCACGATCGCGCCGAGCATCACCCCGACATGCAGCGCGTTCGGGCTATGCGCGAGGTCGTGAGCCTCTTCTTCAGTGCTCGATGCATATTCGAAGAAATTGCGGTGTTCCACCGTTTGCAGGCGCAGGAAACCCATGTACATGACCGCCATGATGACGATGGAGAAGACCGAGTAGATTTGCCATTGATGTTCCGGCACGAAATCCGGAATGAACATGCCGACGCCGATGGCGACCAGCAGCATGGCGATGAAGGAGTTGGCCGAGTCCACGTTGTATTTGGTGCTGCCGTGCTTCAGGCCGCCGACGATGGCCGCGATGCCGAGGATGCCGTTGATGTCGAACATCACGGCGGCGAACACCGTGTCGCGCGCCAGCGTCGGGTTGGGCGTGCCCTGCAGCAGCACGACCAGGATCACCACCTCGACCGACACGGCTGCAAGGGTGAGGATCAGCGTACCGTATGGTTCGCCGAAACGCATCGCCAGCACCTCGGCATGATGGGCGATGCGGAATGCCACGCCGATGACCGCGGCGAGGATTACCAGCAGCAGCCCCCACAGCATTGCCCCTCCATGTTCTACGGCGCTGTGCTCAAGGGCGAAGCCCAGCCCAAGAACGATCAAGGCGATGGCAATCTGGAATTCGGCTTTGACATATTTCATGGTTGTGTTCGGCGCAAAAATAATGTTGCGCACCCTAACCGGTCGGGGGTAGTGCGTCAACCCGCGCAGCGGCATATGCCGTCTGTGGGGTATTGGGCGGAACTTGGTTGACGGATAAGGTTTACGTTACTACTATGTCCGCCTGGTAGGACTTTGGCCGTTAACTTCATCAGGGAGGTTGCATCATGGTAGAGCAAAAAGCAAAACCAGCCGCGAAAAAAGCGGCGCCAACCAAGGCGGTCGGCAAGGCTGCCATCAAACCGAAAACCACCAAAGCAGCGGCAACCGCAACGCCTAAAAAAGTGGCGGTGAAGAAAACGGTGGCCGTGACCGCAAAACCGAAAAGCACCAAAACCCCGGCAGTGAAAAAAACGGTCGCACCCGTTGCTAAAAAAGAAACACCAGCGCCAAGAAAAGAAACGCCGGTGAAAAAAGCGGTAACCGTAAAAACCGGTGCGGCTCCCAGAAAAACCGTAGCGCGGCTCACCCCCGAAGAGCGTTATTGCATGGTGCAAACCGCTGCTTACTTTATCGCAGAGCGTAACGGGTTTGGCGGCTGCTCGACCGATCACTGGGCGGCGGCCGAAATCGAGATCGCGGGCAAGCTGGGCGAATAACTTCAATCATAATATTGCAGGGCGCATGGAATGCGCCCTGCAATATTATTGTTTTTCCAGGCAAGCAAAATAAACTGCCGCATCCGGCTGGGTGCGATTGCGTTGCGCCTGCCAGATCATTTCCCCGAGACATTCCATCATGCGATGCTGCGCATCGTGCTCCGAGTCGAACTGCCGCGTCAGGCGCGCGAAATGTGCGCGTATACCCGCCGGCTGGCCAATGGAAATCTGCTCCTCGATGGTGAGGTGCATCATCAGGTGCAGGAACGGATTGGCCGCGCCGTCCTCCGGCAGGTAGTCCTTATCCTGGTGGCGTTCCGGGTCTTCCAGCGCGGTGTGATATTCCGGGTGTTTGGCGATGAGCTGCGCGGCGAGGTCTTCCAGCGGCGTGAGCAATTCACCGGCCCGGCGTTTGCGCCAGGACTCGAATAAAAAATTACGCGCTTCGTCGCGCGACGGATTGAACAACACTAAAACACCTTCTCTTCGTATTCGCACAGGTCGTTGATGAGGCAAATGCCGCATTTCGGCTTGCGCGCCTGACAGACGTAGCGCCCGTGCAGGATCAACCAATGGTGAGCATTGTGCTTGAATTCGTCCGGCACCGCCTTGAGCAGCTTGTTTTCCACCTCGAGCACATTCTTGCCGGGCGCCAGGCCGGTGCGGTTGGCGACGCGGAACACATGCGTATCCACCGCGATGGCGGGCTGGCCGAAAGCGGTGTTGAGAATCACGCTGGCGGTCTTGCGCCCCACGCCCGGCAGGGTTTCCAGCCCCTCGCGCGTCTGCGGCACTTCGCCGCCGTGCTTTTCCACCAGCAACCGGCAGGCCTGCATGATGTGTTTGGATTTGGTCTGATACAGCCCGATGCGCTGCACATACTCGCGCAGCTTCTCCTCGCCGAGCGCGAGCATGGCCTGCGGCGTGCTCGCAACCGGGAACAGAATTTTTGTGGCGGCGTTCACGCTGACGTCGGTTGCCTGCGCCGAGAGGATCACCGCGACCAGCAACTCAAACGGCGTGCGGTATTCCAGCTCGGTTTTCGGGTGCGGCTTCGCGGCGCGGAAGCGCGTGAAGATTTCAAGGCGTTTGGCGGGGTTCATGGAATGTTTGTCGGCGGGATCATTTGTTTGTGCGAGTTTATTCGCAACAGCGCTAAAGCTTGCGGAGCAGTTCCTCATACTCCGGGTGAGAACCGATCCAGAACCAGACTACCGTGTCTCCTTCGAGGATTCCCACGGCGCGCCAGCCGAGATCGATACGCACTGAATAAACCGGCAGCGTCGCATGAACCTTCTTGAAGCGTAGCGATGGATGGTTTTTATTCTGAGCCCACAGCCGGTATGCCGTACGGGCTTTCTCCTGTACAGGCTTGGGCAATGCGTCAAAGAGTGAGCGAAACTTCTCCGTCGTGCGGGAATGCATAGCCGGTCAGAGCGGCTTGCTGCGTCCGGCCCGGTGTTCGGCCAGTGCCTCTTCCGCAAGCATGGCCAGCTTATCCTGGGACTTCGCAAAGGACTCAGACCAGCGTTGTTCGGAAGCGATTTCTTCCAGCAGGATGGTGGCAAGCACATCTTGGTCGGAAGGCGGCAGCTTCGCGATTTCACTCATGGCTTTTTCAAGCAGGTGTGTCATAGAAACCTCTATGGTGACGGCGAAATTGTACACCGAAGCGGTTGTGGCGGGAGAAAACATCCGGTGCAATGCCCCCATGCTTATTGCACCCTACGCGCCTGCGTTTTTATGCGTACTCATAATAGACCTCAGGTGGCAGCGCTTCGCGTTTTCCGTCAGCGCGCAGAATAAAGCCATCAACAAACATATGCCCATACCCCAGAAAAATATACCTCTTGGCTTGCGCAACAAGTACCTCAAAACCTTCAGAGTGAGATTGGTGCCAAGTAGTTAAAGATAAAGACAAACCATCGAGATTTATTTCGCGTGTGGCATATTCAGGGAGGCCACGCAACTCTTGATCGGAAAGCTCCAATAGTCGTTCTTTTTCTGCAACGATGGCACGAGTATAAGTGTCGTCCTTGGGGTTCTGCATAGCAGCTTAAAGTAGATGGCAGAAACGCAGTATATGCTAGCGGCCTTTCCCGTCAATCAGTTGCCGAAGAGCACAAGGCCTTATTCCTTCGGTGGCAGTTCGTGGGCCTTGGCGCGGCGCGCTTCGATCTCATCTATCTGCGCCTGTTGCTCAGGAGTCAGTTGCCCGGTGTTCTTAGGTTTCGCGGCGGCCTGCGCCCTGGCGCGCTCCAGCGCTGCCTGAATGAGGGCTTGCGCATCGACTGGCGCGGCAACCGGTTTCGCGGCGGTATTCTGCGCCAGCCTCTCGGCCTTCTCGCGTTTGTCGCGCTCGGTGCGTTCGAGGCGGAAGCGGTAGCGTTCCCGCGCGGCGTTTGCGGCGGAGCGTTTTTGTTCGCGTGACGGCGTCTCCTGCGGCAGCGGCAGCATGTCGATGCAATCCACCGGGCAGGGCGCGACGCACAGTTCGCAGCCGGTGCACAGCGGGGCGATGATGGTGTGCATCAGCTTGGATGCGCCGGAAATCGCATCCGCAGTCCAGGGCCAGAGTGTTATTTCCCTTCTGTTTTTCGGATACCTTCCTGGATTTCCGCCCTGCGGCCCGCGTCCGCATCTTCGCGACCGGGGCGCGCCGGGGCGTTCAGGGCCTTCTTGAAATATTCGAGCGCCTTGGCAAGTTCGCCGCGCTCGAGCAGGAAGTCCGCCATGAAATAGTTCGGGTCGATGCCGTCCGGGTTGACCTTCAGCGAGCGCTCGAGATATTCGCGCGCCTTGTCGTGGTCGCCGAAAGAGCCGAAGCGCGGCACCTTGTAATACAGGCTGCCGAGCGAGGTTAGCGCGGAACCGTTCAGGGCATTGGGGTCGATTTTCTCTGCGGCCAGCAGCAGGTCGCGCGCCGCTTTGGCACTGCCGCCGGCGGAGAAGATGCTCTGGTACTTGGCCAGGGTGCTGGTGATGATGCCTTCCCAGATCAGCGTTTCGGCGCGGCCAGGGTTGGCGGCGCTCACCTGATGCGCCTCTTCGGCAAGTTTCTTGAACGCCGCTTCCCTTTCTTTTTCGGGTAGCTGGTAGTTTGCCGTAGCCCAATCGTGCTGCAATTTTGCGATGGAGGCGTCGAGCGTAGCGGTGTCGGCGAATGCGCTGTTGGCAGCGAACAGCAATGCGATTAACCAGGCGTATTTTTTCATGTGCGGCTCTCCTTTAGTGAAAATTATTGTTGATGGGTTTACTTGCCAATGGATTGTGCGTATTTGCGTGCGATGCGGGTGTTATTCAGCAGGCCGCCGTCGACCAGGCGCGGGAACACGCCGTTGAGCCGCGCGAAAAAAGATTCCGGCTGGCCGATGAAATGTTCCTTGCGCTCGCGCTCGATGGCCAGCACGATCTGCCCGGCGACATATTCCGGCTCGTCCATGTTGGTCTTGGTTTCTTCCAGCATCCGCGTGGTGAGTTCATTGTTCAGCGACGTTTTGGCGGCGCGCGGCGAGACGTAAGTGACGCCGACCTGGCTGTCGACCAGCTCGCGCCCCAGCGCTTCGGAGAAGCCGCGCATGGCAAATTTGCTGGCGCAATAAACCGCAAAATGCGGGAAACCGATCGAGCCGAATGCTGAGCCGATGTTGACGATGCGCCCGCTGTTCTGCGCCAACAGATGCGGCAGCACGGCGCGCGCCAGCAGCATCGGCGCGATGACATTGACGCCGATCATCTGTTCGATGCGCTTGGGGTCGTGGCGGTCGAACAGCGTGAAGTCCATGATGCCGGCATTGTTGATGAGCACGTCCAGCCCGCCTAATGCTTGCAGCGCGGCTGCCGTTACCTGCTCCGCCGCGTCTGCGGCGGACAGGTCGAGCGCGATGGGTGCGGCAAAGCCGCCGCGCTGCTTGATCTCGTCGCAGATTTCTTGCACGCGCGCCGCGTTGCGTTCGACCAATGCCAGCCGAGCGCCTTTTTCGGCGAGCAGCAATGCCACGCGATAGCCGATACCGCCCGCTGCGCCGGTCAGGATGATGCGTTTTCCGGATAGGTTCATGTTGCCGCTCCCGATTTATGAGGTTGTCAGACAGGCTGCTGGGATGGAATAAAACGCTCGCCCAGATCGCGGAAGATGTCGCCGTATAGCTTATAGAACATCTTGGCGCAATGGATCAGGCAAGCCTGATCGGCGGGGTCGGTGACGCGATTGACCAGCGACTCGTAAAAATTCATGTGGCTGATGTCCAGCGATCCGTGCGAGGTCAGGTAGGAAAAGGCATTGCCGCCGAGGCCGAGGCTTTGCTGTAGCGCTTTTCCGACACTGGTCGCCAGCGCGACGCTGGTTCCTTCGAGCACCAGCACCATGCCGAAAAAACCGACCGGGTTGACGCGGGCGATGGTGTCGTAAGCGTAAGCCACCATCAGCTCGGTGGCGACGCGCGGCCTGCCGCCACGCACCGCCCCGGCATCGCCGCCGCAAGCTTTGATATCGTTCAATATCCATTCCTGATGGCCGACCTCTTCCTCGATGTATTCGGCCACCGCAGTCCGCAGCCACTCGTATTTTTCCGGCAGGCGCGAACCGCACGCCATCAGCAGCGGGGTGGTGTGCTTGACGTGGTGATAGGCTTCCGTCAGGAACGCGACGTAAGCCGCGAGGCTGACCTGCCCGGATGCCCCGGCGCGCAGGATCGGCAGGCTCTGCAATTCGTTGCGCTCCGCCTCGGTGGCGGCAAGCAGTTGCTCATAGACAGCCATCTGATTTCCCCTTTGCATAGAGTTGCTCGATAGCCGCCCGATACTGCGACCAGATCGCCTCGCGTTTCAACCGGCCGTTTGCGGTCAGTTGGCCGTTCTGCGGCAGGAACGCGGTTTGCGCGGGTAGCCAGCATTCTACTCGCGCATAATCCGGCAGCAAACTGTTGGCTTCCGCAATGGCCTGGTTTACGGCATCGAGCGCTTCGGGCGTGCTGCAGCGCGGCACGATCACCGCCACGTTCCACGGGCGCGCTTCGCCGAATACCGCCGCTTGCGCGATGGCCGGGTGCAGAGCCAGCTCGCGTTCCACCCATTCCGGCGCCACGTTGCGCCCGAACGAGGTGATGAAAATATTTTTCTTGCGCCCGGTGAGATGCAGGAAGCCCTGCTCGTCGAGATGCCCGATGTCGCCGGTCGGCCAGAACTCATTCGGTTGCAGCGGAGCATCGCCGGTGTAGCCGAGCAGGGTTGATCCCGCCACCAGGATCTCGCCATCTTCCGCGAATTTTACTCGGGCATGCGCCAGCAGTTTGCCGACGCTGCCGATGCGGTGCGCGCCTTCGGTGTTGAGCGCGACCACCGAGGCGCATTCGGACAGGCCGTAACCCTCGAATACCGGCAGGCCGAGCGCCGCCGCGCGTTGCAGCAGGCGCGGCGCGACAGGTGCGCCGCCCGCTGCGACGAAGCGCAACTGTTGCGGCGCGGGATGCCCGGCTGCGATGGCGGCGACCAGCGCGTGCACCAGTTGCGGCGTCAGAATGGTGGTGGTGGCGCGGCATTCGATCAGCGCGGCCAGCATTTTCTTCACGTCCAGCCCGGTCGATCCGCTCATCCCCACCTCGGTGAGCGGCAATAAATGGCAGCTTGCCCCGGCAAGCAGCGGTACATAAACACCGGCGAGATTTTCCAGCAGGGTGGACAGCGGCAGCACGCTGACATGCCGGTCGTCCCCGTTGCCGCGCGTGGCAGCCAGCAGGGAAGATGCGACCTGTTGCAGCGCATCGGCACCCAGACATACGCCTTTCGGGTTTCCGGTGGTGCCGGAGGTGTAGGTGATCTTGACTGTACCGGCGGGCAACGCCTGGGCGGCGATATTGCGCAGGCGGAATTCGCTGAATGTTTGATTATCGAAAGTGTGCGTCGATACAGCATCGCTCTCGATCTTTGCTGCCGCGAGTATTTTCCGGTATTGCTCCGGCTGATCGGTGAAGATGCAATCGATCCCCGCGTCGCGGATGCTGTGGGCGACTTGCTCCGCCGAGAAGAAGAACGGCAACGGGATGACCGGCTTGCCGGCATGCAAGCTGGCCAGGTCGAGCACCGCCCAGAGCGGCGAATTATCGAGCGCCAGGCCGATTGTTCTGACGGGAGCCGCGCGCAGTTGCGCGCCGAATTGTCCGATCGCGGCGGCGAGTTCCCGGTAGGTGAGCGAACACCTGCTGCCGGACAGGGCAAGCGCGCCGGGCTGTTCCTCGCTGTGACGGGTAATGGCATCGAAGACGTCTGTACTCACTCTTCCCTCGATATCATTCCGCAGGCATGGCAGCGCGAACCGTTTGCGGGTTCCGGCGTTTTGGCGTCCGAGCTCCGTGCATCGGGCATCCGCGGGATAACGCGCCGCTCGATGCGGCGTAACGCCATGATTTGCGGTTTATGTTCATAGTAGCTGCCCCATTCCGAGCGGTCTTCGGGAGCAAGGCGGTTTCTGTCCGCAACGCCGAGAATTTCCGGGTGCATCCCCAGCTTGATAAACACGTTGTACAACATCGGGATGGTGGTAAACACCGCCCATTGATTGGAGGTGTTGTAGAGGTGATCGTTGATGGCGGCAATCAGGTAACGCGCCATTCCGGGTTCGACGACCGAAAAATTGCCCACCTCGATAATTTCGCTGCGCCTGACCGGAAAGCCGGCGTGTTCCGCGAGCACTGCCTCGACAGGCCGATCCAGATAGGTTTCCAGGAACAGCGCGCCATGCGCGGCGCTGCGGAATCCGCAGGCCGCAACCAGCCGCTTGTCTTGATCGCGCAGGCTCATCAGGCAGGGCTTGAAGCGCCTGAGTTTTGCGCCGTACGCCTGGCGGAAAGCCTCGCCGATGAATTGTTCGATTTCGGCGCGGTCGGTCGCATCGGGCCGCGAGAAATTCACTTGGAAAGAGCGCCCGGCGATGGCGATGGCAGGATTGGTTATGATGGTGTTCATGCGGTTTTCAGCCTGGCGCGCATATACGAAATCCCTGCATTTATCAGCTCCTTCGCGTCGTAGCGGCCGCGCATGTTGCAGCCGTCGCACAGCGCCGGGATCGGCGCCATGCCTTCGCGCCTGGCCAGCACTTCGCGGATGCCCAAATCCGCCACATTCCCGATGTGATGCTTATGGCTGACGTCGTTGTAGCAATACAGGTAATCGCCGTTCGCCGCAATGAAGATGTCGATATTGCGCGGGATGCATTTGAAGCGGTTGCTGCGCCATTGCCGGAAAACCTCCCGGAAGCTGGGGACGAAATCGAATTCCTGCGAGCGCAAATGGTGTTGCCGGATCGCTTCGCGCAACTTGGCAGTGTCGAGTTCATGCCCTGCCAGGCTGCCGCCACGGTTGTACAGAGTGGGCGACATGGTCAGGGTTTCCACGCCCTGCGCGCGCAGCCAGGCGATGGTGTCCGGCAGCGAGGGCAGGCATTCCGGCATCGGCGTGAGGCTGATAGCCAGTTTGGTATGCCTGAAGAGCCGTTGCGCTGTCTGGATGTTTTCCATGACGCGCGCCTGGTCGAGGTTGGCGTGCATCCGGTTATACACATCCGGGGCTATGCTGGAAAAAGAAACGATCAGCAGGCCGATCGCGCCGTCCAGATGGCGGATGCGCTCGGCGTCGAGTTGCTGGCCGTTGCTCACCATGTCGAAGCGGATCGGGTGGCGGCGCATGTCGTCCACGAATTCGAAGAATTTGGTGTGCGTGGTTGGCTCGCCGTAGCCCGCGATGACGGCACGGAACACGTCCTGCGGCTTCAGGCGTTCCAGCACCTGAAGCCAGGTTTGCCCGGTCATGAGCTGGGGGTTCTCGATCAGATCCCTCGGGCACATCGGGCAAAGCGCATTGCATTTGCTGGTCCATTCGACGTTGACGGCGATGCGGTAGGCGCTCATTTTCCGGTCTTGGCAGACGGTTCGGCCGGAACCAGGTGGGGGACATAGCTCGAGCAGCTCGGCACGACCAGTTCGATGTCCACGGCCACGACGCATTCCGCCTGCGGAAACGACGCCATCATTTCCGCGTTTTCATGAATGGAGGCGCGCCCGTTCACGCGCAGGCGCGCGCCGTCGGCAAAGTCGATGAACAGCAGGCTGATCTGGGGGTTGAGCAGGATGTTGCCGAGGCTCATGTAAGCGCCGTTGCCTTTCACGCGCGCTTCGAAATGCGGGAAAGCAAGGCGGTTCGGCGACAGCACCTTGACCAGGCCGGGCCCGCCGCCCTTGAACGAGCAGTCGCAGCGCCCGTCGGGCGAACAGGTGGCGAGAAAGAAGAATGGCGCCGCCTCGATGCGGGGGTGGATCGGTTCCGGGATGCGATCCCAGATAAGCTGGCCGATGCGTGCCTCCGTCCACAGTTCCGGGTCACCCCAGCGCCGCTGCGCGTCAAGCTCGCCGCTGTGAAAGGGCGATGAAGTCATGTCGTAAATTCCGGCGGGATGTTCTTGGAAAATGTTGTTTCGAAAAAATTCGATTGCACGGGAAAGACCGTTGTGTTGCAGCCAGGCTCAAACCTTTCGGCGGTATTGCGGAGAAGCGAGCGATTTACAAACCGGCTGGGAAAGCTGTTGCAGCTTACGTCCGGTACGACCATGCGGCAAGGGCGTAGCATTACAACAAGTACCGCGAATATAAATCCCGCAGCCTTAAGGAAGCCTTAAAACCTGCAAGAGTTGTCGTCTGTTCGAGTAAACGTGCGAAGTTCGCAGCAAGTTGACAGCCTTTAGCGCTAACCCTACATTGCCTACCCTTCTTCTTGCCGTCCGGAATCAAAATCATGAAACCCGGTATCCTGTTATTTCTCCTTGTGGCCATTCTTTCCGGGTGCAACAAGGAAACCACTCCGGCAGCGGGGATCGAGCGGCCTGCATTGACCATGGTGGTGGGTTCTGCCGCAACCGATGGCGGCAACACCTATAGCGGCGAGATTCGCGCGCGCCATGAGGCGCAACTGGGTTTCCGCATCGGCGGGAAGATTGCCGAGCGGCTGGTGGATGCGGGCGCACGCGTCAGGGCAGGACAGGCGCTGATGCGCCTCGATCCCGGCGATGCGGGCTTGCAGCTCAGCTCCGCCGAAGCACAACACAGGTTGGCCGAGGCAGACGCGCAACGCTATCGCGAACTGCGCGGCAAGGGCTTCGTCAGCCAGGCCGCGCTGGATGCAAAAGAAGCCGCGCTCAAGGCCGCGTCCGCCCAGGCTGGGCTGGCGCGCAACCAGTCCGGCTACACCACATTGCGCGCCGACCGCGCGGGCGTGGTGGCGGCCCTTTTCGCCGAGGCAGGGCAGGTGGTTGCCGCCGGGCAGCCGGTGCTGCGCCTCGCGCAGGATGGCGGGCGCGAGGTGGCGATTGCGCTTCCCGAATCGCATCTGTCCAATCTTGAAGTTGGCGCTTCCGCCGAAATCACTTTGCCCGCCGCAGGCGACTATGCAGCACCGTTGGCCGGACGCCTGCGTGAACTGTCTCCGGCGGCCGATCCGGCCAGCCGCACCTATGCGGCGCGCGTCGCGCTGCTCCAACCCGGCCCCGAGGTTGCGCTGGGTATGACGGCGCGGGTGCGTTTCGCTGCGAGCAAAAAGAGCGGCGGCCTGCTGATTCCGCTGAGCGCGATCTTCCAGCAGGGCAAACAGGCGGCGGTGTGGATCGTCGCCGCCGACCGCACCGTCAGCCTGCGCCCGGTTCAGGTTGCCGCATACCGCGATGACGGCGCGGTCATCGCAGGCGGGCTGGCGGCGGGCGAGCGTATCGTCAGCAACGGCGTACACCGGCTCGCGGCCGGGGAAAAAATCCGCATCATCGAGAGCGGCAGCGCGCAATGAGCACAAATTATCCGATGGGAAATTCGACCAGCTTCCCCCTTTGCAAAAGGGGGAGAGCTTGCGAGGGGGCCGAGGAGGATTTTGTATCCGTGCGAGGTTCAACCCACCCCTCACCCCCCTCTTACAAAGGGGGGAATCCCACATCACGACCGATAGGCGAACCGGGATGAAATTTCCGAATCTTTCCGCCTGGGCGCTGGCGCACCAGCAGATGGTGCTGTTTTTGATCGTCGTGCTGATGGGTGCTGGGGCGCTTTCCTACCTCAACCTTGGGCGCGCCGAAGACCCGGACTTCACCTTCAAGGTCATGGTGGTGCGCACCCTGTGGCCGGGGGCGACTGCGCAGGAAGTCGAGCGGGAAGTCACCGAGCGCATCGAGAAGAAATTGCAGGAAACCCCCTGGGTGGATACGCTGCGCTCCGCTTCCAAGCCGGGCGATTCGATGGTGTTCGTGCTGCTCAAGGATTACACGCCCAAACCTGAAGTGCCGGAAGCCTGGCGGCAGGTGCGCAAGAAGCTGGACGACATCCGCCACACTTTGCCGGACGGCGTGCAGGGGCCGTTCCCAGACGACGAATTCGGCGACGTGCAGATCAACATCTTCGCGCTGACCGGAGACGGTTTCGACCTCGCGGCGTTGCGCCGCTATGCCGACCGGGTTGCGCTGGATTTGAAACAGGTGCCGGACGTGCGGCGCGTCGAGCTGTTCGGCGTGCAGGACGAAAAGATATACCTTGAGGTCGCGCCGCACCGTCTCGCGAATCTGGGCATTACGCCCGGCCAGATCGGCGAGGCATTGCAGAAACAGAACATGGTGAGTCCGTCCGGTTTTGTCGATACCGCGACCGACCGGGTGCAACTGCGCGTATCCGGCGGTTTCGACAGCGTCGAGCGGGTGCGCAATGCCGATCTGCTGGTGAACGGGCGGCACTTCCGCGTCGGCGACATCGCCAGGGTGACGCGCGGTTTCGCCGATCCGCCCAACCCGCAGATGCGCGTCGGCGGGCAGCCCGCCATCGGCATCGGCGTCGTGATGGACAAGGGCGGCAACGTGATCCGCCTCGGCGAGAACCTGCAACGGGCGATGCAGAAAATCGAGGCGGATCTGCCGGCGGGCGTGGACGTGCATGTGGTCGCCAACCAGCCAGAAGTGGTGAAAGGCTCGATCCGCCTGTTTGAGCATTCGCTCACCGAGGCGATCATGATCGTGCTCGCGGTGTCGTTCCTGAGTTTAGGCTGGCGCACCGGCACGGTGGTCGCGTTGTCCATCCCGCTGGTGCTGGCGATTACGTTCTTCCTGATGAAGGTGTTCGGCATCGACTTGCAGCGCATCTCGCTCGGCGCGCTGGTGATCGCACTCGGCCTGCTGGTGGACGATGCGATTATCGCCGTGGAAATGATGGTGGTGAAAATGGAGCAGGGCTGGGATCGCTTCAAGGCAGCCACCTTTGCCTACACCTCGACCGCGTTCCCGATGCTGACCGGCACGTTGATCACCGCCGCCGCGTTCACCCCGGTGGGCTTTTCCAAATCGGCGGCCAGCGAATACACCATCTCGATCTTCCAGGTGGTGACCATCGCGCTGCTGGTGTCGTGGATTGTCGCGGTGGTGTTCACCCCCTATCTCGGCTACCGCTTGCTCGACCAGAAGAAGCTGGTGGAAAAGGCGCAGCGGCACGGCGCGGACATTTATGACACGCCGTTCTACCGGCGCTTTCGCGAGCTGGTGACCTGGTGCCTGCGCAACCGCTGGAAGGTGATCGCCGCGACAGTGGGAGCCTTCGTGTTATCCATCGCCGCGTTCAACGTCGGGGTGCAGAAGCAGTTTTTCCCAGCCGCGAGCCGCATCGAACTGATCGTCGATGTCTGGTTGCCGCAGGGCGCATCGCTCAAGGCGACCGAGTCCGAGACCAGACGCATCGAGCGCATCCTGGCCGGCGATCCGGCAGTGGCTTCCTTTTCCTCATACATCGGCAACGGCGCGCCGCGCTTCTTCCTGTCGCTCGACGTGCGCCTGTTCAGCGACAACTATGCGCAAGTCGTGATCGTCACCAAGGGCATGCAAGAGCGCGAGGAGCTCAAGCGCAAGCTGAACGACCTGTTCAATTCTGCGCAAGGCGGTTTCTCGCATATCCACGCGCGCGTGTCGCGCCTGGAGAACGGCCCGCCGGTCGGCTACCCGGTGCAGTTCCGCGTGATGGGCGATGATGTCGAACAGGTGCGGGCTATCGCAGGCCAGGTGGCCGAGCTGATGCGCGCCAACGCGCATTTGCAGGATGTCAGTTTCGACTGGAACGAAAAAGTAAAAGCACTGCGCATCGAAGTGGATCAGGATAAGGCGCGCGGGCTCGGCACCTCCAGCCAGGAGATAGCGCAGGCGCTGCAAGGCTGGCTGAACGGTGTGGCGTTGGCGCAGTACCGCGAAGGCGACCAGTTGATCGACGTGGTGTGGCGCGGTGCCGCCGACCGCGAAACACGTTCGCTGGACCGGCTGCCCGAGTTGGATATCCCGCTGCCGGACGGTCGCCATGTGCCGCTGGCGCAGGTCGCGAAACTGGTGCCGGTGCTGGAAGAAGGCCTGGTCTGGCGGCGCAACCGCCTGCCGACCATGACCGTGCTCGGCGACATGGCCGACAAGACACAGCCCTCCACAGTGTCGATGGAGCTGAACGCGCAGCTCGATGCGCTGCGCGCCACGCTGCCGATCGGCTACCGTATCGAAATGGGCGGCAGCGTCGAGGAATCCGCGAAGAGCGAGACCGCGATCAAGGCGGTGGTGCCGCTGATGCTGGTCGGCGTGATTTCGCTGCTGATGATCCAGTTGCAAAGCATCAGCCGCACCGTAATCGTGCTGCTCACCGCGCCGCTCGGCCTGATCGGCGTCACGCTGGCATTGCTGGTGTTCCAGGTGCCGTTCGGCTTCGTCGCCAACCTTGGCTTCATCGCGCTGGCCGGGATGATCATGCGCAACTCGGTGATTCTGGTGGATCAGATCAGGCAGGACGAGGAAGAGGGTAAGACGCAGTGGGAAGCGATCATCGGCTCCACCGTGCGCCGCTTCCGCCCGATCATGCTGACCGCCTCGGCGGCGATCCTGGCGATGATCCCGCTGACCCGCCAGGTGTTCTGGGGGCCGATGGCAGTGTCCATCATGGGCGGGCTGGTCATCGCCACGCTACTCACCTGCCTGTTCCTGCCTGCGCTGTATGCGGCGTGGTTCAGGGTGAGGGAGGATTAAGCTCGAACCCAGCGTTTTTGTGCGGTTAAACGCCAGTTATATTTATGTCCAATACGCGTTATACTGCCCGCCAGCGTCAAAAACCGGAAAGGATAATCATCATGCACACAGCGAAACTTTATACCCAAGGCGGCTCGGTTGCACTGACCATACCGCGCCCGTTGCTCAGCTCAATCGGGTTGAAAAGCGGTGAGCAAGTGTCTATCGAGACAGATGGCAAATGCTTGGTTATCAGCCCCGCCAGAAAAAAATACACTCTTGATGAATTACTCGCTGGAATGAAAGAAGGCGATTTGCCGCGCGATGCTGAATGGGAAAATATGCCCCCCGTAGGCCGTGAAGTAATATGAAAAGAGCGCCGAAACGCGGCGATATTGTGCGTATGAGCTTTGACCCCGCAATGGGTACCGAACAACGCGGGGTGCGCCCTGCGCTTGTTATTTCAGCCGATGCGTTCAATAAACTTGGCATGGCAATGGTATGCCCGGTCACACAGGGCGGGGACTATGCACGGGGGCAGCAATGGGTAGTGTCGCTTGCCAATACGGGGATGGATACGCAAGGAGTCGTGCTGTGTAATCAGGCGCGCATCGTTGATTGGAAAGTGCGTAAAGCCGAAATAGTCGAAGCCGCACCTGACTACATTGCGGCAGATGTTATTGCGCGCCTTGCTACGTTGCTGGATTAGCGACTACGTAAGGAATGAGGATCAATTTGGCTCCGGTATTTTTGGTTTTTGATGCCAATAATATGCGTCACCGGTACCTGTTATCGGGTGACCTGAACGAAAATTCTGATGGGCTGTTTCCGGGCTGGAAATAATGCAATACCACGTTCGGCTTCGGTGCCAAGAGCAGTCGTTCGCTCGATTTTCCATAGGTAGCCAAAACAAATCGACTCCGTACATTTCGCCGTAATGAAGGCCACAAAAACCTTTGGGGCTGACGATGACGAGGTCTAACCTACGTTCGAGCGGGGCGGCGCAAAAGCGCGCAGCCCCTCACTTCCACGTGTGGCATCTTTATCGCTCGTGAGCCACTTGACAGGCGTACGTATTAGCGTACCATAGGAGCTTCTTTGAAGGAGCATGAAATGAACACACTTACTGCCAGCGAAGCTCGCGCAAATCTGTACCGACTTATTGATCAGACAGTAGAGTCTCATGAGCCAATCATCATTTCCGGAAAACGCAGCAGTGCCGTGCTGCTCTCTGCGGAAGACTGGAGCGCAATTCAAGAAACCTTGTACCTTTTGGCCGTACCTGGCATGCGTGAGTCCATAAAGGCAGGGATGGCTGAGCCTCTCTCAAAAAGCTCGAAGACACTTAAGTGGTAGGCTGGGAAGTTGTTTACGCCAAGCAAGCAATGAAAGATGCAAAAAAGCTTGCTGCAAGCGGTCTTAAACCAAAGGCGCAAGAACTGCTCGAAGTTCTTGCCATTGACCCATTTCAGAACCCGCCGCCCTTCGAGAAGTTGGTCGGTGATCTTGCAGGTGCATACTCCCGCCGCATCAATATTCAGCACCGCATCGTGTACGAGGTCTTTGCCAAAGAGAGAACGGTTCGCGTCCTGCGTATGTGGACGCACTATGAATAAGCGGAAGCCCAAACCGACATTCAACCCGGACACCGCAAAAGCGCGGGGCCGGTTAATTCTACGTTGACGATCTGCTTTAGGGAAATACGAAGGTCGGCTTCGGGTCGGAGCGGACTTGATCGACGGTGCGCGTCACCGGCGGCATAAGGCCGAACAGTGAGCCTTCAAGGTGATCATCCTGAATGTCAGTCCTCGGGTTGCAAGCCGCCCTGCGTGAACGACTGCTTGCGCGGAGTGGGATTGGCCATCCACATCTGACCGCTCAGTCGCGGCGCTTGCAATAAGCACCGCAACCCCAGCGCCTTCGCTATCGCAGTGGTATCGAACAGAGCACAGAAAGCAATTCGATAAACCGCCCCCAGCTCAGCTTTGTCATTGCATGGGCAATGTGGTTTAATCGCGCCCATGAAATTTCCCTTCCAGAATGTCGCGCTGATCGGCAAACACAAGGCGCCGGAAATCGCCGGGCCGTTGTTGAGTCTGGCTGCATTCCTGTCGTCGCGCGGGCTGAATGTGGTGGTGGACAGCCTGACCGCCGAGCAGATCGCATCCTGTCCTTACCAGGCGATGAATCTGAATGAAATGGCCCACGCGGTGGATCTCGCCATCGTGATCGGCGGCGACGGCACCATGCTGAACATCGCGCGCACCCTGTCGCCGCACCAGATTCCTCTGGTCGGGGTGAATCAGGGCAGGCTGGGTTTCCTTACCGACCTCACGCTGGAGAACATGCAGGACAGCATGGCGGCGATGCTGGACGGCAAGTTCGTCACCGAGCAGCGCCTGCTGCTGTCGGCGCGCGTGCTGCGCGGCGATGCCGAAGTGTTCAGCGGGCTGGCCTTCAACGAGGTGGCGGTGCACCGCAACCACGCCAGCAGCATGGTCGAGTTCGAGGTGCGCATCGACGGCGAATACCTCTACAACCAGCGCGCCGACGGGCTGATCGTCTCGACGCCCACCGGTTCGACCGCCTACGCGATGTCTGCGGGCGGCCCGATTTTGCACCCCAGTCTGGATGCACTGGAACTGGTGCCGGTTTGCCCGCATACGCTGAGCAACCGCCCCATCGTCGTGAAGGGCTCGTCGGTACTGGAAATTCTGATGCACCGCACCGGCGATATCCGTGTGCGTTTCGACAGCCACACCAATTACGATCTGGAGTTGCACGACAAGATCATCGTCACGCGCCATCCCGAGCCTGCCTGCCTGCTGCATCCGGTGGGGCATAGCTACTACCATACGCTGCGCGAGAAACTGCTCTGGAATCAGACGCTATAAACGATGAAATTTCCAGCACAGATTGTTCATTGTCGATGTGATACCACGCAATCGGTTTTTTGTAGGTCGGGCTCCGCCCGACAGCTATATCCGGCGGGTGGAACCCGCCTTACGCCTAACGCCTAATCTGGAGCCAACTCGATGCTGAAGTTTCTGGCCATCCGCGATTTCGTTATCGTCTCCTCGCTTGAACTGGATTTTTCTTCCGGCTTCACCGCGCTGACCGGAGAGACCGGCGCGGGCAAATCCATCCTGATCGATGCATTGTCGTTGGCGCTCGGTGAGCGCGGCGATGCGGCCATGGTGCGCAACGGCTGCGAGCGCGCCGAAATCGCTGCCGAGTTCGACATTACCGCATTGCCGCATTTGCAGGCATGGCTGGCCGGACAGGAGCTGGAAGGCGACGACGGCGTATGCCTGCTGCGCCGCGTGCTGGATGCCAATGGCCGTTCACGCGGCTTTATCAATGGGCGCAGTGCCACACTGCAACAGATGCGCGAGGCGGGAGAACAGTTGCTCGACATTCACGGTCAGCACGCGCATCAATCGCTGCTGCGCCCCGACGCGCAGCGCATGTTGCTGGACGGTTATGCGGGGGTGGCAGCAGATGCGGAGAAAGTCGCAGCCCTGTATCGCGATTGGCAAGCGTTGCGCCGCCGCCGCATCAGCCTGAGCGAAAACGCCGAGGCGGTGGCTGCCGAGCGCGAATTGTTGCGCTTTCAGCGCGACGAGCTGGAAGGACTGGGATTCAACGCGGCCGATTGGCAAGAGCTTCAAGCCGACTACGCGCGTCTCGCCTATGCCGCGAGCCTGCTGGAGACCGCCGCATTCGGCATCGAAACATTGAGCGAGGCGGATGGTGCCTGTCTGGCGCAACTCAACGCGCTAATGGCGCGCTTGCGCGACGGCCTGGCGCATGATGCAAGCCTGGGCGAAACGCTGCGCATGCTGGAAAGCGCGCAGGCCGAGTTGCAGGAGGCGGTGTATGCGCTGCGCCATTACCAGCAGCGCCTGGATAGCGATCCGCAGCGACTGCATGAACAGGAACAGCGCATCCAGAATGTGATGGATGCCGCGCGCAAACACCGCGTTGCGCCTGAGCTGCTGGATGAAGCCTTACGACGTATCGTGGCGCGGCTCGCGGAACTGGGCGGCGATGCCGATCTGGCCGCGCTGGAACAGCAGGAGAAATTTGCCCAGCAAAGCTATCTGGCGGCGTCGCAGAAATTGTCGGCGGCGCGAAAAAAAGCCGTCGGCAAGCTGACGCGCGAAATTACTGCGGCGATGCAGACGCTGGCGATGCAGGGCGGCAGTTTCGCCGTGGCGCTGCTGCCGCTGGCTGAAGGGAATGCATGCGGGCTGGAGACGGTGGAGTTCCAGGTCGCCGCCAATCCGGGCGTGCCGCCGCGCAGTCTGGCCAAGGTCGCGTCGGGCGGCGAATTGTCGCGCATCGGCCTGGCGATCCAGGTAGCCACGAGCCAGGTCGCCAGCGTGCCGACGCTGATTTTCGACGAGGTGGACAGCGGCATCGGCGGGCGTGTCGCGGAAATCGTCGGGCATTTGCTCAAAGAGTTGGGCAAGAAATACCAGGTGCTGTGCGTGACGCACCTGCCGCAGGTCGCCGCCGCCGCCGACCACCAGTGGTGCGTGAGCAAGGCGGTGGAGAATGGCGTTGCGCTGAGCCGCATCGCCGTACTGGATGGCGCACAGCGTGTCGAGGAAATCGCGCGCATGCTGGGCGGCGCAAAGATTACCGACACGACGCGCAAACATGCGGTGGAGATGCTGGGCGTGGCCGCTTGAGGTATCATGCGGCGGCTAAATTCTGGAACTGACTGAGATGATTATGCGTATCAAACTGGTATTGCTTTCCATGCTGCTGGCTTCATGCAGTTATCTTTCCTCGCCGGTCTTGTCGCCGTACAAGATGGATATCCGCCAAGGTAATTATGTTACGGCAGAGATGCGCGAGAAGCTCAAGCTCGGCATGTCGAAGCATCAGGTGCGCTATGTGCTGGGTACGCCGATGATCAGCGATGTCTTCCACGGCAACCGCTGGGACTATATATATATGCTGGAGCAGGGCGGCGAAGTGGTCGAGAAGCAGCGGCTGACGCTTTATTTCGAAGGCGACAAGCTGGTGCGCATGGATGATCCCGGCCAACCCGGACAGGTGGCGCAGGCAATTGTGCCGCAGCCGGTTGCAGCTCCCGCCGTTGCATCGGCTCCCGCCGTTGCCGCAGCCCCCGCCGTTGTCGCCCCACCGCCGCCACCCGTTGCCAAGACCGCTGCTGCTGCGGATGTTCTGAAAAGCGTGCAGGCCTGGTCGGCAGCCTGGTCGGCTAAAGATGTACGCGGCTACCTGTCTGCCTACCTGCCGGACTACAAGCCGCAAGGCATGAGCCGCGAGGCATGGGAAAAGCAGCGTCTGGAGCGCATCGGCAAACCCAAAGCGATTGAAGTCGAGCTGAGCGAAGTTGCCATCGATGTGCGGGATGACAGCCATGCATCCGTTTCGTTTGTGCAGCGTTACCGTTCCGATTTGTACCGGGACAGAACGCGCAAGACGCTGCAACTGGAAAAGGTTGGCGATGCGTGGCTGATCGCTTCCGAGCGGGTTGCCAAATGAAGGATGAGCTATGAGTAAAACAAGAATCTCCATCGCCGGCAGCGGCGGACGTATGGGGCGCGCCTTGCCAGAAGGCGTGGCGCGCCATGATCGTTAGGATCGACCGGGCATAGCCATCAATCTGGGGGAAGTTCAATGCAAGGCACCAATACATTGCTTGGCACTCACACCCGGAACCCTTTTGACGTCGAAATTCTTGGATGGACGAAGGCCATCGCCATTTTTATCCTGGCCGTGGGGATGATAGTCCTGTCCGGCTGGGCATTGAACGTGGATGCGTTCAAGCGCCTGTTGCCGGGGCTGGGCAGCATGAGAGCGGATCATGCAGCCGTTTTTGCCCTGTCGGGAATCTGCCTCTATCTGCACGCTCATGGCCCGACTCTTCAGGCTCTCCTGATGGTCAGGCGGGCAGCTCCAGTGCTGGTGTTGCTGCTCGGCGTGGCGGAGTTTGCGGGATATTCCTCCGGTTGGAATGGCGGCGACCGTTTGCCGTTTGACGAGCCAGCGGGGACGTTGTTGGCATCGCATCCCTGGAATATGCCCATCATGTCGCCGGTCAATTCGGTATTGGTAGGCGGCGCGCTGTTGTTCCTCGAGCTCACGCTGTGGGCGGCAGCCCAGTCGGCGGCGTTTGCTTTGCTGGCATTCACGCTGTTGCCGCTGGGCGGCTATATGTTCGGCCTCCTTCCGCTTGACCGGGCGGGCAACGTCACGCCGGTTCCTGCGCCGGTTGTTGTGGGTTTCCTGATGCTGGCGGCAGGGATATTGGTGGCCACGCAAAACCACGGTTTCATGGCGCAACTGCGGAAAAGGTTTCTGGCGGTCGGGCTGGCAACCTTGCTGGCCATGCTGGTCTTCATGTTGGGCGCGCTGTCTTACGGCTTTGTGCAAAAAAACGAGGCAAGCAGGCAGATCGAACAAACCCACGAAGCGATTCAGGGCATGAAGTCATTGTCCGGTTCGATGCTGTATTTCCTGCATCACAACCAGAAATTTCTGGTTACCGGCGATGAAAGTCAGTTGGCGGAAAGTGTCAAGCACCGCAACGACTTGCAGTTCAGGCTTGCTGGTGTGAACCGGTTGATGTCCGGCAATTTGCAGCAGCACGAACGGCTGGCGGTGCTCGATAAACTTATCGAGCACCGCATCGGGCAGGCCGATTCGGCGGTGCAGGCATGGCGCGAAAAAAACCTGGATCCGCTTGCCGCATTGATGTTCGGCGGTATAGGCGGCTCCCAGATCGAAGAGATCGAAGCGAGACTGGATGAGCTCGTAAGCTCGGAAAAAGACCTGCTGAAGGAGCGGCAAAGCATTGCCGAGGCTATCAATTACAGCAGCTTGTTCACTCTGGGCGCGCTATTGATTACCCTTTTTCTGCTGCTCGTGTGGGTGTTCAGAACTTTGCAATATGAGATTGCGGAGCGCAAACAGAAGGCGCTGGAATTGCAGAAATTCAAAGCCACCATCGATTCGACGGACGATGCGATCATTATCAAGACACCGGACGGCATCATCGAGAACTGGAATCGCGGCGCCGAGGACCTGTTCGGCTACACGGCCCAGGAGGCAATAGGCCAGCCAATGCGGGTGTTGATTCCCGCCGAACGGCAGGAAGACGAGCTTGGTATTCTGGGGCGCCTCGCGCGCGGAGAGAGGGTCGAACCCTTCGAGTCGGTACGCCGTCGCAAGGACGGGTGTTTGGTTGACATATCCACCACTATGTCCCCCGTCTTGGACGACGAAGGCAAAGTGGTCGGTATTTCCAAGATTGCCAGGGATATTACCGAACGCAAGCAGGCCGAACAGATAGTGCGCGCGAGCGAGGAGTTCACGCACCTGGTTCTGGGCGCCGTGGGCGATGGCATTGTCGGCATGGACACGGAGGGCAAAGTAACCTTTGCCAATCCTGCGGTTTTTACCTTGCTTGGCTATTCGGCAGAACAGTTAATCGGACAACCGATGCACCCCCTGGTGCATTACGCCTATCCGGATGGGCGCGACTTCCCCCGCGCGGAATGCTCGATGTACCGAACCTCGCACGATGGGCAGCCGCGCAGGGTGAACAATGAGGTGTTATGGCGAAAAGACGGGGCGGCATTACCTGTTGAATACAACACCACGCCAGTTGTTAAAGATGGGCAGATTGTCGGATCGGTGATCGTGTTCCGTGACATCACCGAGCGCAAGGAATCCGAAGAAACGATCTGGAAACAGGCCAACTTCGACGTATTGACCGGCTTGCCCAACCGCCATATGTTCCATGACCGCCTGGAGCAGGAACTCAAAAAGGCCAGGCGCACTGGCCGACCGCTGGCCCTGATGCTGATCGATATTGATAACTTCAAGGAGATCAACGACCGCATGGGGCACGCCAAGGGCGATTTGCTGCTGGTGGAAGCGGCGCGCCGTATCGGCGACTGCGTGCGCCTTTCCGATACCGTGGTGCGCCTGGGCGGAGACGAGTTCATGGTTATTCTGCCCGAGCTCGACGACATCGATAATACCGAGCGTATCGCGCAGAGCGTTATCCGGAATATCTCCGAGCCTTTCCAGTCGAATGGGGAAGCGGTTCACGTGACGTGCAGTATCGGCATTACGCTGTATCCGAATGACGCAGACGGCATAGAAGGGCTGTACAAGAATGCCGACCAGGCGATGTATGCCGCCAAGACGCAGGGGCGCAACCGCCACAGCTACTTCACCCTTGCCATGCAGGAAGCCGTCCAGACCCGGTTGCGGTTGATCGGCGATTTGCGCGGGGCGCTGGATGCGGGGCAGTTCATGGTTTATTTTCAGCCCATCGTGGATTTGTCCACCGGCCGCATCGATAAGGCCGAAGCGTTGATCCGCTGGCTGCACCCGGAGCGGGGATTGGTCAGCCCCGCGCAATTCATCCCGCTGGCCGAGGAAACCGGACTGATCCTGGGAATCGGGGATTGGGTGTTTCAGGAGTCGATGCGCTGTGTCAAGCGTTGGAGAACGCTGTATAACCCCGCATTTCAGGTCAGCGTGAACAAATCGCCGGTACAGTTCTACAAGGACGGCGACGACCATGCGGCATGGCTGTCGCATTTGCGGGAAATCGGACTGCCGGGACAAGGGCTGGTCATCGAGATTACCGAGGGAATATTGCTGGATTCTAACCTATCGATAAGCGCAGCGTTGGTTACGCTGCGCAACGCCAATGTCCAGATTTCCATCGATGACTTCGGTACCGGTTATTCGGCGCTGTCCTATCTCAAGAAGTTCGATATCGACTACCTGAAGATCGACCAGTCATTCGTCCGCGATCTGACAATCGACAAGAATGACCTGGCTTTATGCGAGGCGATCATCGTGATGGCGCACAAACTCGGCATAAAAGTGATTGCAGAAGGCGTGGAAACACGGGAACAGATGGATATGCTGGCCGCTGCCGGTTGCGATTATGGGCAGGGGTATTTGTATTCCAGGCCGATACCGGTCGAGGAATTCGAGGAGTTGCTGAAACGCGGTAGTCAGTAGTTTTAATGCATTGCAAAATAAAGGGTTCGATATGAGCAAAATAAAAATCGCCATCGCCGGCAGCGGCGGGCGCATGGGGCGCGCCTTGTTGGAAGGGGTGGCGCAAGCGGATGACATGGTGTTGCACGCCGCGCTGGAGCACGGCGGCAGCGCGCTGCTCGGCAAGGATGCCGGGGAGTTGTGCGGCGCGGCCTGCGGTGTAAAGATCGGTGCGGACGCTGAAGCCGCGCTGCAAGGCGCGGATGTGCTGATCGATTTCACCCGCCCCGAAGGCACGCTGCATCACCTCAATATCTGCCGCCGCCTCGGTGTCGGCATGGTGGTCGGCACCACCGGCCTGAATGCGCAGCAAAAGGCGCAGCTCGGCGCGGCGGCGCAGGACATCGGCATCGTATTCGCGCCCAACATGAGCGTCGGCGTGAATCTGGTGTTCAAGCTGCTGGAGACCGCCTCGCGCGTGCTGGCGCAAGGTTACGACATCGAAATCGTCGAGGCGCACCACCGCCACAAGGTGGATGCGCCGTCCGGCACCGCCTTGGGCATGGGTGAAGTCGTCGCGCGTACGCTGGGGCGCGATCTGGAGCAATGCGCCGTGTATGGACGCGAAGGCGTGACCGGCGAGCGCGACCCTTCCACCATCGGTTTTGCCACGGTGCGCGGCGGCGATATCGTCGGCGACCATACCGTGCTCTTCGCGGGCACCGGCGAACGCATCGAAATCACCCACAAGGCCAGCAGCCGCGCCACTTTCGCGCTGGGGGCATTACGTGCCGCGAGATACCTCAAGTGCAATCCGGCCGGCCTTTACGACATGCAGGACGTGCTGGGGCTGAAATAATCCCTTTGGGAGCAGTTTATGGACTGGAAAATACTCGGTGTCGTATTCGTTTCGGTGTTCATCGCCGAAATGGGCGACAAGACGCAACTCGCAACGATGCTGTTCGCCACGGACAAGGGGGTCGGCAAATGGACGATCTTCCTTGGCGCATCGCTGGCATTGATCGCCGCTTCCGGTATCGGTGTGCTGGTCGGCAGCATGCTGTCTAACTATGTCAACGAAAAATACCTGCACTATGCCGCCGGAGCGGGCTTCGTCGTCATCGGTCTCTGGACTCTGTGGAAGGCTTAGCCGGCCCTCCGAATACATTTAAGAAAGCCTGCAGTCTCTTGTGCGTTAAAATCGTGCAGCATCTGGCTTGCTTGCAATAAATAGCCCAGCAGGAAGCCAATAAACGACTGAATCTGTAGATTTTTAAACGGATGAATATCTGCCGGAACGGTAAACCATAATAACGCAAGGAATACTTGATTAAATTACTTGCTATTTGAGCTTGACACATTCTGCCGGTTGGGACAGAATTCCGCAGCGCGTCAAATTGTCGCATAGAACAATTTCGCTATCTTGCAGGCATAATAAGGCAATCTGGGGGGGTATCTAATGGAATCATCCAAGGCTGGGGGCGTGCCAGTTCACTTCGTGCAGCAGATGCTGCACAACAAGATGCTGTTATTGACCGTGCTGATAGCCGTCAGCGCGGCGGTTTATTTCAGCGTTGGCCTGTTCATGTTGCTTTCGCATTAAATAATTTACGGAGTCTCTGCGGGCTGTTTTTTTGACGGCAGCCAGAGTGGCGGCGTACGAAAAAAATCTAGTAAGTTTTTTGGTTATTTTTTCAACTATCAATGGCATCAGCCATCAATTGTTAAGGGAGGAGTGAACGATGTCAGAGTCAAATTCAAATGGTGCAAGCCCTCATTTCATGCAGACGATGTTGGATAACCAGTGGCTGATGTTGGCACTGGCCGTATTGGTACCCTTGGTGCTTTATACGATATGGGGATTATGGGACGTAATCAATATACCGCCAGCTCCGTAAAAATACTGTATTTAATTAATTAAAATTTAAGGAGAAATACGATTATGGGAACGTCTTATACACCCCCAACCAACCCGGATTGGTGGCGCGAGCCGATTGAACGCACCGAAATATGGTGGATAGTGCTTGCATTTGCCTGGTGCATATTCATGTTTGTCTGGATGACCGGCTGGCACTTCATGGGCCCGCAGAACATGAGCAATGAGACCTATAAAACCACCCCTGAAGCATTTGCCAAAAAAGTCGATGCAATGACGACGCAATATACCGTCCGTACCGATGAGGCGACCGGCGAGCCTGTGGTGGCGCCTCCTCCAGGCAGTGATGTTTATCTGGCCGCCATGTCTTGGCAATATCGCCCGATTCTCGAACTGAAGAAAGGGGAGAAATATCGCATACATATCTCTTCCTACGATGTGGGGCACGGATTCTCGCTGTTGCCGGAAAACATCAACTTTCAGGTCTATCCCGGTTACGAGCAGGTTACTACCATGACCCCCAACAAAGCCGGCACTTTCTCCATAGCATGCGGTGAATACTGCGGTGGCGGCGGCTCTATCGGCCATCACTCGATGCTGGGCAGAATTTACGTAAAGGAGTAGGAAATAATGGCGACGACAACAATGTCTGATTTTCGTATTGACCCGGTGTCCGGCCTGAAGATTCACAGGACGGCCAACACGCTGGTCAAGTGGAACGCGTTCGCAGCCGTAGTATTTTTGCTGGTTGGCGGACTGTTCGGCCTCGGGGTAGCGCTTACCCGTATGCCGAGCGTGCAACTGCTTAGCCCGGAATTGTTCTACATGGCGCTGACCGCGCACGGTTTGGTTAACTTGGCGGTATGGATCATTTTCTTTGAAATGGCCGTGCTGTATTTCCTCGGCGCGCATGTGCTGGGCAGCCGGATTGCAGCACCGAAATGGGCTTGGGCGCAGTTCTGGCTCATGCTGGTAGGCGCGGCCTTAGTTGCCGTCGCGGTGCTGGGCGGCAACTCGAGCGTCATGATGACCTCCTATCCGCCGCTTCAGGCTGAACCGCATTTCTATCTGGGCTTGATCCTGTTTGCCGTAGGCGCGCTGATTGGCTGTTTCGTGTTTCTCGGCACGCTGGTGGTCGCCAAGAGGGAGAAAACCTATCAGGGGTCGCTTCCTCTGGTCGTGTTCGGCGGCGTGACGGCTACTGTAATTGCCGTTTTCACCATCGTTTCCGGCGCGCTGATCCTGATCCCGACCTTCTTCTGGTCGATAGGGTTGATCAGCCACATTGATCCGATGATGTACCGCGTTGTGTGGTGGGGTTTCGGCCACTCTTCGCAGCAAATCAACGTGGTTGCGCATATTTCCATTTGGTATCTCATCGCATCGCTGGTATTCGGCGCCAAGCCGATGTCCGAGAAGGTCAGCCGCGGCGCATTCCTGCTGTATATCCTGTTCCTGCAACTGGGTTCTGCGCACCACCTGTTGTCCGACCCTGGCCTGACTTCCGCGTGGAAGATCCTCAACACCAGCTACATGATCTATCTTGCCGTGCTTGCCAGTATGATCCACGGTTTGACTGTTCCGGGCTCCATTGAGGTTGCACAACGCAGGAAAGGTCTTGATACCGGCCTGTTTACCTGGCTGCGCAAGGCTCCTTGGGGAAATCCGATTTTCTCAGGCATGTTCCTGTCGCTGGTCGGCTTCGGTTTCATCGGCGGCGTCTCCGGCGTGGTGATGAGCGTTGAGCAGATCAATATGGTTATCCACAACACTGCGTACCTGCCTGGCCACTTCCACGGCACGCTGGTTGCAGGCACTACCATGGCATTCATGGCGGTGACTTACTGGCTGATTCCGGTGGTGTTCCAGCGCAAGATTGCTCTGGCAGGCGTGGCAAAGTTGCAACCCTACATTTTCAGTCTCGGCGCTTGGGTGTTCTCCATTGCCTTGATGGGTGCGGGTACCTTGGGTGTGCAACGCCGCCATGCGGACATCACCTTTGCCGGTCAACCGCTGGCTTACGAATATCCGGAAATCGCCAAGGGCCTGATGGATCTGGGTGAGATTTTCGGTGTCGTAATGTCGGTCGGCGCGGTCATGTTCATCGTAGTCGTGCTGGCGTCCATTTTCGCCGGAGAGCGTATCGAGGAAGGCTCCGCACCATGGCCGAAGGTGGAAGATGCCGACGTTACCGCCGAGAGAACCGGCAAGAAGCATATCGGCGCGTGGGGCATGGAAGCACCGGGAACTTTTGTGCTGGCCATCATCCTGTTCGTGACGCTCGTACTGTACTATTTCGTGAACTTCAAATACCTGTCCACTGTATGGGGCATGTCTTAAAGTAATAAGGTGACGGGAAGGATGCTGCTGCATCCTTCCCCGATTTCCGGGAGGAAATGAAATCCAGTTAGAGGGAGACCTCTAACCTAAACCTGAAAAATGCAGCCCTGTTATCTGGACGGGAAATCTGTGGCGGGAAACCGCGGCGGCGGCTTAGGTTAGAAGTATTCAGCAGCGGAAAATTCATAAAAACCAACCAGTTCCTTGTTGTGCGCTAAACGGGGAACTAATACTGGTACGATAATAATGGTCAGACAATTCATTAATCTCTTCAAGCTGCGCATAGGTGTGGTAATTACGCTGGCGGCTCTCGGGGGCATGGCAATTACACCGGGTCAGGCGCTGACGAGCTGGCAGGTTCTGGTTCTGTCGTTGGCGGTCATGCTGGCTTCTGCCGCCGCAGGGGCATTTAACCAATACTTTGAGTGCGATATCGATGCAAAAATGGATCGCACCCATAACCGTCCTTTCGTAAGCGGCTTTTTTCAGCACAGCCGCAAGTGGCTGGTGATCATCGGGGTAATGCTCGCGATTGCGGTAAGCTCCGCCGCGTTCGCGTTTAACGCGATGACGGCGCTGAATATTTTTCTCGGCGCGTTTACCTACGCGATTGTTTATACGGCCTGGCTGAAACGGCGCACCTGGCTTAACATTGTTTTTGGCGGATTGGCGGGGAGTTTTGCAGTGCTGGCCGGTGCGGCCGCAGTCGACCCCTCGTTTGGCCCGCTTCCCGGTCTGCTGGCGTTGGTATTGTTTTTATGGACACCCCCTCATTTCTGGAGCCTCGCAATCGTCATTCGCGATCAATATGCGGCAGCTGGGGTGCCCATGTTGCCAGTGGTAAAGGGAGACAAGAAAGCGGCACGCATCATTCTGGGGCATACCATTCTTCTGGTGCTGGTTTCTCTCGCGCCGGTGTATTACGGATTAGGCTGGATATATTTTACCGGCGCCTTGATCGGGGGAGCATACTTCTTGGTCAAGAGCGTGCAGTTAGTGCGCAACCCTACAAAGCAGGCCGCCATGGCCAACTTTATTGCATCGCTGGTGCAGTTTAGCGTGTTGATGATTGCGCTGATGCTTGAAGTAAATTTCGGCACCTGATTTCCTCCACCTGAATCAAGAAACCCGTCTGCGATCTTTGCGCAGACGGGTTTTTTATTATCTCTTTCAACGGTATATTAGAAAAACATAATTTACCTTGCGTTTTTAATATATCATATTAAAATAGTCGGGTATTTTGGATAACATGCAAATTATGCGTCATTATTTAATAAAGTTGAGTTGCGCAATTTTTTTATCCATAGCGTTCCCAGCATTGGCGCACGCGCAGGGGCCTGTCACTAACATATTGGATGAAAAAGAAATTCTGCGGATAAGCCAGGCCGCGATAGGCCATCAACTCGGCGACTATACTTTTCTCGATAGGAGCGGTCGCGCGGTGCGCCTTTCCGATTATCGCGGGAAACCGCTGGTTATCAGCATGATTTATACGCATTGCCCATTTGTCTGCGCCACCACGACGCGCAGCTTGAGTGCCCTCAAGTTATCGCAGAGCGCATTCGGTGAGGACAGTTTTGGCGTATTGACGGTCGGCTTCGATACGGAAAATGACACGCCCGAGGCAATGGACGATTTTGCCAAACGGATGGGCATCGACCTGACGAACTGGGAGTTTGTCAGTTCCGACACCGAAACAATCGAGAAACTGAGCAAGGACTTGGGGTTTGTCTTTTATCCGACCGACGAAGGTGGTTTCAATCATATAACGCAGACAACATTTGTCGACGGTCAGGGCAAAGTTTACCGCCAGATTTATGGTGAGGAATTTAATAACAAAACGCTTCTCGAACCTCTGAGAGAAATGATTTACAACATTAAAACGGCGGAGCCCGGGCTTGCGGGGTTTTCCAACAAGGTGAAGCTCTTTTGTACGGAGTACAACGAGAGAACGGGAAAGTACGAAGTGAGCTACAGCTATTTTTATGCAATAGGGGGGAGTGTCCTTATTTCGTTGCTTATTACTTGGTGGCTTGTGGTCGAATTCCGGCGCAGCCCGAAGCGGAGCCATCGAGAGCATGATTGATGAAGGCAGAACAGACACGTTATTTTCCGAAGGATGACTGATGATTAAATTTTCGCAACGCGTTGGACAGGGTGTGCTGCTGCATCTGGAAAGCGTCCTGAACAAGATTTTCGGTGTAACCCTGAACCCGTTCTATTATCTGGGCGCGATTACCTATCTGATGTTCTGGATCGTGGTGGTCAGCGGTTTTTACATCTACATTTTTTACGATACCGGTGTGGAAGACGCATATAGTTCCGTGGAATACATAACCCACGAACAATGGTATCTGGCAGGTGTCATGCGCAGCCTGCATCGCTATGCTTCCGACGGGATGATCCTGTTCGGCGTGTTGCATTTGCTGCGCAATTATGTATTCGACCGCTATCGCAACTTCCGCTGGTTTTCCTGGTTTACGGGAATCGCGCTGATGTGGATGGTTTATATCGCCGGTATTAACGGCTACTGGCTGGTGTGGGATAGCCTGGCACAATTTCTGGCTGTGGCAAGCGCGGAGTGGCTCGACTTCCTGCCGATATTCAGCGCACCCTTGGCGCGTAATTTTCTGGAAACGGGCAGCGTTAGCGACCGTTTCTTTTCATTGCTTTCGCTGATCCATATCGGTATTCCGCTGGGCATTTTCGGGCTGATCTGGATTCATACCCAGCGTGTGCCACAGGCCAAGACATCACCTCCCAAACCGCTTACGATCGGGATTTTGCTGGCCATGCTGGTGCTTTCGCTGATCCACCCGGCCCTGAGCCAGGGGCATACGGATCTGGACACTGTCCCGACCACGATGAAGTTCGACTGGTTCTATTTGTGGACATTCCCCCTGCTTTACTCATGGGGAGCCGGCAAGGTGTGGGTCTTATCGGCCGGCCTGACAGCGATTCTTTTGCTCTTGCCATTTCTGGGGCGGTCTAAACGCGGCAAAGACGAATTTGCGATTACCACTGTTCCCTGCGGGCACACGCTGACCGCCAGAAATGGCGAAACCGTGCTGGAAGCCGCACTGCGCCAGGGGTTGAACCTGCCATACGTGTGCCGCGACGGAGCGTGCGGCGCATGCAAAGGCAAGATACTGAAGGGCACGGTCGATTACGGCACGTATCAAGAAGGTGTGCTGACCGAAGCGGAAAAAATTGAAGGCAAAGCACTGTTCTGTTGCGCCAAGCCGCTATCCGATCTGGATATCGAATGCCATGAGGTCGACGAGTTGCGGCGCTTCCCGATCAAGACCCTGAAATTCCGCGTGAAAAAGTTGCAACGAGCGGCGCGCGACGTGATGCTGCTCGAATTGCAGCCCGAGGGCGATGAGCGCATGAATTTTGTCGTCGGCCAATATGTTGCCGTGCAGTTGGAGGATGGTACCAAACGCAGTTACTCCATCGCCAACCCGCCGCATGAACTGGAGCACCTGCAATTGCACATTCGCCTGGTGCCGGGCGGTAAATTCACCGGCCATGTCTTTAATGAAATGAAAGAGGGCGACGTGTTGAGCGTGGAAGGTCCATACGGCAACTTCTCGCTGCATGAAGAAAGCGATAGCCCCATCATTTTCATGTCTGGCGGATGCGGCTTCGGTTCCGTCAAGGGTATGGTGGAACACGCCTTCAATATCGGGTTGAAACGCCCCATGACGCTGTACTGGGGCGCCAGGGTGCCGGAGGATTTCTACATGGCGGATTTGGCGAATAAATGGCAGCAGGAACACGCTAATTTCAAATTCATCCCGGTGTTGTCAGAGCCGAAGCCGGAATCTGGCTGGCAGGGCAGAACCGGCCTGGTGCATGAGGCCATATTGCAGGATTACGAGAAACTGGACGGCTATGAGGTATATGCCTGCGGTTCGCCCGATATGGTCGCGGCAGGCCGTACGCCATTCCTGGCAAAGGGATTGTCGCCGGACCAATATTTTTCCGATGCATTCACGGTCGCTTGCTACAACCCGCCGGTTGCGCAAGCGCCACTATCCTCCGAGGGGGTGAAACATGGCTAAGCCGCTGCAATATGTAGGCCAAGGGTTGTTTTATGCGCTGTTTTTCGGGGTGATCGGCTACTTTTCCACATGGCCGACGTATACCTATTTGCAGCCTGACGACACTCTGATAAAACTGAGCTTTGCCCATGCTGCCCAGCACAAAGAACCTTGCCGCGAACGCACGCCGGAAGAGCTTGCAAAATTGCCGCCGTTGCAGCGTAAGGTGACGACGGTTTGCCCGAGCCGCGAGCGTGCCGATGTGGTGGTCGAACTGGAAATGGATGGGAAACAGCTTTACCACGTGGTGATGCCGCCAAACGGATTTGCGCGCAGCGGCACTTCCAATATTTACCGGCGTATCCCGGTGAAGGCGGGCGTTCACACATTGAAAGCGCGGCTGAAAGATCATATTGGAGAAGAGTTCAATTATGAGCACGAGGAAACGGTCAATCTGGCTCCGGGGCGCATCCTGGTGATCGACTTCAAGTCGGCGACCGGCGGATTTGTTTTTAGAAACAAGAATACAACTCAAGGGTAACCGATGAACTCGGCATATCGACAAACAGGCATCGAGGAAGGCGCAGTTATGGCAGGTGAAGAAAAACAGATAAACGAATTTTCGCTTACCTTGCCGTCGGAGGGAGGCCGCAAACTGGCTGCCGGCTGGCTGTGGCTCGGGATTGCTTCGCTGGTAGGCGCAGGAATATTCGCCATCCTTTTGGTGCTTTCGCGCACCCCGTACATTCAGGATATATTTCCCTGGGTCGATTTTTTCCATATGGCACTGGTCGTGCATGTGGACCTGTCGGTGCTGCTGTGGTTCATGGCGTTCGCCGGGGTGCTGTGGAGCCTGAATTCTTCGAACAGATTTCTCGGCGTGGGTTGGCTATCCCTGGCGCTGGCCGTCGTCGGCGCGATCATGATCGTCCTGTCGCCCTTCGTCGCTGCCGGGAAGCCATTGATGAGCAACTATGTGCCGGTCATTCAAAGCACGTTCTTTTTCACCGGCCTGATTGTTTTTGCCATTGGTGCTGCCGTGCTGGTGCTGCGCAGCCTGGTAGCGGTGCCACCGGCAAAGCTATGGCGGGGCGGCGAAGGTTCGATACGCATCGGTTTTTATGCCGCTTCCATCTCCACGGTGTTCGCCCTGATCGCTTTCGCCTGGTCGTATGACATCGTTCCCGACGTTTTCGACAGCACGCAATACTATGACTTGCTGTTCTGGGGCGGCGGCCACCTGCTGCAATTTACTTATGCGCTGCTGATGCTGTCCGGCTGGCTGTGGCTGGCAAATGCCTGCGGCGCGAAAATGCTGCTGACCCCGAGGGTCGCTTCGGGCATCCTCCTGCTGGGATTGCTGCCGGTATTCGTCGCGCCCGTCATCTACCTGTCTTTTGCCGGCGACATGGGCGCCTATATGGAACAGTTCACCGACTTGATGAAGATTGGCGGATCGTTCGCGCCGGTGCCATTGGGTCTGGCGATTCTTTATGGATGCCTTGTGACGCCGGGCACGCTGGAGACGACTCCACAGCGTGCGGCGCTGCTTTCGTCAATCGTGCTGTTCGCCATTGGCGGAGGAATCAGCCTGATGATCGGCGATAGCAATACGATCATTACCGCTCATTATCATGGAACCGGCGGAGCGATCAGCATGGCCTTCATGGGGCTGACCCTCCATTTGCTGCCGCGCCTCGGCTACCGTGAACCCGACCTGAAATGGGCTTCACGCATGCCATACGTCTATGCGGCGGGGCAACTGATGCATATCTTCGGGTTGATGTGGTCGGGGGGGTACGGCGTGCAGCGCAAGGTTGCCGGCGCCGCGCAGGAGTTGCATGGTTTTGCGCAGACAGCGGGCATGGGGTTGATGGGTCTGGGCGGGCTGATCGCCGTGATTGGCGGGATCATGTTCTTGGTCGTGGTTTTCAAGGCCATGCGCCGCCCGGCTTAGGCTTGTTTTCAGAATTCTGGCCCCTGCTGCGGGAAGCGACAGGCTTGCGGTCACGCAGAGTGCGCGAGGCGCGACCTGCGCAATTATCGCCGCTTTGGCCTGGAATTAACCGCCGGCAAGCAGGACAAATTTTGTGAAGTTGAACGAAATAAACGCCAGCACCAGAATGATGGCAAAGAAAATAATGCTGCGATTTTTGAAACGCGCCCCCCGCGAAACCTCGATGCGATCAAGTATCCAGTCGGATACGAGATAAAGGCCGATACCCATTAGCGTGTAATAAATAATTTCCAAGTTCATTTCCAATCCATGTTGAAGCCCGCCCATTATATTACGTTGCCGCGTATCGAGCAGGAGGGATTTGCCGATTATTTTCGGGCACATCGCAGACACAGCGTGGATTATTGCATGGGGTCGAATTGACTAGTTCCGCTCCCGCCGAATCGTTCGCGCGCAGAATGTTGCTGCGGGTCGAGGGCGCCCTGAACAAGGTCTTTGGCAACGACCTCAACCCCTTTTACCAGCTTGGCGCGCTTGGGTTTTATTTGTTCTGGGTCGTTACCGTCAGCGGCGTTTATATCTATGCCTTCTACGACACCGGGACAGGAGATTCCTTCGATTCCGTGGAGCGCATGACCCGGGAACAATGGTATCTGGGCGGCGTCATGCGCAGCATGCACCGCTATGCCTCCGATGCGCTGGTGCTGGTGATGGTGCTGCACCTGTTGCGTGAATTTATCCTGGGGCGTTACCGTGGCGCACGCTGGTTCGCATGGGTTACGGGCGTTGTCCTGATCTGGATGTTGCTCGCCATCGGCATCAACGGCTACTGGATGGTCTGGGATAAGCTGGCCCAGTATTCCGCTGTGACTATCATCGAATGGTTCGACTGGCTGCCGATCTTCAGCATGCCAATGGCGAGCTATTTTGCCTACACCGACGGTCTGGACAATCGCTTCTTCACCTTGATGTCGTTCTTCCATGTGACCATTCCGCTGCTTACCCTGTTCATGTTCTGGATACATATCATGCGTATCAGCTATCCGGTGGTTAACCCGAAGCGCGGTTTGATGTGGGGGATGCTGTTGGCGATGCTGGTGCTGGCGTTGGTCAAACCGGCACTGAGCCAGGGACCGGCAGATTTAGGCATTGAACCCGGCAGTGTTGGCATCGACTGGTTTTACCTGTTCATCAGCCCGCTACTGGATGTATGGTCGGCAGGGCAGGTATGGGCGCTGGTTTTTGGCGTCACTTTGCTGCTTGGCGTGCTGCCGTGGCTGCCGGCCAGATTCAAGCAGATACCAGTCGCCGAAGTTAGTCTCGAGAATTGCAACGGCTGTCGGCGCTGCGTTTCAGATTGTCCCTATGAGGCTGTGGTGATGCGACCGCGCAGCGATGGGTTGCCATTCATGGAACAGGCAGTAGTCGTACCGGATCGCTGTGTCAGTTGCGGCATTTGCGCCGGTGCGTGCCCGTCGTCGACCCCGTTCAGGAGCGATGCCGGATATGTCAGCGGCATCGAAATGCCATCTCTGCCGATGGCCGGGCTGCGTGCCGCAATGACGGGCGATCTGGCAAAGTTGCAAGGCGATGCGCGGGTCATGGTGTTCGGCTGCGACAACGCGGCTGATATCGCGAAGTTGCGCAGCGCAGGCGTTGCCGTCCTGAGCCTGCCATGCACCGCCATGCTGCCGCCGTCCTTCATCGAATATGCGCTGCATGAACACCGCGTTGACGGCGTGTTGATTACCGGTTGCCGCGGGAATGACTGTTACCACCGCATGGGCGGACAGTGGATTGCGCAGCGGCTGGACAGGCAGCGCGAGCCGCGCTTGCGCGGTCGCGTCGAGCGCGAGCGAATCAATCAGTTCTGGGCATCATCCGCAGATTTCGAAGCGCTGTCCGTGGAGTTGGAATCGTTCCGCGTCGGCCTGCGAGGACTGGCATCCGGCCAAACGGAAACGGGCAAAGTGGATAAGTAAAAGCCTGGTCAATACATTAGCCCGCATGTTTCACCGGGCCGGCCCTGAAATCAACCTAAAAACCTTAATTCAAGCCACAGAGAACACAGAGAACACAGAGAAATCGGCGGCTTACACATTTGCATGGCACACCAAAGAGGTGAATCAATTTCCGGGTTCAAGCACTTGTTGTTATTCTGTGATCTCTGTGTTCTTTGTGGCTAACAGAGTTTTTGAGGATCAAAGGAAAGAGACTCGAATACCGGGATGCAGATCACGTCAGGTTTTTGATGCGATCCGTCTGGCTTTTGCCAATTAGCACTTCCAGCCATTCCCAACAGTCAATTGAGCGCTTTGCGCCATAAAACCCAAATCGAGTGGCGTCGCGGCTTGATTTCGATCCGCTTGCCTTTCGATTCGAAGCGCAGGACAGGCGACGATGCGGAGCGCTCGCTGTTGGAAATTTGCCAGGGTGAGTTTGCCGACCAGACAGATTCTTCTTCCAGATTGGCGGCAAGGTGCGGCTGTAATGTGTTGCCAAGTCCCGATTCGAACACTGCGGTACTCCCTGTGCGGCCAACAACATTATCGGTTTTTGACCGGTAGGGGTAAAGCCAGTCGGCCCCGGAATTCACCGGCTGAATTGCCGATATAGCGGGGTCGGAAGCAAATGAGCCTTCTTCTGACTGTGCTTTATTTGCCGCAACGGCCAATAGAACCATCATCAACCAGAAGCACATGCTAAGCATGTTCGCCCGAATGCCCGGAGAGTCAATGAAGAGGTTAAACATGCCGCGCTCCTTTCCTATAAACATTACAGGAGTAAGCCGTTTGCGTGTATGGGCGAATACCCGTGCCGCAGCCCCGCTACCATAGTTTCCCTACGCCAGTGACTTTGCGTCCTTGCCTATCAGCAAGTTTGCCACGTGAGTGCACTCTATTGCGTTGCCCGGGAAGAGTCAATCAGGTGTTTTGTGTACCCCGGCGAAAAAGAGCAGGACAAGCAGTCGTGGCCATATGGCCAGCGAAATAATTGAATCCAAGCCGTTTTCGCACGACCATGCCAGAACAACGGGTCGGCATGCCGTACAATCCGCCCATGCTTACCCAGCCCTTTACCGCGCTAACCCCCGATGCCGTGCTAGATGCGCTGGACAGCATCGGCCTACGCAGCGATGGCCGCCTGCTGGCCCTCAACAGCTACGAAAACCGCGTCTATCAGGCGGGCATGGAAGACGGCCCGCCGTTGGTCGCCAAGTTCTATCGCCCTGAACGCTGGATGGATGCGGCGATTCTGGAGGAGCACGCTTTTGTCGCGATGCTTGCCGAGCGCGAGATTCCCGTGGTGCCCGCTTTAGTGATTGGTGCACGCACGCTGCACGCCTTCAACGGTTTTCGTTTTTCGGTGTTCGCAAGGCACGGCGGGCGGGCGCCGGAGTTGGATAACCGCGACACGCTGGAATGGATGGGGCGCTTCATCGGGCGCATCCATGCGGTCGGCGCGCTGGAACCTTACCGGCATCGCCCCGTTCTGGACATCCACAGCTTCGGCATCGAGCCGAGCGAATACCTGTTGGCGCACGACTTCATTCCATCCGAGTTGGTCGAAGTTTATCGCGGCGTGGTCGCGCAGGCGCTGGATGGCGTGCGGCGCTGCTTCGACCGCGCCGGGGCGGTGCAGACGTTGCGCCTGCACGGCGACTGCCATATCGGCAACGTGCTGTGGACCGATGACGGGCCGCACTTCGTGGATTTCGACGACAGCCGCATGGGCCCGGCGATACAGGATTTATGGATGCTGCTGTCGGGCGAGCGCGCCGAACAGACGCAGCAGCTCGGCGACTTGCTGGCAGGCTATGAGGATTTTTACGATTTCGACCCGCGCGAGCTGCATCTGGTGGAAGCGCTGCGCACCTTGCGCCTGATCCACTACGCCGCGTGGATCGCGCGGCGCTGGGACGACCCGGCCTTCCCCACGGCTTTTCCCTGGTTCAATACGCAGCGCTACTGGCAGGATCGGATACTGGAATTGCGCGAACAGATCGCGCTGATGGACGAGCCGCCGCTGTGGGTGGTGTAATGGAACGGCTAATTATTCTGGACTAGCTGTGCGTACCAAAAAAAATTATCACTGGCGCATCGCAGGGTTCTATTTCTTCTATTACGCATTCGTGGGGATGTTTGCGCCCTACTGGAGCCTGTATCTCCAATCCATCCATTTCGACGCCATCGAAATCGCGATCCTGATGTCGGTGCAGCCTGTGATGCGCATGATCGCGCCGAACATCTGGGGCTGGCTGGCCGACCGCTCGGGAAAACGCAGGGAGGTAGTTGTCGCGGCGGCGAGCCTGAGCGCGGTGTTTTACCTCGGTGTGTTCGCCACCACCAGCTTCTGGGGCATGCTGCTGGTGCTGGGGCTGATGAGCTTCTTCTGGAGCGCGTCGATACCGCTGGTGGAGGCGACCACGTTTTCCTATCTCGGCAAACATGCCGCCCATTACGGGCGCATCCGTTCCTGGGGCTCGATCGGCTTCATCGTCGCGGTGGTGGGCCTGGGCTATGCGTTCGACTACATCGCCATCGCGTGGCTGCTGTGGGCGGGGCTGGTGTGCGAAATCGGCATCCTGCTGTTTGCGCGCCAGATTCCGCCCACCGAAGTGCTGGCGCACCATACCGACAGCCAGTCGATCCGCAACATCGTGCTGCAGCCGCGCGTGCTGGCGCTGTTCGGTGCGTGCTTCCTGATGTCCGTCGCGCACGGGCCTTATTACACCTTCTTCTCGATTTACCTGGTCGAGCACGGCTATGCCAAGAGCGCGGTCGGCGGGCTGTGGGCGCTCGGCGTGATCTGCGAGATCGGCGTGTTCTTCCTGATGCCGTGGCTGACGCGGCGCTATGGTTTTACGCGCATCCTGGTTGCCAGCCTCGGCTTGGCCGTGCTGCGCTTCCTGCTGATCGGCTGGGGCGTGGATTTCCTGATGCTGCTGCTCATCGCTCAAGTGCTGCATGCCGCCACTTTCGGCGCGTATCACGCCGCCTCGGTCGGGTTGGTGCACGAGTTTTTCCAAGGCAGGCACCAATCGAAAGGCCAGGCCATGTTCGGCAGCCTCACCTACGGCGCAGGCGGTATGCTGGGCGGGCTTGCCAGCGGCCCGATCTGGCAGCACTACGGTGCCAGCGTGCTGTATTCGTGCAGCGCGGGCATGGCGCTGCTGGGGTTGTTGCTGATGCTGTGGAAGCTGCGCATGAGTTAACTGTTACGGCAGCGTGATTGCTTCATGCCGCCTGAGGAGTGATTCTGCCGGGAATTTCAGCGCCGCACGTCGCGATGCTTCGCCTTATCCATCAAACGATCCAGTTCGCGTTCCTGGTAGTGCAGGTCGCTGCGCAGGCGGTCGCGCTTGCGATCCAGTTGCCTGATCTCTTCGAGCAGGCGTAGCTTTTCTTTTTCGGAGGCGCCCTTCTTGCCCAGTTCCTTTTCTTTTCTGGATATCTGGCTGTCGATGTCTTCGGCCTGTTTTTTCGAATTGTAAACCTCCAGCGCGGCGGAGTTGTAGCGGCGGAATTCCGCATCCACATCCAGCGCGCATACGCCCTGGTATTTTTCGCCGTTCATGCCCGTGCGGAAGGCATTGCCGAGCTGGCAGTAGTCCATCAGGCCGGCATCGCGACCGGCCAGATATTGGTCTTCGTCTGGGCGGATGCCATAGCGCGAACAGGATTCCTGGTGCTCATCCAGCAAACTTGCCGGCCCACCATGCTGGCCATCCTTGACGCCAAGCCGGTGCCAGTCCTCAGAGCGGCATTCCTGCTCGCTCAGCGTCGAGCAGCCGGAAAGCAGGGCGAGGCACATCAGGGTGGCGCATACGTAGATTTTCATTGCCCGGATTCCTTGGGATTCATAAAGGATTCGCATTCTAGATGAAACCGGCCTGGGTTCATAATCGCCACCGGCATTGGAGCGGAGTGCCAAGTAAAGGGCGTTGTGGCATAATCGCGCGCTCTAAAAAAGTGGAACGACATGGGCGCGCAAACTCTCTACGATAAACTCTGGAATGCTCACGTGGTGCGGCAGGAAGCCGACGGCACCGCGCTGATCTATATCGACCGCCATCTGGTGCATGAGGTGACCAGCCCGCAGGCCTTCGAGGGGCTGAAGCTGGCCGGGCGCAAGCTGTGGCGCACGGCTTCGATCCTCGCGGTGGCGGATCACAACGTGCCGACCACCGGCCGTGCGCAGGGCATCGCCGACCCGATCGCGCGACTACAGGTGGAGACGCTGGACAGCAATTGCGCCGAGTACGGCGTGAACGAATTCAAGATGAATGACGTGCGCCAGGGCATCGTGCATGTGATCGGGCCGGAGCAGGGCGCGACCCTGCCGGGCATGACGGTGGTGTGCGGCGATTCGCATACCAGCACGCACGGCGCGTTCGCCGCACTGGCGTTCGGCATCGGCACCTCCGAGGTCGAGCACGTGATGGCGACGCAATGCCTGCTGATGAAAAAATCCAAAGCCATGCAGGTGCTGGTCGAGGGCGCGCTGGGCAAGGGCGTGACCGCCAAGGACATCGCGCTGGCGGTGATCGGCAAGATCGGCACGGCGGGCGGCACCGGCTATGCGATTGAATTCTCCGGCAGCGCGATACGCGGCCTGTCGATGGAAGGGCGTATGACGCTGTGCAACATGGCGATCGAAGCGGGCGCGCGCGCCGGCATGATCGCGGCGGACGACACGACGATAAATTATCTCAAGGGCCGCCCGTTTGCGCCGCAGGGCGAATTGTGGGGCAAGGCCGTGGCTTACTGGCGCACCTTGCACAGCGACGACGGCGCGCAGTTCGATGCGACGGTCAAGCTGGATGCCGCGCAGATCAGGCCGCAAGTGACCTGGGGCACGTCGCCGGAAATGGTGATAGCGGTGGACGGGCGCGTGCCCGACCCGGCGGCCATGACCGACCCGGTCAAGCGCGAGGGCGCGGAGCGCGCCTTGCACTACATGGGCTTGAAAGCGAATACGCCGATCACGCAGATCAACATCGACAAGGTATTCATCGGCTCCTGCACCAACGCGCGCATCGAGGATATGCGCGCTGCCGCTGCGGTGGCGAAGGGCAAACATGTCGCGGCAAACGTGAAGCTGGCGATGGTGGTGCCGGGTTCAGGCTTGGTGAAACAGCAGGCCGAGCAGGAAGGGCTGGACAAAATATTTGTCGCGGCGGGTTTCGAGTGGCGCGATCCGGGCTGCTCGATGTGCCTGGCGATGAACGACGACCGGCTCTCGCAGGGCGAGCGTTGCGCTTCGACTTCCAACCGCAACTTTGAGGGGCGGCAGGGGCAGGGCGGGCGCACCCATCTGGTCAGCCCGGAGATGGCGGCGGCCGCGGCGATTGCCGGACATTTTGTCGATGTGAGCAAAACTTGAGGGGATGATGATGAGAGCGATTTTTTTGTTGCTGGCAGTGCTGTTTCTGGCTGGCTGCAATACCGTTGAAGGGCTGGGCAAAGATATCCAGAAGGGTGGCGAGAAACTGGAGAAGGCGGCGACCAAGTAATGCAAAAATTTACCTTACTAGATGGCTTGGTCGTGCCGCTGGATCGCGCCAACGTGGATACCGACGCGATCATCCCCAAGCAGTTCCTGAAGTCGATCAAGCGCTCCGGCTTCGGCCCGAATGCGTTCGACGAATGGCGTTATCTGGATCACGGCGAGCCGGGCATGGATAACTCCAAGCGCCAGGTCAACCCGGATTTCGTGCTGAATCAGCCGCGTTATCAGGGTGCGCAGGTTTTGCTGGCGCGCGAGAATTTCGGCTGCGGTTCATCGCGTGAACACGCGCCCTGGGCGCTGGAAAACTACGGTTTTCGCGCCATCATCGCGCCGAGTTTCGCCGACATCTTCTTCAACAACTGCTTCAAGAACGGCCTGTTGCCGATTCGCCTCGACGCTGAGAAAGTGGATGCGCTGTTCAAGGCGGTGGAGGCGACACCGGGCTACCGTCTGAAAGTCGATCTGGAACAGCAGAGCATCACCGCGCCGGATGGCACGGAGTACAAGTTCGAGGTAGAAGCGTTCCGCAAGCATTGCCTGTTGAACGGACTGGACGACATCGGCCTGACTTTGCAGCATGTGGGTGAGATTACGGCGTTTGAGACGAAGCATCGCGCGGCGCAGCCGTGGTTGTTTGTGTAAATCCCCCGCTACGCCGCCCCCTTTGACAAAGGGGGCTGTGGGGGATTTGATTTTTTGAGTTTATGAAAGATGGGAAGCGTAAATGAAAATCGCAGTATTGCCCGGTGACGGGATCGGACCAGAAATTGTCGCGCAGGCTGTGAAGGTGCTGGAAGCGTTGCGCAGCGATGGCCTGAAGATCGAGATGGAATACGCGCACCTCGGCGGTGCGGGGTATGACGCGGCGGGCGATCCGTTTCCGCCCGCGACCGAAAAACTGGCGCTGGCAGCCGATGCGGTGCTGCTCGGTGCGGTGGGCGGCTATCAATATGACACGCTGCCGCGCCCGCTGCGCCCGGAACAGGGCCTGTTGCGCATCCGCAAGGGACTGGGGCTGTTCGCCAACCTGCGCCCGGCGCTGGTGTATCCGGAGTTGGCCAATGCGTCCAGCCTGAAGCCGGAGCTGGTTGCCGGGCTGGACATCATGATCCTGCGCGAATTGACCGGCGACATTTATTTCGGCCAGCCGCGCGGCATTCGCACGCTGGAAAACGGCGAGCGGCAGGGCTTTGATACCATGCTGTACAGCGAGTCGGAAATCCGCCGCGTGGCGCATGTCGGCTTTCAGATCGCGATGAAGCGCGCCGGTTCGAACGGCAAGGGGAAAATGTGTTCGGTGGACAAGGCCAACGTGCTGGATACCAGCATGTTCTGGCGCGAGATCGTCATCGACGTGGCGCGGGAATATCCCGATGTCGAGCTGTCGCACATGTATGTGGACAATGCTGCGATGCAGCTGGTGCGTGCGCCCAAGCAGTTCGACGTGATCCTGACCGGCAACATCTTCGGCGATATCCTGTCCGACGAGGCCTCGATGCTGACCGGCTCGATCGGCATGTTGCCGTCCGCCTCGCTGGATGCGCACAACAAGGGCCTGTATGAGCCGTGCCACGGCTCGGCGCCGGACATCGCGGGCAAGGACATCGCCAATCCGCTGGCGACCATCCTGTCGGTGGCGATGATGATGCGCTACACTTTTGCGCGCGAGGATATCGCGCAGCGCATCGAAGCGGCGGTGCGCAAGACGCTGCAACAGGGATTGCGCACGGCGGACATCGCCGAGGGCGGCATGCAGAAAATCGGCTGCGCGGCGATGGGCGACGCGGTGGTGAAGGCGCTTTAATTTATTGGGAAGGGGGAAGAGTGAAGGGAGAAGGGTAACAGCGGCGCAGAGGTTTTTCCCTTCCCTCTTCTCCCTTGAGCACCGCAGGTGCGGTCCCTTCTCGATCGACATATAGCTGTAAGTTTTCAGGAAAGCAAAAAATGAGCAAGCAATACGACGTATGTATTTTAGGCGCG
>Ga0209343_10000406_pt1 | contig 60264 bp, 51 predicted proteins | sample RifCSPlowO2_02_FD_184026 | JGI IMG/M metagenome (GOLD analysis project Ga0209343, IMG submission 184026) | Groundwater microbial communities from Rifle, Colorado - Rifle CSP2_plank lowO2_0.2 (SPAdes) (version 2) | ecosystem: Environmental > Aquatic > Deep subsurface > Groundwater | place...
TTTATCCGGGCAAGGACTTCAAGGCGCGGGTGGTGATGAAGCTCATCAACAAGGACGGGCAGGAACGGGTGCGCGAGATGACCATGCTGCGCAAGAACATGGGCGAAGCGGGCGGCGACCAGAAGTACTTCATGTATTTCTTTCAGCCGTCCGATGTCAAGGATATGACCTTCATGATTAACAAATACCCCGCCAAGGATGACGACCGCTGGATGTTCATACCCGCCATCAACATGGTCAAACGCATCGCCGCGCAGGACAAGCGCTCCAGCTTCGTCGGCTCCGACTTCACCTACGAAGACGTTTCAGGGCGCGACATCGAGGACGATACCCACGCCGTCGAGCGCGAGGAGAAAGTGGGCGACCGCGACTGCTACGTGGTGAAGAGCACGCCGAAAGGCGCGGACTCGGACTTCGGCTACAAATTCACCTGGGTAGACAAGGCCAATTTCCTGCCGCTCAAAGAAGAGCAATACGACAGGAAGGGTGCCCGTTACAAGCAGTTCACCGCCGATGAAATCGCCGATGTGAAAGGTATCCCCACAGCGGTCAAACGCACCATGAAGAATTTGCAGACCGGCCATCGCACCGAGGTCGCTTACCTCAAGACCGGCTACGACCTCGGCATCGAGGACAGCCTGTTCTCCGAACGCTTCCTGCGTCAGCCTCCTCGCAAGTGGGTTGGCTGATGCTACGAGCGATCATGCTCTCTGCTGCTTTGCTGCTGGCACCGTCAGCGGCGAGTGCGGAGGTCACACTATCCGGATTCATCCAGCAGAATACGGCCTTCAATACCGCCGGGGAGAATCCCGATGGCCGCCATTACAAGTGGATGGAGGAGCGCGCCCAGATCAAGCTCGATGCCACAGAAGGCGATTGGCGGCTGCTGGCGAAGGGCGATCTGGCCTACGATCATCTCGGCCGACAGGATGAGAGCGAATTGCGCGAGGGCTATCTCGACTATGCGGGCGGCAACTGGGATTTGCGCCTTGGCCGTCAGGTCATCACCTGGGGACTGGGCGATCTGGTATTCGTGAACGATTTTTTTCCCAAAGATCACGAGGCGCTTTTTGCCGGGCGGCCGCTGGAATACCTCAAGCGCGGCGTGGATGCCGTGAAGCTGGGCGCCTATCCCGAGTTTGCTTCGTTCGAGCTGGTGCTGGCGCCGAATTTCCGTGAGAGCCGCATTCCTGATGCAAATCGTTTCTGGCTTTACGACCCGATGCCAGCGGTCGTCAACCGCGAAACCGTCAAACCGGAACAAGGTGACGTTGCGCTGCGCGCTTACCGCGATGTTGCTGGCTATGATACGGCGCTCTATTTGTATCGCGGCTTCCAGCGTACCCCTTCGATGCGACCGGACAGTATGGTATTGCCGACGAAAATCACGTATTTCTACCCAAAACTTTCGATCTATGGTGCCAGCCTATCCGGGCGTGCGGGCGAAGGGGTGCTGAGCCTGGAAGCGGCTTACTACGATTCGCGCGAGGATCGTGCGGGGAACGACTTTGCCGTGCCTAACTCGCAGACGCGGCTGCTCGCCGCTTACCAGATACAGCCGGTCGAGGATGTCTCGCTCGGTTTCCAGTACTACGCCGAAACCATGCACGACTACGATGCCTACCTCGCCACGCTGCCCGCCAGTTTTCCGGTCGACAAGCGCTGGAGCCATACCGTCACGGCGCGCCTGACGCAATTATTCCTGCACCAGACGCTGCGGTTTTCCGCCTACGCCTCGTATAACGCCAGCAACGGCGACCGCTTCGTAAACCCGGAACTGCGCTATAGTTTCACCGACAAGGTATGGGGTGCGGTTGGCGCCAACTTCTTCGGCGGCAAGTCGTGGGGCCAGTTCGGGCAGTTGTCGCGGGACGACAATTTGTACCTCCAGACCCGTTACGAATTCTGACTTGGAGCCTGAAACGCGGTGGGGTGCATGACATGATGAACGACTGGGGTAGTTCCGGTGGAATGGGCTTGGGTTTCTTGTTCATGTTGCTGTTCTGGGGGCTGGTCATTGTTGGGATCGTTGCTCTGTTCCGATGGCCGATGGTACACAAGTCGCCCAAGGGAAAGCCTCACGGCAAATCGCCATTGGAGATATTGCAAGAGCGCTATGCTCGCGGCGAGATCGAGCAGGATGAGTATGAGCAGAAAAAGCGCGACCTGGAAGCGTGAGTATGAGAACACCGATCAATCTTGAGTGAATAGCGCAAATACGCGGACAGGATAAAAATATGTTCATCGGTCGTCGTAACGTTCTGCTTCTGGCCTTCAGCCAGGCACTGATGCTTTCTGCCATCGTGATGTCGATGGCGCTCGGCGCCGTTCTCGGCGGCGTGCTTGCACCGGACAAAGGTCTCGCCACTTTGCCGATTGCCGTGATGGTGATCGGCACCGCGATCGCCTCATTACCGGCATCTATGCTGATGCGCCGCTTCGGTCGGCGCACCGGCTTTCTGACCGGAGCCGCGCTGGGGCTGGCGGGCAGCCTGCTGTGCGCATTCGCGCTACAGCAGAGTTCGTTCGTGCTGTTCGTCGCCGGACACCTGCTGCTGGGCAGTTATCAGGGCTTTGCCAGCTACTACCGTTTCGCCGCGGTGGAGGCCACCGAGGAAAGCCATATGAGCCGTGCCATCGCCTGGGTCGTCGCGGGTGGCATCGTCGCCGCGTTCCTCGGCCCGCAACTGGGGCAGTGGGGCCGCGACTGGGTGATCGGCAGCCTGTTCGTCGGCTCCTATCTGGCGCAGGGGGCGCTCAGCTTGTTCGCACTCGCCGTACTTTCGCAGGTTCGACTCAAGCCTGTCTCCGTCGCCCACTCCGTCGCCCCGCGCCCATTGCGCGAGATACTTGCCCAGCCCACGTTGCAGGTGTCCATTCTGGGGGCGGCAATCGGTTATGCGGTGATGATCATGGTGATGACGGCCACACCGCTGGCGATACTGGGTTGCGGCCTGCCGGGGACCAGCATCACGCCGGTCATCCAGTGGCATGTCGTCGGCATGTTCGCGCCTTCCTTCTTTACCGGTTCGCTGATCAAGCGCCACGGTGCGCCGCGGATCATGCAGGTCGGTTTTGTTCTGCTGCTGGACCACGTCGTCATCAGCCTGCTCGGGATCGAGTTCCTGCATTTCCTGTCGGCGCTGATCCTGCTCGGCGTGGGTTGGAACTTCGCTTTCATCGGCGGCACGACGTTGCTCACCCAAACATATCGCCCCTCCGAACAATTGAAGGTACAGGGGATCAACGAATCCGCGATCTTCGGCTTGGCCGCTGTCTCCACGCTCTCTGCCGGATGGTTCTATGACCGCTTTGGCTGGATCGCGCTGAACCTCACGGTAGTGCCTTTGCTGGTCGTTGCATTACTGCTGACGCTGGGCATCGAACGGCGACTGCGACTGCAGGAAAGTCCCGCATGACGCCGCCGATCTATCTCGATTACAACGCAACCACACCGGTGGCGCTGGAGGTGGCCGATGCGATCCAGCCGTTTCTGGATGTGCACTTCGGCAATCCTTCATCTTCGCATGCATATGGTTTGACCGCCCGGCAGGCCATCGCCGAAGCGCGAGCGTCGGTCGCCGAACTTATCCATGCCAGACAGAACGAGATCGTTTTCACCGGAAGCGCGACCGAAGCCAACAATCTCGCACTCCTCGGTGTCGCCAACGCATCAGGAAAAAATCGGCAGCATCTTGTCGTCAGCGCAATCGAACATCCGGCGGTGATGCAACCGGCGCTGCACTTGCGCGAGATGGGCTGGGATTTGACCGTGGTGCCGGTGGATAGTTACGGTCGCGTCGATCCACGGTCAGTTGCTGCGGCCGTGCGCCCCGATACGGCACTGGTGTCGGTCATGCACGCGAACAACGAAACTGGAACGATTCAGCCGATTGCTGAAATCGCGCGCCTCATCAAGCCGATGGGCATATTGTTTCACACCGATGCCGCGCAGTCGGCCGGCAAGGTCGAGCTGGATGTCGATGCGCTGGGTGTCGATTTGCTGACTTTGGCGGGTCACAAGTTCTATGCGCCGAAAGGGGTAGGCGCGCTGTATGTCCGTGCAGGAACGCCAATCAAGCCGATCCTGTTCGGGGCCGACCAGGAACACGGCCTGCGTCCGGGCACGGAGAACGTTGCGCTGGTGGTCGGCATGGGCGCGGCGGCAAGGCTTGCGCGGGAACATCTTCCTGCTGCGGCGCAAAAATTGCGCGCGCTGCGGGATGCGCTGCACGAACGGCTGGCGGCAGCTGTTCCCGGTCTCGCACTTAACGGCCATCACGAAGCACGTCTGCCCAACACCCTCAACCTCTCGTTTCCCGGTGTCACAGGACATGTGCTGCTGGCAGCGGTGGCCAGCGACTTGGCCGCTTCTACCGGCTCCGCGTGCCATGCCGACAGTCATGCTGCCAGCGGCGTGCTGGGCGCAATGGGGATAAATGCCGGGCGGGCGGCAGGCGCGGTGCGCCTTTCCGTCGGGCTGTACACCACGGAAGCAGACATCGAGCGGGCGGCACACGCGTTGATCGAGGCATGGCGGCAACTACACCCATGATGTTCTCTACAATGCCTGCACCATACTTTGCACTGACGCAACCTTAGGATTACATATGTTCCGATATTCACGGCTCCTGGCCTTGCTGCTGATCTCCGGCGCCCATGCGGTCGAGGTAAAAACTCATATCCAACGCAACCCAGAAACCGGCCAGACAAGCTGGAAAACCGCCAAGCAGGGCATCACTCTGGAATTAGCGCAGCTTACTCCCGACCAGTCGCGCGCCTTCTTCATCGGGCGCGGCTTCATCCCTGCCGAGGCGGAACACTATGCCGCCGCCTGCGTGTTCATGACCATCCTGCGCAACGAAGCGGCTCCTGCCGCCATCGCCTACAACCTTGCCGAGTGGCGCGCAGTAGACACCGATGGCCGCCCCAGCCCGATGAAGCTCAAGGAAGACTGGCTCAAGGAATGGGAGGCGCGCAATCTGGCGCCGGCCCGCAAAATCGCCTTCGAATGGTCGCAACTCCCCAGCCAACAGACCTTCGAGCCGGGCGACTGGAATCAGGGTATGACAACGTTCATGCTGCCACGCGGCAGCCGTTTCGACTTGAAGTTCAGCTGGACGGTGCAAGGCAAGCGGCAGGAAAACATCATGAAAGGAGTGATTTGTGCGAATGACATTAGCGGTAATTAGTATGGTATCGATGCTGGCTGCGGGGGCTTGCGCCGCCGGAGAAGCCGCGTCCTCCATGATTCCCCCCGGTGAGCGCAAGCCAGCGCCCGAACTGAAACTCAAAGACATCGACGGCAAGCCGCGAAATCTCGCCGAATTGCGCGGCAAGGTGGTGCTGGTGAACTTCTGGGCAACCTGGTGCCCGCCCTGCCGCCATGAAATGCCGTCGATGCAGCGCTTGTATCAGAGTTTGCCCAGAGAGCGCTTCGAAATTCTGGCGGTGAACATCGGTGAGGATGATGACACAGTGCTTGCTTTTATCGGCATGTTAAAACCCGCCCCCACCTTTCAGATCCTGCTTGATCGCGACAGCATGGCGCTACGCAAGTGGCCGGTGATGGGGCTGCCCACCAGTTTCGTAATCGACAAGGAAGGCCGTATAGCGTTGCGCGCCGTGGGCGGCCGGGATTTCGACAGCCCGCCGATTGCAGCACAGTTGAAAATGTTGATCGATGAAAAACGTTGATCGGCCACGATATTTCCACCCATCCATATTTGCAAACCCCCATCAACCACTGTCACTGATAAAGGAGAAAATTAAAAATGTATTACTTGTTCAAACCCGAACAGCCTGCCGGCCTGATGGACTTCGTGCGCGCCGCCAAGTCCTGCATCGCCGAAATCACACCCGCAGAGCTCAAGGCCAGACTGGGTACCGGTGAAGACCTCGTGCTTGTCGATGTGCGCGAGCCAGCCGAGTTCGAGCATGGCCATATCGGCGGGGCGCATCTCGTGCCGCGCGGCATTATCGAAGCCGCCGCCGACACGAGCTACCCCAAGCACTATCCGCCCCTGTCCGGCGCGCGCGATCAGCAGATCATCGTCTACTGTGCTACCAGCGGTCGTTCGGCGATGGCTGCTGCCGTGTTGCAGATGATGGGATTCAAAAAAGTGCTCAATCTTGCCGGTGGCTTTGCACGCTGGGAAGCTGAAGGCTTGCCGCAAGTCCGCGAAGCGGAATTCTAGCCCGGATATCGGATTGCGGGATGATAGCGAAACGGTTTGCGTATAGATCGTGCATCCCGCGCCGAGTCAATAGCACGGCCTATTGGCGCAAAGCGGGGGCGCGAAGATGCCGCAAGGAGACTGCCAGCGCCCGCATTTTCGTTGTTATTGAATGCGGCAAGATTCCGTTTTTAACGGCGCATCGAATCGAAAAACTCGGCGTTGTTCTTGGTCGCCTTGATCTTGTCGAGCAGGAACTCCATCGCTTCCAGTTCGTCCATCGGGTAGAGCAGTTTGCGCAGCAGCCATATCCTCTGCAGGATATCCGGCTTGATCAGCAGTTCTTCCTTGCGCGTACCGGAGCGGTTGACGTTGATCGCCGGATAGATGCGTTTCTCGGCCATGCGGCGATCCAGATGGATTTCCATGTTGCCGGTGCCCTTGAACTCTTCGTAAATCACATCGTCCATCCTTGAGCCGGTATCCACCAGCGCGGTGGCGATGATGGTCAGCGAGCCGCCTTCCTCGATGTTGCGCGCCGCGCCGAAGAAGCGCTTGGGGCGGTGCAGCGCGTTGGCGTCCACGCCGCCGGTCAGCACCTTGCCGGAGGACGGCACCACGGTGTTGTAGGCGCGCGCCAGGCGGGTGATCGAGTCGAGCAGGATGACGACATCTTTCTTGTGCTCGACCAGGCGTTTGGCCTTTTCCAGCACCATTTCCGCGACCTGCACATGGCGGCTGGCCGGTTCGTCGAAAGTTGAAGCGACCACTTCGCCGCGCACGGTGCGGGTCATCTCGGTCACTTCTTCGGGGCGCTCATCGATCAGCAGCACGATCAAAGTTGCATCGGGATTGTTCGACGAGATGGAATGCGCGATATGTTGCAGCATCACGGTCTTGCCGGATTTCGGCGAGGCGACCAGCAGGCCGCGCTGCCCCTTGCCGATCGGCGCAACGATGTCGATGATGCGCCCGGTGATGTTTTCTTCGGCCTTGATATCGCGCTCCAGGCGCAACGGCTCGGTCGGGAACAGCGGCGTCAGGTTCTCGAACAGGATCTTGTTTTTGGTATTCTCGGGCGACTCGCCGTTGACCTTGTCCACCTTGACCAGCGCGACATAGCGTTCCCCGTCTTTGGGGGTGCGTATCTCGCCGTCGATCGTGTCTCCGGTGTGCAGGTTGAAGCGGCGGATCTGGCTCGGGCTGACGTAAATGTCGTCCGGGCCTGCCAGGTACGAGGTGTCCGGCGAGCGCAGGAAGCCGAAACCATCCGGCAGGATTTCCAGCGTGCCATCGCCGAAAATGCTCTCGCCTTTTTTCGCTTGGCTTTTCAGCAGGGCGAACATCAGGTCTTGCTTGCGCATTCGGTTGGCGTTTTCGATCTGGTTGGCCGCAGCCATTTCAACTAGTTCGGTGACGTGTTTGGTTTTTATGTCGGATAGGTGCATAGCAATGCAAAAATGAGTATGAGAAGGGCGAAAAGAAAAGGGGGTTTGTCAGGGGTGGAGAATAACCACCCGCATGGCCTGGAACGTATTCGTATAGTGTTTTTTGTTGCCGGAGACGAAACAGGAAGCGATGCGGGTGCGACAGTAAACGCTTTAGATGTGGCTGTCAATAAAAGCCGCTAATTGTGTTTTCGACAAGGCGCCAACCTTGGTGGCTTCGATGTTGCCGTTCTTGAACAGCATCAGCGTCGGGATGCCGCGGATGCCGAATTTCTGCGGGGTTTGCTGGTTTTCATCGACGTTCAGCTTGGCGACGTTCAGGCGGCCGGCGTATTCCTGGGCAATTTCGTCCAGGATGGGCGCGATCATGCGGCAGGGGCCGCACCATTCGGCCCAGTAGTCGACCAAGACGGGCAGGGGAGACTGCAATACTTCTGCATCGAAAGTAGCATCGGAAACGTATTGTATGTGTTCGCTCATGGTTGTAGATCTCGCTTTGAATTAGGGTTGATCGGTGATGCGGTACGCGGTGCGTCGGGATGGGTTGCTGAGTTTCAAACGGCATCCTAACCAAAAAATGCTGCGCTGTGAAGTGCGACATGATCGCATGGGGTAGCAATCTCGCCAATATGAAAGGTGAAGCGTCCTCCCCGGCGATCCGCAAAATAATGCTCCAGGCTGAATTTGACCGGGCGGAAGGCGACTTTATCCCACGGAATTTCCGTTTCGGTAAAGAGCCTGACCTCCAGGCTTTCCCTGCCGGGTGCGAAATCCGTATCGAGCAGCCTGGCGCGGAATATCAGGTGTACCTGATTGATATTGGGCAGGCTGTACATCGAATACAAATCGCCGATCGCGATACGCGCGTTGGCTTCCTCCAGCGTCTCGCGGATTGCCGCCTCGGTGGTGCTTTCGCCATTTTCCATGAAACCGCCGGGAATTGTCCATAATCCGTAGCGTGGCTCGATGGCGCGGCGGCACAGCAGGATTTTATCTTCCCATTCCGGGATCGAACCGATCACCATCTTGGGGTTCTGGTAATGGATCGTGCCGCAGGCAACGCAGATATGGCGCGGGCGGTTGTCGTCCTCCGGGCAGCGCAGTTCGGTCGCCGCACCACAGGAAGGGCAATAGTTTATCTCCAGAATTGCCACCAAGGTTTCCCTGAATCGGCGGCTTCATCGCCGCCGGAGGAAGCGGGCGCGCCGCTGTTTATTTCCAGCACGCGCCGGGCATCGTCGCGCAGATCGCGCATACCCATCGCGTCGTAGGCTTGCACTAGGATTTTTAGCGCATCGCGCGTCGAGGGGCTGTTCGGGTATTGGGTCAGTACGCTCTGTGCGCGGTTGATCGCCGCAATATGCGCGCCACGGCGCAGGTAGTAACCGGCGACATGCAGCTCATATTTGGCCAGCGCGTTCACCAAGTACTGCATGCGCAACCGCGAATCGGGCGAGTATTTGCTGTCGGGGAAACGTGTAACCAGATCCTTGAAGGCGGCAAATGAATCCCTGGCAGCCTTCGGGTCGCGTTCGGTGGGATCCTGCCCGCCAAATGACCGGAGGATGCCGATCTCGCCGGCGAAGTTGGCCAAGCCCTTCAGGTAATAGGCGTAATCCACGTGCGGGTTGTTGGGATATTGCTTGATGAAGCGCTCGGCGGTGGAAATGGCCAGCGCCGGCTCGCTCTGACGATAGTAGGCATAAGCCGTTTCCAGCTGCGCCTGTTGCGCGTAGCGCCCGTAGGGGTAACGCGATTGCAGCGCCTCATACGATTTGACGGCGGACTCGTAATTTTCCTCGTTTAGATATTCTTTGGCTTGCCTGTACATTTCCTCGACGGACACCTGCTTATAGGATGCGGCGTCGTCCGACGGCGTGTCGAAGATGCTGCATGCAGTTAACGTAAGCAGCAGGAATAAGGCTAAACTATGGCGCATGACTGAATCCGGAAAAAATTTGCGCGGCCATTATAGCGCAGCTGCATCGTGCCCGCAGTCCTTCATAGTGCCCGGCGATTGCGCGGGCATGCGCTTCGACCAGGTATTGGCGAAACTGTTGCCGGAGTATTCGCGCAGCCGCCTGCAGGAGTGGATCGCGGCGGGGCAGGCCAGCCTGGACGGGGCTGCCGCTCAGGCAAAACAGAAAGTATGGGGCGGAGAAGCCATCGTCGTGCAGCCGCAAGCGCATCCTGCCGAACTGCCGCACCAGGCCGAGGATATCGCGCTCGATGTTGTTTACGAAGACGCAGCGCTGCTGGTGATCGACAAGCAGGCCGGGCTGGTGGTGCATCCCGGCAGCGGCAACTGGCAAGGCACGCTGCTGAACGCGCTGCTGCACCATGCGCCGCAACTGGAGGGCGTGCCGCGCGCCGGTATCGTGCACCGCCTCGACAAGGATACCAGCGGCCTGCTGGTGGTGGCCAAAACCCTGACCGCGCAGACCGCGCTGGTGCGGCAGCTGCAGGCGCGCAGCGTGAGGCGCGAATACCTGGCGCTGGTGTGGGGCGAGGTGCGCCACGGCGGGAAAGTGGATGCGCCGATAGGCCGCCATCCCACGCAGCGCGTCAAGATGGCGGCAGTGGAAAACGGCAAGCCCGCCGTCACGCATTATCAGGTAGAAGAAAAATTTCCATCTTGCACGCTGCTGCGCTGCCGTCTGGAAACCGGGCGCACCCACCAGATCCGCGTGCATCTGACCTCCATCGGCCATCCGCTGGTGGGCGACAGCGTGTACCTGAAAGGCGCGCAGAAATGTATGCCGCAACTGCGCGATCTGCTGCACGGTTTTCCGCGCCAGGCGTTGCACGCCACGCGGCTGGCGCTGGAGCACCCGGAGAGCGGCGAAACGATGGAATGGCATGCGCCGCTGCCGCAGGACTTGCGGGAGTTGCTGCACCAGATACGCGACTCGACTCATGAGCCCGCTTGAACATTGCATTATCCCCGACTGGCCAGCGCCAGCGCGGGTAAAAGCCTTGCAGACTACCCGCCAGGGCGGCGTTAGCCTTGCACCCTATGACAGCCTCAACCTCGGCAGCCATGTCGGCGACAACCCGCTGGCGGTGGCGCGCAACCGCATGTCGCTCAACACGCTGCTGCCCAGCGAGCCGGTATGGCTGGAGCAGGTGCACGGCACGCTGGTCGCCAACGCGGATATGGCGAGCTGCCTGCCGCAGGCCGATGCCTGCATCGCGCGGCAGCGCGGATCGGTGTGCGTGGTGATGACCGCCGACTGCCTGCCGGTGCTGCTGTGCGATAAACAAGGCACGGTGGTCGGCGCGGCGCATGCCGGATGGAAAGGCCTGGCGGCGGGCGTGATCGAGGCGGCTGTGCTGGCGATGGGCGTTGCGCCGCAAAACCTGATGGCATGGCTGGGGCCGGCGATCAGCCAGGAGGCTTTCGAGGTCGGCGATGAAGTGCGCGCCGCTTTTGTCGATGCTCAACCGCAAGCCGCTTCGGCGTTCATCCCCGGACAACCCGGCAAATACGTGTCGCGGGTGTGGTATGCCGACCTCTACGCTTTGGCGCGCCTGCGCCTCGATGCGCTGGGCATCGCGCAAGTTTACGGCGGCGGGCGCTGCACCTATCGCGAGCGCGAGAGGTTTTTTTCGTACCGCCGCGACGGCGCGACCGGGCGCATGGGCGCGTTTGTCTGGTTGGCGTGAACACCGTGAACGCGCCGGGTATGAAACCGGTTTGAGCGGGCTCTATGGTCGCATTACGGTGATAAAATCGGGCACTAATACTATTTCAGGCAGAACGAATGAAGCTGGCAATTGCGCAAATCAACTGTGTGCTGGGCGATCTGGCAGGGAATGTCGCGAAGATATTGCATTGCGCCGGACTGGCCAGGCAGCAGGGCGCGCAACTCCTGCTGGCCCCCGAGCTTGCCCTGTGCGGCTACCCGCCGGAAGACCTGCTGCTGCGCGACGGGTTTTACCGGGCCTGCGCCCAGGCATTGGACGAACTCGCCGGGAAGGCTTCCGGCATCGCCGTGGTGGTCGGGCATCCGCATGCGCAGGGCGGGAAACGCTACAACGCGGCTTCGCTGCTGCGCGACGGCAAAATCGCCGCAACTTATCTCAAGCACGACCTGCCGAACTATGCGGTATTCGATGAAAAACGCTACTTCGATCATGGCAGCGAGCCTTGCGTGTTCGAACTGGAAGGTATCCGTTTTGCCCTGAATATCTGTGCCGACATTTGGGAGCCCGACGCGGCCCGCCAGGCGCGCGATGCCGGCGCGCAAGTGCTGCTGGTGCCCAACGCATCGCCCTATGCGGTGCGCAAGCAGGAAGCGCGTTACGGCATCATTCGCGAGCGCATTGCCGAAACCGGGCTGGCGGTAGTTTATGCCAACCTGGTCGGCGGCCAGGACGAGCTGATTTTCGACGGCGGCTCGTTTGCCATGGATCGCAACGGCAATCTGACCGCGCAAGGCGCCCGCTTCGAGGAGTCCTTGCTAATGCTGGAAATGGGGGCGGAGTTGCGCCCTGCGGGCAAAATGTGCGGGGCGTTGAGCGAGGAGGCCGAGGTTTATCGCGCGCTATGCCTCGGCGTGCGCGACTATGTCGGCAAAAACCGCTTTCCGGGCGTATTGCTGGGATTGTCGGGCGGGATCGATTCCGCATTGACCCTGGCGATAGCGGCCGACGCGCTGGGCGCTGATAAAGTCCATGCGGTGATGATGCCGTCGCCTTATACCGCGCAGATCAGCCTGGACGATTCGCGCGAGATGATAAGAATTCTCGGCGCGCGCTACGATGAAATTTCCATCGAGGCGATGTTCCAGAGCTACTTGACCGCGCTGGATCCCGCCTTTGCCGGGCGTGCGGCGGATGCCACCGAGGAAAATCTGCAGGCGCGCATTCGCGGCACCCTGCTGATGGCCTTGTCGAACAAGCTCGGCCCGCTGGTGCTGACCACCGGCAACAAGTCGGAAATGACAGCGGGATATGCCACGCTGTACGGCGACATGGCGGGCGGCTTCGCGGTGCTGAAGGACGTCAGCAAGACGTTGGTGTACCGCCTGGCGCGCTACCGCAACACCCTGGGGCAGGTGATCCCGGAGCGCATCATCACGCGTCCGCCGAGCGCCGAACTGCGCGCCGACCAGACCGACCAGGATAGCCTGCCGCCCTATGATGTGCTGGATGCCATCATGGCGTGTTATGTCGAACAAAACCTCACAATCCCGGAAATCATCGCGCGCGGGTATGCGGAAGCCGATGTGCGCCGCGTGGTGCATCTGATCCGCATCAGCGAATACAAACGCCGCCAATCCGCGGTGGGCATCCGCGTCACGGAACGCAGCTACGGCAAGGACTGGCGCTATCCGATCACGGTGCGCTACCAGGACGATTTCTGAAATGCCGCCGCGCACCCGCATGATATGGTGGCGGGCGCAGCCATGAGGCGCAACTGTTGCAAGAGAGGAAAATGTTGGATCAACCGATAGAAAGTCCGGCCCCGGAGAATCTGCTCGAAGTCAGCGACCTCCATTTCGCCTATAACAAACACGAGGTGCTGAAAGGCATCAATCTCGTCGTTCCGCGCGGCAAGATCGTTGCCATCCTCGGCAGCAGCGGCTGCGGCAAAACCACATTGCTGCGCCATTTCGGCGGCCAGTTGCGGCCATCGAAGGGCAGCGTGAAATTCATGGGCAGGGTGGTGCACGAGCTCGGCAACGATGAGCTTTTCGAGATGCGCCTGAAGATGGGCATGATGTTCCAGGTGAGCGGGCTGTTCACCGACCTGTCGGTGTTCGACAATTTGGCTTTCCCGATGCGCGAGCATACCGACCTGCCGGAGGAGATGATCCGCGACCTGGTACTTATGAAACTGCACGCGGTGGGGCTGCGCAACGCCCGCGACCTGATGCCTGCCGAACTTTCCGGCGGCATGGAGCGCCGCGTGGCGCTGGCGCGCGCTATCGCCACCGACCCCGCGCTCATTATCTACGACGAGCCGTTCGCCGGCCTCGACCCGATCTCGCTAAACACTATCGCGAACCTGATCCGCAAGCTGAACGACGCGCTCGGCGTGACCTCGGTGGTGGTGACCTACGACCTGTCGGAATCGCTCAAGATCGCCGACTACGTGTACTTCATCCACGACGGCGTGGTCGTGGCCGAAGGCGAGACGTCGGAAATGCTCGACTCGCAAGACCCTTTTGTCAGCCAGTTTGTCCATGCCAAGCCGGATGGTCCGGTCGCCTTCCAGTACCCGAGCGTCATTTCCTACGTGGAGGAGCTGGGCATCAGAGCCTGAATCCGGTGCGGGAAATTCGAACACGGAACCTTTTACTACTTTTGGTTGGGCCAGAGTGGCGGTGGAAGAATACCGGCAGGAGGATGAGGGGAGGGGGTATTACAGGTCGTCAGGGCCGATGCCCGTATGCTAGGCGATGCGCGCCAACATCCTCGGGCCAATCTCGTCGCCATCGTGGAAGGCAAAAACGAAATCCGGCCAGCCGTCGCGGGAAAGTGTTTTATGCGAACCGGACTGGCGCTTTACCTGCCAGCCGAGCCGGAACAGCGCAGCCAGCAGGCGTCTGGCCTTGACCGAAGGCCATGGGCTCATGCCGCGAGCGGGATGGAGATATTGATGGAGAGCGGTTCGGTCTCGTTGTGCTCAAGGCGTTCGGCGATCACGCGCAGAGCCAGGACTTCGACCCTAGAGATGGCTTCCATGGCGGATGCGCCGTAGGCCATCACGCCGGGCAATTCCATCACCTCGGCCAGCCAGCGACCATCGGATTCCTGTTCATGTTCAATGGTGAAATTCATTTGTACCTCCGGCTTGAATCAAACGGACGTGGCAAGTTTACTCCGAAATGGGTGCTTTAAAGTAATTCAGTGAGGTAAACCCCCGGCTATGCCGGGGGACTAAAGAAGTTTGACTTATGCAGCGGTCATGCGAACTTGGCTACGACTGCTGTAGCTCCCTCCCTTTCAAGGGGAGGGCTGGGGTGGGGATGGGTTTGGATGGTGGAGCAGATGCGTACAGAGCAACCCACCCTCATCCCAACCTTCCCCCTGAAGGGGAAGGGGTAACCCCAGCTGCCTCGGGCGGCTCACGGTTTTATCGGCCCCTTTGAGGGGCTCACCCAATAAGCCCCCGGCTTTGCCGGGGGTAATTTAACTCGTCTTCGGTACGTTGTCACCCCTGTACTTGATCCGCAAGCATAACCTCGATGTGCTGGACATCCCGATGGCGGAGCTGACACGGCAATACATGACTTATATCGAGATGATGCAGCAACATCGTCTGGAGCTGGCGGCGGAATATCTGCTGATGGCGGCGGTATTGATCGAGATCAAGTCGCGCATGTTGTTGCCGCGCCTGCCCAAAGTCAGCGAGGAGGGCGGTGAAGACCCGCGCGCCGAGCTGATGCGCCGCTTGCTGGAATACGAGCAGATGAAGCTCGCCGCGCAAAAGCTCAACGAGCTGCCGCAAGCGGGGCGCGATTTCGAGATCGTGCAAGTATTGATCGAACGCACCGTGAAAGAGCGGCTGCCGGAGGTTAGCGTGGAAGACTTGCGCCATGCCTGGATGGGGTTGCTGGCGCGCGCCAAATTGAACACGCATCACAAAGTGCGCCGCGAGCAGCTCTCGGTGCGCGAGCAGATGACGCATGTGCTGCGCTGTTTGAAAAGCGGAGAATACGTGGCATTCGAGCAGTTGTTCGATATGGAAAGCGGTGTGCCGAAACTGGTCGTCACCTTCATTGCCATCCTCGAACTATCCAAGGAATATCTGGTAGAAATCCAGCAAAGCGAAACATTGGGGAGCATCTATGTCAGAACAAATCGAGCCATCGCCGCAGAGTGAAGAAAATTCCACCACCCCCTCTCCCCTCGCGGGAGAGGGGTGCATATAGTAGTCGACAACGCGATTCACACCGATTTGTTTGGCGGAGAAATGAACACCGCACAGTTTAAATGCGTGCTGGAAACCGCGCTGCTGACCACCACAGAACCCTTGCCCGTCGCGGAGTTGAAAAAACTCAGCGACGTGTCGCTGGATAGCCGCCAGATGGAAACACTGCTCGAAGAACTGGCAAGCGACTGGGAAGGGCGCGGCGTAGAGCTGACCCGCGTGGCAAGCGGCTGGCGTTTTCGCGCCAAACCAGAAATGCAATCCTATCTGGATCGGCTCGACCCGCAAAAGCCGCCGCGTTATTCACGCGCGGTGCTGGAAACGCTCGCCATCATCGCCTATCACCAGCCCGTCACGCGCGGTGACATCGAGGAAATACGCGGTGTTGCCGTATCCTCGCAAATCCTGAAAACGCTGGAAGCGCGCGGCTGGATAGAGGTGGTCGGCACACGCGACACGCCCGGCAGGCCGGAGCTGTTCGCCACCACTAAACAAATGCTTGACGACCTTAATCTGCGCGCTTTGCAGGAGCTGCCATCGCTACAAGAGATAGGCGCGCTGCTGGAGCAAGATGCAAATGCGGGGATGTGATTTGCCCGTTGGTTAGAAAGAAGCCAACCGGCAATGGGACGCGTATTGGGTAGGGGCGATTCACGAATCGCCCGGGCAATTCGTGAATTGCCCCTACGTCACATCAGTTGGTAGCGCGCGCCGTGCGCACGGTTTTGAGTGGTGTTGTCGCGCGCACAGCGCACGTTACGCGCTGGAGTATTTCGCACCACCAATCGCGTGATAGAATCCCGACAGGCAGCGAACTGCTTTTCTCCAATTATCCGTAATGTAATATTTTGGAAACCCCGTAACAATGGATGCCATAAACTCCCGAAAACCGCTGCGTCCGCTCCTGCTTGCCGCCCTGTTGTCCAATCCGATCTGCGGTTTCGCCGCTCCCTCCGATGCAAAAGCGGGCGTAGCTCCGTCGCTTGCATCGCTTACCGACTACTCGCTGGAACAGTTGATGAACGTGAGCGTGGAGGTCAGCTCGGCGGCGCGCAAGCCGCAGAAGTTGGAGGATACCGCTGCCGCCGTCCATGTGATTACCCGGCAGGATATTCGCCGTTCCGGCATGACCAGCCTGCCCGAGCTGTTGCGCATGGTGCCGGGTATGCAAGTGGCGCACCTCGATGGTGGCACTTGGGCGATCAGCAGTCGCGGCTTCAACGCCAAGAACAGCGACAACCTGCTGGTGATGCAGGATGGCCGTGTTTTGCAAACCCCGACTTTCACTGGCGTGTATTGGGATGCGCAAGACGTGGTGCTGGAAGATGTGGAACGCATCGAAGTGACACGCGGCCCCGGCGGTACGCTATGGGGGGCGAATGCGGTCACCGGTATCATCAATATCGTCACACTGCCCGCTTCGGCAACCCAGGGCGGCTTGATGAGCGGCGGTGCCGGAAACAGCGAGCATCAGGGGATGGTGCGCTATGGCGGAGAGATCGGTGAAACCGGTCACTTCCGCCTCTATGCCAAGGATGCCGCCCAGGACAATTTCAAACCGGCTTCCGGTATTGAGGCGCATGACAAGCACGATCTGCGCAGCACCGGTTTCCGGGCGGACTGGAGTCTGCCCGAGGGGAACTCGCTGACGGTGCAGGGCGATACCTATACCGGCAGTTCCGACCACACCGGTACGGCTGTTTCACTCGTATCGCCTTACAGCACCCCCATCGGCTACAACATCGACCTGAAAGGCAGCAATTTGCTGGCGCGCTGGAAAAGTGCGCTGTCGGCCACAGACGAGTGGGCGTTGCAGTTCTACTATGACACCTACGAGCGGCGCTATTTTAATCTTGGCGAGCAACGCGATACTTATGATTTGGATTTCCAGCACCGTTTTTTGTCGGGTGAACGGCACGACATCGTGTGGGGCGCGGGTTACCGGCAAACACGCGATCGGATGGACAATACTTTTACGGTATCGTATTTACCGGCGAGCCGCACGGATAGCGTTGCCAGCGCTTTCTTTCAGGATGAAATCGCGCTGCAAAAAGACAGCCTGTACCTGATCGCCGGTTCCAAATTCGAGCACAACGATTACACCGGCTTCGAGATTCAGCCCAACCTGCGCCTGCGCTGGAAAATCGATGAACGGCAAACCGCCTGGGCGGCGGTATCGCGCGCCGTGCATACGCCTTCCCGCACCGACTCGGATGGCCGCGTCGTTGCCACAGTTATCAAACCTGCTGCGACAACCTTCGTAACACGTCTGCAAGGTAACCCGGCGATACAGTCCGAGCGGGTGCTTTCCTACGAGGCCGGCTACCGTATCCAGCCCAACGAACAAGTGCAGACGGATGTCGCCGCCTTCTACAGCGAGCACAAGAATCTGATGACCATCGAGCGCGAGGCGAATTTTGCCGAAGGCGCATACACGGTCATCCCGCTGGTGTTCCATAACCGGGCAAGCGCGACGACCCACGGGTTGGAATGGAGCGGAAGCTGGCGACCGACCAACAAATGGCAGTTCAAAGCGGCATGGTCGTGGCTGAAAATGAACATCCGCCGCGATGCGGGCAGCACCGACACCTCGATCGAGAGCGAGGTCGGGCGGTCGCCGCAGAACCAGCTCCAGTTTCACGCGCTGCACTCGCCAACTGCCAAGGTTGATCTGGGCGCATCGCTTTATTACGTGGACAGTCTGCCCAGCCTGAATGTCCCAGCCTACACCCGCCTGGATGCGCGCGTCGGCTGGCGCGTCCAGCGCGATCTGGAACTCAGCCTGACGGCGCGCAACTTGCTCGATCCAGCCCACCCCGAATTCGTCAACACCTCGGGGCCGAGAACCAGCGAAGTTCCGCGCAGCATTTTTGGAGCGGCGACATGGCGTTTTTAACCCCCTTGCCATGCTAGCCTGGTCTCATAGCATTGGCCTTTGTAGGGCGGAAAAGCGTAGCGCCTTCCGCCGAATGTGGGTTGCCCAACTGTTGTGCGGTGTGATGCTGTTGCTGACGCTGGCACCGGCACCGGCACATGCCGCGCCGTCCGAATACGAGCTCAAGGCCGCGTTCATTTATCAGATCGCCAGGTTTGTCGAGTGGCCGTCTACTGGCGCGCTTGTCAATGCTGGCGCACCGTTGCGCCTGTGCGTGCTCGGCGGCAACCCGTTTGGGCGGGCGCTGGAGCTCATCCGGGGCAAGCCGGTTAACGAACGTGGAATGGAAGTGTCGCTGCTCGACATGAACGCGGACACCCGGAAATGCGCCATGCTGTTCATCGCCGCTCCGGCGGAAAAACATCTCGAACGTATCGTGGCTCTTTCGCGCGGTACCGGTATGCTGACGATAGGTGACACGGAAGGATTCGCACAGCGCGGTGTAATGATCAATTTTCTTTCGGAGGATAGCAAAATCCGTTTTGAAATAAATCCGGAAGCATCCCGGCGCGCCGGGCTCAAGATCAGCTCGCAACTGCTGAAACTGGCGCGCATCATCCAGGAGGAAGCGCCATGAGGCCGATGGAATGGTTACGCGATGCGCCCATCAAACGCAAACTGCTGTTGATCGGTTTGCTGACCACAGCTTTTGCGCTGCTGTTCGTCAGTCTGATTCTGACGGCGAACGCCATCGCCGAATGGCGCAACCGGACAGTGTTAGATCTGACGACTTACGCCAGGGTGATCGGCCACAATGCCGCGCCCGCCATACTGTTCGACGATCGGAATGCGGCGGCGGAAACGCTATCGGCACTATCGGCAAACCCGGACATCGTCGATGCGGTGATTTACGACAAAGGGGGAAGGGAGTTTGCGCGCTTCATTGCTCCCCGGCATTCACCCGCTTTTAATCCACCCGTCAAGCTTGGTTCCAGTTTTTTTAGCATCAACCAGATGGCCATCGCGGAGCCGGTTTTGTTCAAAAACGACACGCTGGGCAGCATTTATCTGGAGGTTGATCCGCGCGGCTTGTATGCCGCAATTCTGCGCAGTATCGGGCTGATTTTCCTGGCGGCATTCGGCGTGTTTCTGCTGGCCGCGTTGCTGCTTGCCAAGCTGCAGAAAATCATCGTCACCCCCATTCTGGATATGACCGGGGTAATGCAGCATGTTATTTTGGAACAGGATTTCGCGGCGCGGGTGGAGCTCCACGGGAAGGATGAAACAGGTATGCTGGCCGGCACCTTCAATGTCATGCTGGAATACATCCAGTTGCGCGATGCCGAGCTGGGGCAATGCCGGGTGCATCTGGAGGAAGAAGTCGCGCAACGCACCGCCGAGCTGCGGGAAGCCAACCGGCTGTTGGAGGAAGATCTCATCGAGCGCAAACAAAATGAAAACAAGATTCATAATCTTGCCTTCTATGACCCGCTCACCCAATTGCCCAACCGCCGCCTGCTGATGGATCGCCTGAACCACGCTCTGGCTTCCGGCGGCCGTAGCGTTGAATATGCCGCCCTCATGTTCATCGACCTCGACAATTTCAAGACGCTCAACGATACCCGGGGCCACGATGTCGGCGACCTGCTGTTGGTTGAAACTGCCCGGCGCCTGCAAGATTGCGTGCGCGAGGGGGACACCGTCGCCCGTTTGGGCGGCGACGAGTTCGTGGTCATGCTGGAGGGGTTGAGCGCGGAAGTCGAACAGGCCGCCACCCAGGCGGAGGCAGTGGGGCAAAAGATCCGCGCAGCCCTCAACCAGCCTTGCCTGTTAAAGGATTTTCAACACCACAGTTCCAGCAGTATCGGCATCGGTTTGTTCCATGGCAGAGATGTCACCGTGGACGAGCTGCTCAAGCGCGCCGATATGGCAATGTATGAAGCAAAAACCTCCGGACGCAATGCGTTGCGCTTCTTCGATCCTGTCATGCAGACAAATCTTGAGACACGCTCCACGCTTGAAGCCGACCTGCGCCGCGCCGTTTCCGGGCAGAAAGAATTCCTGCTTTACTATCAGCCGCAAATCGATTCTTCGGGCCGCCTGATCGGCGCAGAAGCCCTGCTGCGCTGGCAGCATCCCGAGCGCGGCATGGTGCCTCCCGCCGAATTCATCACGCTCGCCGAAGAGTCCGGGCTGATTCTGCCGTTGGGCCACTGGGTGCTGACAACCGCCTGCCGGCAACTGGTAGCCTGGGCAGCGCAGCCGGAAACGGCCCATCTCACCGTGGCGGTGAATGTCAGCGCCAAACAGTTCCATCTGCCGACTTTCGTCGACGAGGTGCTGACGCTGGTCGATCACTTCGGGGTAGACACCGCGAAACTCAAGCTGGAAATCACCGAAAGCATGCTGCTGGACAATGTGGATGACATCATCGCCAAAATGACCGCGCTGAAAGCACGGGGCATAAGCTTCTCCATGGACGACTTCGGCACCGGCTATTCCTCGCTCTCCTACCTGAAACGTCTGCCTTTGTACCAGTTGAAGATCGACCAATCCTTCGTGCACGATGTGCTCATCGACCCCAATGATGCGGCCATCGCCAGAATCATCGTCGCGCTGGCAAAAACCATGAATCTGGCGGTCATCGCCGAAGGGGTGGAAACCGAGGCGCAACGCGAGTTCCTCGACCTGAACGGCTGCCACACCTTTCAGGGGTATTTGTTCAGCAAGCCGGTTCCGGTAAAGGAATTCGAGCAGATGGTTGGACGATATGCCCAACAATACCCTGCGGGATAAGGCCGTAGCCCGGTAGGATGAGCTGAGGCACGAAGCGCATCGTTCGCGATTGGGTAGTAGGGGCAATTCACGAATTGCCCGTATCAAATGCACGAATCGCCCGGGCAATTCGTGAATCGCCCCTACGTCACATCAGTTTGAATCACACCCGATTGATAAGCCCGTTGGTCGAAGCATCGTGCTGCGATGCCGCACCCGCATTACGCAACTCTGGCAAGATTTTTCCCGCCAGTTGCTTGCCCAGCTCCACGCCCCATTGGTCGAACGAGTTGATGTTCCACACCACGCCCTGCACGAACACCTTGTGCTCGTAGAGCGCGATCAACATGCCCAGCGTGTGCGGGTCGAGCCGGTCGAATAGTAGGGTGTTGGTCGGACGGTTGCCGGGGAACACCTTGTGCGGCAGCAGATCATCGAGCGCCGCGCCGCGCAGGCCTTGCGCTTCCAGCTCGGCGCGCGCTTCCGCCTCGGTCTTGCCGAGCATCAGCGCCTCGGTCTGCGCGAAGCAGTTGGCGAGCAGGATGGCGTGATGTTCGCCGATAGGGTTTTGGCTATTCAGCGGAGCCAGGAAATCCGCCGGGATCAGGCGCGTTCCCTGGTGGATGAGCTGGTAGAAGGCGTGCTGGCCGTTGGTGCCGGGTTCGCCCCACAGCACCATGCCGGTGTCGTAGTCCACCGCGTTGCCGTCGCGGTCCACGCGCTTGCCGTTGCTCTCCATCTCCAGTTGCTGCAAATAGGCGGGGAAGCGGTGCAGGTATTGGTCGTAGGGCAGCACGGCGTTCGACTGGGCGCCGAAGAGATTGCCATACCAGACACCGAGCATTCCCAGCAGCACCGGCATATTCTTCTCCAGCGGCGCGCTGCGGAAGTGTTCGTCCATCGCATGGCCGCCGCCCAGCAATTCTTCAAAGTTATCCATGCCGATGTGTAGCGCGATCGGCAGGCCGATGGCCGACCACAGTGAATAGCGCCCGCCGACCCAGTCCCAGAATTCGAAGACGTTGTCCGGGTTGATGCCGAATTCGCCGGTGGCCTTGAGGTTGGTGGATACGGCGGCGAAGTGCTTGGCCACAGCTTGTTCGCTGCCCAGTTTTTCCACCAGCCAGGCGCGCGCCGAACGGGCATTGGTCAGCGTCTCCTGCGTGGTGAAGGTCTTGGAGCTGACGATGAACAGCGTGGTTTCGGCGTCCAGCTTCTTCAGCGTCTCGGCGAGGTGCGTGCCGTCCACGTTGGAAACGAAATGCGCGCGCAGCGCCGGGCTCGAATAAGGCTTGAGCGCCTCGCAGGCCATCAGCGGGCCGAGGTCGGAGCCGCCGATGCCGATGTTGACGATGTCAGCGATCTGCTTGCCGGTATGGCCGCGATGCGCGCCGTTGCGCACCGCCTCGGAGAAGCGGCGCATCTGTTCCAGCACGCGCCGCACGCCGGGCATGACATCCTTGCCGTCCACAAGAACGGGGCGGTCGGAGCGATTGCGCAATGCGGTATGCAAGACAGCACGCCGCTCGGTGAAGTTGATTTTTTCGCCGCCGAACATGCGTTCGACGGCGGCGGGCAATCCGGCCTGTTCGGCCAGGGACACCAGCAATTTGACGGTTTTTTCGTCGATGCGGTTCTTGGAGTAGTCGAACAGCAAGTCGCCGAGCCGTAGCGAGAGTTTATCGAAACGCGCCGGATCGTCCTGAAACATCTGGCGCATGTGTAGCGGTGCTATGGCGGCGTGGTGCGCCTTGAGCGCCTGCCAGGCGGGGGAGGTGGTCAGTTTTGACATGATGGCGCTTTAAATCTAAAAAAAGAAATTAGCCACAGAGAACAAACAAATTAGCCACAGAGAACACAGCCAGCGTAGGTCGGAAAAGCGTAGCGCCTTCCGACGTTTGTGAGCCATGCAACCATGCGGCGGATAACGCTACGCTCATCCGCCCTACAACCTAGGCTTCCGGCACCAAGACAACGCCCGCCAGCGGCGGCAAGACGATTTCGGCGGAGTAGGGCAGCCCCATCCAGGGGATGGCCTCCGCCTGGATCAGCCCGGCGTTGCCGAGGTTGCTGCCTGCGTAATATTCCGAATCGCTGTTCAGCACTTCGCGGTATTGCGCCTGCTTCGGCAGGCCGATACGGTAGCGTTTGCGCGGCACGGGGGTCAGGTTCAACGCAATGACGGCGATGGAGCCGTCGCGTGCGCGCCGCTGGTAGGACAGCACCGATTTTTCCGCATCGTTGCAGTCGATCCAACCGAAGCCATCATGCTGGAAATCTAGCTCGTGCAGCGCGGGCAGCTTGCGGTAGATGCGGTTGAGGTCATGCGCCAGATTCTGTATGCCGCGATGCATGTCCTGACCGAGCTGCCACCATTCCAGTTCCCATTTCGATTGCCACTCGCGTCCCTGGGCGATCTCGTTGCCCATGAAGTTGAGTTTCTTGCCAGGCGTGGTCATCTGGTAAGTCAGCAGCAAGCGCAAGTTGGCGAATTTTTGCCAGGCATCGCCGGGCATTTTGGACAGCAGTGAACCCTTGCCGTGCACCACTTCGTCGTGCGAGAACGGCAGCACGAAGTTTTCGGTATAGGCATAGAGCTGGCCGAAAGTGAGCTGGTTGTGGTGGTAGCGGCGATGCACCGGGTCGTGGCGGAAATAGCTCAGCGTGTCGTTCATCCAGCCCATGTTCCACTTGATCGAGAAGCCCAGCCCGCCGAGATAGACCGGGCGCGACACGCCGGGCCAGGCGGTGGATTCCTCGGCGAAAGTCAGCGCGCCGGGGAACTCTTCGTGCACCATGATGTTCATCTCGCGCAGGAAATCCACCGCATCGAGATTCTCGCGCCCGCCGTATTTGTTCGGGATCCATTCGCCTGCCTTGCGCGAGTAGTCCAAGTACAGCATCGAGGCGACGGCATCCACGCGCAGGCCGTCGAAATGGAATTCCGCCAGCCAGAAATGCGCGCTGGACATCAAAAAGCTCTTCACTTCGTTGCGCCCGTAATTGAACACGTGCGTGCCCCATTCCTCATGGAAACCGAGGCGCGGGTCTTCGTGCTCATACAGCGCCGTGCCGTCGAAGCGCGCCAGCGCCCAGTCGTCCTTGGGGAAATGCGCCGGCACCCAGTCGAGAATCACGCCGATGCCTGCCTGATGGCAACAGTCGACGAAATGGCGCAGTTCATTCGGCGAGCCGAAACGGCTGGTCGCCGCAAAATAGCCGGTGGCCTGGTAGCCCCAGGACTCGTCCAGCGGGTGTTCGGAAACCGGCATCAATTCGATATGCGTGTAGCCCATGCTCTTGACGTAGGGCACGAGGTCGGCGGCCAGTTCGCGGTAGGTGTAGAAGCGGCCGTCCGGATGGCGCTTCCACGAACCGGCATGCACCTCGTAGATGTTGATCGCGCCGTGCAGCCAGTCCCATTGCGCGCGCCGCGCCATCCATTCGCCATCCCGCCAGCCATGTTCATTGGCGGGCGCGGTCAACGCGGCCGTGCCGGGGCGCAACTCATATCCTTGCGCGTAGGGGTCGGTCTTGGTCAGCAGATGCCCCGTGTCGCGGTTGCGGATTTCGTAACGATACAGTTTGCTCTGCGCGATTTCCGGAATAAACAGCTCCCATACTCCGCCGGAGCCGTGCGAGCGCATCGGGTGCATCCGGCCATCCCAGCCATTGAATTCTCCCACCACGCTGACGCGTTCGGCGTTCGGCGCCCAGACGGCGAAGCGCACCCCTTTGACGCCGTTGATCTCGATGCCGTGCGAACCCAGCATCCGGTAGCCCTGGCGCAACTTGCCTTCGCCGAACAGGTGCAAATCCTGCCGGGAGAGATGCGGCGGGAACTGGTAGGGGTCGTAGACTTCATGGGTCGTGCTGCCGTAGTGCATGCGCAGGCGATAGGGGCGGGCGGGTTCGCTGCTGCCGCGCCATTCGAATACCCCGGCGGGGTGAATCTGTCTGAACCCGTCGGGGCCGTCAGCGGTCAGCAAGTCAACGCCTGTGGCGTGAGGTTCATGCACCCGGATAATCCACTCCGCCGCCGCGCGGTGCAGGCCGAGAAAAGCAAATGGATCATGGAGGCGGGCTTGCAGCAATGAATCGATCAGCTTGTTCACCTTGGTTCCACCATTGTTCTTGTCTGGCTGAGGATTGTAAACGATAATGGCCGCTCTTCGACGAGGTAAATAAATGGAGAGCAGAATGAAAGCTGAACCGGGTTACCTGCAAAGAAAATATCAACTCGCCGCAGGCGAGCCGGCGTTGCGTTTTGTCAGCCGGCTCACCAAAAATACCTATGCATTGGTGCTGGCCGGCGGTCGTGGCAGCCGCCTTTACCAATTGACCGATTGGCGCGCAAAACCGGCTGTTCCTTTCGCCGGCAAGTTTCGCATTATCGATTTCGTCCTGTCCAACTGCGTCAACTCCGGCATCCGCCATATCGGCGTGGCGACGCAATACAAATCGCACAGCCTGATCCAGCATATCCAGCGCGGCTGGTCTTTTTTGAGCGGGCAGTTCGGCGAATCCGTGTGTTTGCTGCCGGCGCAACAGCGTGTCAGCGAGGAGCACTGGTACCAGGGAACCGCCGATGCGGTGTACCAGAATCTCGATATCCTGCGCGAAGTCGATCCCGATTTCGTATTGGTGCTGGGGGGAGATCATATTTATAAAATGGACTACGGCAAGCTGCTCGCATTTCACGTTGAAAACAAGGCGGACATGACTGTGGCTTGCCTGGAAGTGCCAGTTGCCGATGCCACCGGGTTTGGCGTGATGGGTGTGGACGACAACTCACGTGTTGTGAAGTTTGACGAAAAACCGGCCAACCCCGCCTGCATTCCCGGCAAACCGGACAAATCGCTGGCCAGCATGGGTATCTATGTGTTCAATACGCGCTTCCTTTTCGAACAACTGATCCGCGATGCCGACGACCCGCATTCCAGCCATGATTTTGGCAAGGACTTGATCCCTCACATGATCCAGAAGTATCGCGTGTTTGCGCATAACTTCGAGCGAAGCTGCATAGGCACAGGCAACGGGAGCGGCCCCTATTGGCGCGACGTGGGAACCATCGATTCCTATTGGGAAGCCAATATGGAAATGACCAAGGTCATTCCCGACCTGAACATGTACGACCAGGAATGGCCGATCTGGACGCACCAGGAGCAATTGCCCCCGGCCAAGTTTGTGTTCGACGACGATGACCGGCGCGGCATGGCCATCGATTCGCTGGTGTCCGGGGGGTGCATCATCAGCGGATCGACGGTGCGCCGCTCGTTGCTGTTCTCCAATGTGCGCGTGGACAGCTACTGCAACATCGAAGATTCGGTGGTGTTGCCTAATGTGAGCATCGGAAAGAGCGTCACTCTAAAGCGCGTCATCGTGGACAAAAGCTGCATGATTCCGGATGGGCTGGCGGTTGGGGTCAATCCGGAGGAAGACCGCAAGCGTTTCCACGTCAGCCCCAACGGCGTGACGCTCATTACCCCGGACATGCTCGGCCAGAAGGTTCACTGCCTGCGTTGACCTTGAAGAAGCTGCACGCCCCGAAACAATGAAAAAACCTGTTGACCTGGTTTTCCTCTGGCATATGCACCAGCCGGATTACCGCGATTATTCGAGCGGCGATTTCCTGCTGCCCTGGACTTATCTGCACGCGATCAAGGATTATGCCGACATGGCCTATCACCTTGAGCGGCACCCCAAAGTGCATGCCGTGGTGAATTTCGTGCCGGTGCTGCTCGACCAGTTGGAAGATTACGCAGACCAATTTGCGTCCGGGAAATTGCGCGATCCTTTGCTGCGCATGCTGGCGCATGAAAACACCGGCGAACTGTCGTCAGAACAGCGGCAAGCCGTTCTGAACGCATGTTTCCGCAGCAACCAGACCAAAATGGTTGCACCCTATCCTGCCTACAAGCGGCTCCTGGAACTGTTCAGCCTCCTGCAAACCGACGGCAATGTCGCGTTGTCCTATCTGTCCGGGCAATACATGGACGACCTGCTGACCTGGTATCACCTGGCCTGGTGCGGCGAGAGCGTGCGCCGCGAGCATGCGCTGGTGGCGCGTCTGATGAGCAAGGCGGAAGGCTTCAAATATGAGGATCGCAGGCAATTGCTCGATTTCATCGGCGAATTGATCGCCGGCATCATTCCGCGCTTTAGCAAGCTGGCAGAATCGGGACAAGTCGAGCTGTCCGCCACGCCGCATTACCATCCGCTGGCCCCGCTGTTGATCGACTTTGCCAGCGCCAAAGAAGCCATGCCCGATGCGCCTTTGCCCAGTTCGCCGCATTATCCCAAGGGACGCCAGCGTGTGACCGCGCATATCCGTTCGGCGAAAAAAAGCCATCGCGAGCGTTTTGGCGCAGAACCTAAGGGAATGTGGCCGGCCGAAGGGGCGATTTCGTCGGAAACACTGGACGTGCTGGCTGCTGAAGATTGCTTCTGGACGGCCAGCGGGGAGGGAGTGCTGGTAAACAGCCTGCGGCAGTCCAGGCATAACGTTCCCGATCGCGCCCAATACCTGTACCGCCCCTATCGCATGGAGAATGGCACCGGGAATCTGCTCTGTTTTTTCCGGGACGACCGTCTGTCCGACCTGATCGGGTTCGAGTATTCGCGCTGGCACGGCAAGGATGCAGCACACCACTTCGTCGAGCAGATCGAGGCCATCGCCCGTCAATCTCCGGACAACGAAACGCCTGTCGTGAGCGTCATTCTGGATGGCGAAAATGCCTGGGAGTACTATCCCTACAACGGGTATTATTTTCTCGAAGACCTGTACACCCTGATCGAATCCAGCCCGTGGCTGCGAACGACCACCTTCAGCGAATATGTGGCGCGCCCGGCCACGCCTGCCGGTTCCGATAGCGCCCGTGTGCACAGCCTTCCTTATGTCGTCGCGGGAAGCTGGGTGTACGGCAATTTTTCGACCTGGATCGGTTCGCCGGACAAGAATCGCGCGTGGGACTTGCTGTGCGTCGCCAAGCAGAGCTTCGATATGGTCATCTCCAGCGGCAGGCTTAGCCAATCCGAACAGGATGCGGCCGAGAAACAGCTTTGCTCCTGCGAAAGCTCGGACTGGTTCTGGTGGTTTGGCGATTACAACCCGTCGCACTCGGTAGCCAGCTTCGACCGCCTGTTCCGGCATAATCTGACCGAGCTGTACCGCTTGCTGCAATTGCCGCCGCCGATCAGCCTCTCCGAGCCCATCAGCCAGGGCGGGGGACACCCGGAGTCAGGCGGTGCAATGCGCCGCGCTTCCGAATGAAATTGACTATTACGGACTAAGCCTGCCATGACCAAAACGGTTTCCCTGCTCTTCGGCGTCCATGCGCACCAGCCTGTCGGCAATTTCCCCGAGGTCATCGACGATGCGCATCTGCGCTGTTACCGCCCTTTCCTGCAAACGCTGCACCGCTATCCGGAATTCCGTTTTGCGGTGCATTTCAGCGGCTGGCTGCTCGATTACCTGCTGAAAAAATTCCCCGAGGACATGGCGCTGTTGCGCGAAATGGCCGCGCGCGGCCAGGTCGAATTGTTCGGGGCAGGGGACACCGAGCCGGTGCTGGCGGTCATTCCGGAGCGGGATCGCATTGGGCAGTTGACGCGCTTTTCCGGAAAGCTGGAAGCGCAATTTGGCCAGCGCCCGCAAGGTGCGTGGCTCACCGAGCGGGTATGGGAGGCGACGGTGATTCCGTCGCTTGCCGAAGCGGGAATCAATTATGTGACGGTGGACGACTACCATTTCCTGTGCGCCGGTCAGGAAGCCAGCGAGTTGAACGGTTATTACACCACCGAGGAGGGCGGCAACTCGCTGGATTTATTTCCTATTTCCGAGGGATTGCGTTACCGCATCCCGTTTGCGCCCGCGCATGAAGTGGTCGCTTATCTGGAATGCCTCGCCGATCAAGGCGAAAACCCCGCCGCCGTGTATTTCGACGACATCGAAAAATTCGGCGTCTGGCCGGAAACCTACGAGTGGGTCTACGTGAAGGGTTGGCTGGAAAACTTTATCCGCGGCGTGCTGGCTTCGCAAAAAATCGACCCGCGCACCTACGGGGAATATCACGCCGACGCCAAAACACGCGGCATCATCTATCTGCCGACCACCTCCTATATCGAGATGAACGAGTGGACCTTGCCTGCCCCGGCTGCCGCAAAATATGCCGGTCTCGTTGCCCGCGAAAAGGAAGCGGGGCGGTATGAGGAGCACAAAGCCTTTATTCGCGGCGGGATATGGAAGAATTTTTTTACCCGCTATCCCGAGTCCAACTGGATGCACAAGCGCATGCTGGCCTTGTCGCTAAGGGTTGCCGGGTTGCCGGAAGACAGGCGCACGGCGGAATTGCTGGACGATTTGTACGAGGCGCAGGCCAACGATGCCTACTGGCATGGCCTGTTCGGCGGGCTATATCTGCCGCACCTGCGCCGTGCCGTGTACAACGCCATCGTCCGTCTGGAAGCCAAACTGGACAAGATTGCCCCGCGCCGGGCGGCGCAGCAGGAAGACCTCGACATGGATGGCGTTGAAGAATTATTTTTATTCAACGATAAGTTGCAGGCGATAATCAAACTGGACGGTTGTGCATGGGTTTGCGAATGCGACGACTATCGCCTGAACCATAATTTTGGCGACACCCTGCGCCGCCAAGCCGAGAATTATTTCGAAAAAATCCACCGCAGCACCCAGGGCGGCGGACATGCCGGAGAAGGCATTGCTTCGGCGCACGACCGTATCGCCTTCAAGGATGAAATTATCCTGTCCGACTTGTTGACCGATCTTCAGCCGCACGGTTTATTGAGCGACACGTGGGTAAAAGGAGGTGAAAGTTTACCCATCCGGAACTACATCCTGGCCGGATCAGACCCCGGCTCGGCGCAATTCCGGGCTGCAATCGGGGAAGGCGCAATCGAAAAAACCATCAAACTGACCGCCAATCGGATCGAAGCCCGGTACACCGCCAGCGCGCAGCTCGAGGGCGGGGCGTTATCGGTCAGATTGACGCTCGCCATGCCCAGTTGCGATGGCTATGCTGGCCGGTATGTCGATGCCGGCCAGCGGATTCTCGGAGGATTTGGCGCGCCATTGCACCTGGAAAATGCAACCGGACTCACTCTGGACGACGGGGTGCTGGGCGGACATCTGGTGCTTGCGGTATCCCGAGCCGCACTTATTCGCGCCGAACCTTATTTCACTGTTTCCCAATCCGAAGCGGGGTTCGAGAAAATCATGCAGGCCGTTGAAATAACCGTGCTATTACAAGCCGGTGGCGGGCCTGCAAGCTTGTCGCTGGAAGTTAATCCGGGGAACCTGAAGCTGTAAGAAGGTTCTCGAACCCGAGCCGGGGTGAGCATGTTTTTCTGGAATACCGCAATGGAGTTTGTCTGGAGACAGGAATCGTTTCCGGTGCTGGTAATGGCGCTGGGCCTGGCGTTTCTGTTGCTCCATTTTATGAAGGAAGAGCGCAAAGGCGTCCTGAATACGCTGATTTTCTTCCTGGTAAGCATGGCGCTGCAATTTGTCAGCGGCGTGTTCCATGCGCTGCAATTTCCCTCCGCTGCCGCAGTATTCCACGAAGCCGGATTGATCGGAGCCGGTATTGCGGTGATCCGCCTGTGGGGGCTGCTGGCTTTCCGCATCGTCCTGCCGCGGATGCGCGTCACGCCGCCGCGCATCGCCGAAGACATTTTCGTCATCATCGGCTACATCGCCTGGGGGCTGGTGCGGCTGCGCTATGCCGGGCTGGATCTCGGCAGTATCGTCGCGACTTCGGCGATGATTACCGCCGTGGTGGCGTTCGCCATGCAGGATACGCTTGGCAACATACTCGGCGGACTGGCCTTGCAACTGGACAATTCCATCGAAATCGGCGACTGGATCAAGGTGGACGATATCTCCGGGCGCGTGGTGGACATCCGCTGGCGCTCGACGCTGGTCGAGACGCGCAACTGGGAAACCGTGGTGTTCCCCAACAGCCAGTTGATGAAGAACAAATTCCTGGTGCTGGGGCGGCGTACCGACCAGCCGGTGCAATGGCGGCGCTGGGTGTGGTTCGACGTGGGGCTGGATATATCGCCTGCCAGGGTGATCTCCGTGGTCGAAGAGGCCATCCGGCCGACCGACATTGCCAATGTGGCGAAAACCCCTTTGCCGAATTGCATATTGGTGGACATGGACAACAAGGGCTATGCGCGCTATGCAATGCGTTACTGGCTGACCGATTTGATGCTTGACGACCCTACGGACGCGGCCATCAGGTGGCACATCATGGCGGCGCTGCAACGCGCGGGCATCAAGCTGGCGATGGAGGAGAGGAGCATCCACATCACCAAGGAAAACGAAAAACACGAAGAGGCGCTGCATCATCGCGAAGTCCAGTTGCGCATGAAGACCTTGCGGCGCGTGGAGCTGTTCGCGCAGATGACGGACGATGAGCTGCGCAAGCTGGCCGAGCGCCTCAGGTATGTGCCGTTTGCCAAGGGCAACATCATCGCCAGGCAGGGCACGCACGCCCAGCACTGGCTGTTTATTATTATCAGCGGCGAGGCGGAGGTGTTCCTGGATGGGGGCGGCGGCGAGAAGCGCATCCTGAATACGCTCGCAAAAGGGGACTTTTTCGGCGAAATGAGCATGATGACCGGATCGCCGCGCGTGGCTTCGGTTAGCGCCAAAACCGATGTGGAGTGCTATCGTCTCGACAAGGAGGCCTTCGAGGAAATTCTGACGGCGCGCCCGGGTATCGCCGAAGATGTGGCGCAAGTGCTGGCGGTGCGCCGTATGCAACTGGATAGCGCGCTGCTGAATCTGGACGAGGAAGCCAAGCACAAGGAAGCACACCACCAGCACAGCGAAATACTGGCGACCATCAAGCGCTTCTTCAGTTTGTAGTATCATCGCGGGGATTGAAAATTGCCTTTCTCATTAGCTCCCTCTCCCGCAGGCGGGAGATAACCGGCGACTTGGGTGTCGTTGCCGGACAACACGGTCGAATGGCCAGTAGCTCCATCAGGGTTGGGGAGAGGGGACGGGAATGCAGGGTTTCTCCGCAAGGGACGTTTCCCGCCACGACTGTTAGGGATCAAACATGAAAGTATCGTTTCTGGATTTTGAAAGCCCCATCGCCGAACTGGAAGACAAAATCGAGCAATTGCGCTATGTGCAGGACGATTCGGCGCTCGACATCGCGGACGAAATTTCGCGCTTGTCGAAAAAAAGCACGGCATTAACCAAGGACATCTACGCCAAGCTCACGCCCTGGCAAATTTCTCAGGTATCGCGCCATCCGCAGCGCCCTTACACGCTGGATTACATCGGGCACCTGTGCACCGATTTCGAGGAGCTGCACGGCGACCGGTCGTTTGCCGACGACAAGGCCATCGTGGGCGGGCTGGCGCGCTTTAACGGCCAGAGCGTGATGGTGATCGGCCACCAGAAGGGGCGCGACACCAAGGAAAAAATCGTGCGCAATTTCGGCATGCCGCGCCCCGAGGGCTACCGCAAGGCGCTGCGCCTGATGCGCCTCGCGGAAAAATTCGGCATCCCCATCCTCACCTTCATCGACACGCCCGGCGCATACCCCGGCGTGGGCGCGGAGGAGCGCGGCCAGTCCGAGGCGATCGGGCGCAACCTGTATGAAATGACCGAGTTGCGCGTGCCGATCATCTGCACCGTGATCGGCGAGGGCGGTTCCGGCGGCGCGCTGGCGATTGCGGTGGGCGATGCGCTGCTGATGCTGCAATACAGCACCTACTCGGTGATCTCGCCGGAGGGCTGCGCATCGATCCTGTGGAAGAGCGCGGAAAAAGCGCCGGATGCCGCAGAAACTCTTGGCATCACCGCGACACGCCTGAAAGCCCTCGGGCTGGTGGACAGGATCGTCAACGAGCCGCTCGGCGGCGCACACCGCGATTACGCGCTGACCATGCAGAACGTAAAGAAGGCTGTGCAGGACGCGCTGAAAACGGTGCAGAACAAACCGACGGCCAATTTGCTGCAAGACCGCTTCAACCGCCTGATGAGCTATGGCAAATTTAAAGAAGTTGCACTGTAGGCCAGGCTTATTTCAACAGTGCAATATCGTAGGGGCGTGATTCATCACGCCCTGTTCTATTCGTGCGCCAGAAAAGGGCGCGATGAATCGCGTTCCTGTAATAGCCGCAAAATGGTAACTGCTCAGGTGTGGCTGTTTTCTCCTTCCCACCTTGCATGGGGAAGGCTGTGAGGGATGATCCCCCCTTTAAAAAAGGGTGCAGGGGGATTTACAGCAGGTGGCGAGAGAGTGGCGCACTTCAAATCCCCCTCAGTCCCCCTTTTGCAAAGGGGGAAGCGAAGCACTCGGTGCGCAGAGGTAGTTGGAGGTTGGTATCTGGCGGGGGAGCTTTTTTCGACCTGAGTAGTTACGCAAAATGTTTGTATAAGGATATTTCTTGACAGGCAATCATTTCACCGAACGGGTAGCGGCACAATGTGCGCCGCTGGTTCCCGCGCGCAGCACCATCCTGATCGGTCTGAGCGGCGGGGTCGATTCCGCCGTGCTGCTGCACCTGCTGCAGCAGCTCGCACCGCGTTTTTCCTGGCGGCTCTCCGCCTTGCACGTCCATCATGGCATCAGCCCCAACGCCGATGCCTGGGCGAATTTCTGCGCCGGGCTCTGCGCGGGTTACGCCATTCCGCTGCATGTCGAACATGTGGACATCGCACCGTTGCGCCAGCACGGCATCGAGGCGGCGGCGCGCAAGCTGCGCCATGCGGCGTTTGCCAAACAGCCCTGCGACTTCGTCGCGCTGGCGCACCACACCGACGATCAGGCCGAAACCCTGCTGCTGCAATTGTTGCGCGGCGCGGGAGTGAAAGGCGCGAGCGCCATGCCGATGCTCGCCCGGCGCGAGGATTCGCCAAACTTATTGCGCCCGCTATTGCATATTTCGCGCCGGGAAATCCTCGACTATGCCGCCGCACATGGCTTGCGCTGGATCGAGGACGAAAGCAACGCCGACGACGGCTATCCGCGCAACTTCCTGCGCCACCGCGCGCTGCCGCTGCTGGAGCGGAAATTTCCTGCCTGCCGCACTACGCTGGCGCGCAGCGCTCAGCATTTCGCCGAGGCGAGCGAACTGCTCGACGATCTGGCGCGGTTGGATGCCGCGCCAGCAATTTGCGATGACACGCTTGCCGTTGTTGCCTTGCAGGCGTTAACCCGGCCGCGCGCCAGAAACCTGCTGCGCTATTTCCTGCACAGCATCGGCGCTCCGATGCCGCAAGCCGTGCAACTTGACGATATGCTGTGCCAACTCTGTGGTGCGCGGCAGGATGCGGCGGTGTGCGTCGAGTATGGCGGCTGGGAAGTGCATCGCTATCAGGGCAGGGTATATGCGTTACTCGCGACGGGCGGGTTTGATCGGGGCCTGGTCATGCCGTGGCAAGGCGAAGCCGAACTGGATTGGCCTGCGTTGAATGTACGCCTGATCTTCGAGCCTATGCGGGGCAGGGGGATCAGCCTGGAGAAACTGCAGCGCGCGCCTGCGACGCTACGCCTGCGGCAAGGCGGAGAAACCCTGCGCCCGCACCCGAACGCTGCGACGCGCACCCTGAAAAACATGTTGCAGGAACACCATATCCCGCCCTGGCAGCGCGACCGTCTGCCGTTGCTGTATTGCGGCGATGAGCTGGCGTGTGTGGCCGGCGTGGCGGTTGCGGCGGAGTATCAGGCCAATATGGGAGAGATGGCTATCCAGGTGAGTTTGACGTACCGAGCAAGGTGCTTCCAGGCCGCTGCGGCCGAGGCTTTTGATGGTTTCGAAGTCGGGCGTGATTCTCCCGGCATCGGCAGGCGCTTGCCGTATGTGCGATAACGCACATAATTATCTTGTACACCGTGCTAAAAAGCTGCAAGGCACAGCCTGGCTGTATTCCGTTGCATAATTGACTTTTATATCGGCGGCACGCTTCGGAGACAAGAATATGGTTGCTACGATATCCGCACAGCAGGCGCCCATGCACAACCGTCTTCTCGCCGCGCTGCCGCAAGAGATATTCGAGCGTATCGCTCCCCATATGGAGCTGATTTCGATGCCGCTCGGTGAAGTTCTGTATGAATCCGGCGGCCAACTGCATCACGCCTATTTTCCGACAACCGCCATCGTGTCGCTGCGCTATGTCATGGAAAATGGCGCATCGGTGGAAATCGCTGGAGTGGGGAATGACGGCGTAGTCGGGATTTCACTTTTCATGGGCGGCAATACCACGCCCAGCCAGGCCACGGTGTGTGCCGGCGGCTACGGTTACCGGCTGAAGGCGCGGTTGATGATGGAGGAATTCAATCGTGCCGGACCGATGATGCGTTTGATGCTGCGCTACACCCAGGCGTTGATTACGCAGATGTCCCAAACCGCAGCGTGCAACCGGCATCATTCGATGGAGCAGCAAGTGTGCCGCTGGCTGTTGTTCACCCTTGACCGGTCGCCATCGCATGAATTGGTTATGACGCAGGAATTGATTGCCAGCATGCTCGGGGTGCGGCGCGAAGGCATCACAGAAACTGCCGGGAACTTGCAGCGCGCCGGCTTGATCAGTTACCGCCGCGGCCACATCACCGTACTGGACCGGGCCGGGCTGGAGTCACGCACATGCGAGTGCTACAACGTGGTTAAAAAAGAATTCCACCGCTTGCTCAGTGAGGCATAACGATATGTTGGTTATCTGGTCAGCGCACGAACTCCGCAGGGTGGCCGCCAAAGCGCGCCCTCTCTGCATTAACTTTATGCATTGCGCGCAAATTAGCCATGTTTGAAAAAACGCACAACCCCGCTATTCACAATCCGGCTACCGATGCACGGTATCAGGAAGCATTGCTTAAAACCGGCGCACTGCAAAACGCGATTCTCAATAGCGCCAACTTTTCAAGTATCGCTACCGACGAGAAGGGCGTGATTCAAATCTTCAATGTTGGCGCCGAGCGCATGTTGGGTTACGCGGCCGCCGATGTGCTGAACAAGATCACGCCGGCCGATATCTCCGACCCGCAGGAGGTCATCGCGCGGGCGGCGGCGTTGAGCGAGGAGTTTTCCATGCCGATCATGCCGGGCTTCGAGGCGCTGGTATTCAAGGCCTCGCGCGGCATTGAGGACATTTACGAGCTGACCTACATCCGCAAGGACGGCAGCCGTTTCCCGGCGGTCGTGTCGGTCACCGCGCTACGCGACGCTCAAGACGCCATTATCGGCTACCTGCTGATCGGCACCGACAACACCGCGCGCAAGCAGGTCGAAGCGGAGAAACAGCGTTTGCTTGAGATTCAGGAAGAGACGCATAAACAACTGCAGCAGACCAACGCCACCTTGCAGGTCAGCGAGGAACGGCTCGCCGTTACGCTCAATTCCATCGGCGATGCCGTGATCGCCACCGATGCCGAAGCGCGTGTGACGCTCCTGAACCCCCTTGCCGAGCAGCTCACCGGGTGGACGCAGGCGGAAGCTACCGGTTGTCCGGTGGATGAGGTATTTCACATCATCAACAAGGAAACCCGTCAACCCGCCACCATCCCGGTAGCGGAAACCCTGGAAAAAGGGACGGTGCATGGCCTGGCCAACCATACCGTGTTGATTGCACGCGATGGTAGCGAGTGCGATATCGCCGACAGTTGCGCACCGATTCGCGACCGCGACGGCCTGGTGGTCGGCGCCGTGCTGGTGTTCCGCAATGTCACCGGAGAATATGCAGCGCAGTATGCCTTGAGCGAGCAACGGATCGAGTTGAAAATTCAGAACGAGGAACTGCGCGCTTCGCAGGAGGCGCTGCGCATCACGCAGGCGCGCTATTTCGATCTCTATGACCTGGCGCCCGTGGGCTATGTTACCGTCAGTGAAGCAGGTGTAATCCTGGAAGCCAACCTCACCTCTGCCACCCTGCTGGGCATGGGTGCTGGTATGGGCATGGGCATGGGCATGGGCATGGGCATGGGCATGGGCATGGGCATGGGGCTGTCGAGGCAGAAGTTTAGCCGCTTCATTTTCAACGCAGATCAGGACATCTATTACTTGTGCCGCAAACAGCTCGATGCCACCGGCAAACCGCAGGAATGCGAACTGCGCATGTTGAAAAGCGACGGCACGCAAATATGGGTGCAACTGTCCATCACTGCCGCGCTGGATAATGACGAACCGGTACTCCGTATCGTGATGATAGACATCGACGCACGCAAGCAGATTGAAGAAGAACAGAGGAAATTCGAGCAGCGGTTGCATGACCAGCAGTTTTACACGCGCTCGCTGATCGAATCCAACATCGACGCGTTGATGACCACCGATCCGGTCGGCATCATCACCGACGTCAACAAGCAGATGGAGGCGCTCACCGGATGCGCGCGCGACGAGTTGATCGACACGCCGTTCAAAAACTACTTCACCGACCCGGAGCGGGCAGAAGCGGCCATAAATTGGGTGCTGAGCGAAAAAAGGGTCAGAAACCACGAGCTAACCGCGCGCGACAGGGGCGGCAAGGAAACGGTGGTGTCCTGCAATGCGGCTACCCTCTATGACCGTGACGGGAAGTTGCAGGGGGTATTCGTCGCCGCGCGCGATGTCACCGAACGCATATTTCTGGAAAAGCTGCTGTTGGATAATAACGCTGCGCTGCAGAGCGCCAAGGCTGTGGCGGAAAAAGCCAGCCTCGCGAAATCAACTTTTCTTTCCAGCATGAGCCATGAACTGCGCACCCCCCTCAATGCGATCCTGGGTTTTGCCCAATTGCTGGAGGCCGGAGTGCCGCCTCCAACAGATGCGCAGGCTGTCAGGCTACATCAGATTACCAAGGCGGGATGGTATTTGCTGGAGCTGATTAACGAAATCCTCGATCTCGCGGTGATCGAGTCCGGCAAACTGTCGTTGTCGCGAGAGGCGGTGTCGCTGGTCGAAGTCATGCACGAATGCCACGCCATGATTGAATCTCAGGCGCAACAACGCGGCATCCATGTCGATTTTCTCCCATTCGACAATACCTGGTATGCCAATGCCGACCGTACCCGGTTGAAGCAGGTGCTGATCAACCTGCTTTCCAATGCGATCAAATACAACCGCGAGCACGGAACGGTCGAGGTGAAATGCACATGTACTCCGGAGCGCATACGTATCAGCATCAAGGACAGTGGTGCGGGATTGCCTCCGGAAAAGCTGTTGCAGTTGTTCCAGCCATTCAACCGCCTCGGCCAAGAGGCGGGCACCGAGGAGGGCACGGGCATCGGCCTGGTGGTCACCAAGCAACTGATCGAACTGATGGGCGGCAGCATCAGCGTGGAAAGCACCGTCGGGGTGGGCAGCGAGTTCGTGGTCGAATTGATTCGCGATATTACGCCGCCGTTTGCCGCTGGAAATGCAGTTCCTGTGGAATTTGCAACGCAAGTTGAGGAAAATGCCGCGCTACGCACCCTGCTCTACGTGGAAGATAATCCGGCCAACCTGATGCTGGTCGAGCAAATTATTGAAGTGCATCCGCGGATGCGCTTGCTCAGCGCGCGCGACGGCAATCTCGGCATCACGCTGGCACGCACTCATCTCCCGGATGTCATCCTGATGGACATCAATCTGCCCGGCATCAGCGGTATCGAAGCCATGAAAATCCTGCGCAAAGACCCGGCAACATCGCATATCCCCGTTATTGCGCTCAGCGCCAATGCAATGTCGCGCGATATCGAGAAGGGGTTGGAGACAGGGTTTTTCCGCTATCTAACCAAGCCCATCAAGATCAATGAATTCATGAACGCGATGGATGAGGCGCTGAAATTTTCAAAATCGGGATCAACGTACCCAAACCAAACGGAAAAAATATCATGATTAGCGAACAGGAAATCCTTAGTGCCAGCATTCTGGTCGTGGACGATCAGCAATCCAATGTGCTTTTGCTTGAGGAAATGCTGCGAGATAGCGGCTATGTTTGTGTTGCGTCAACAACCGATCCCCATGCAGTCCGCGAGCTGCATCGCAAGCACCGCTACGACCTGATTCTGCTCGACCTGCTGATGCCCGGCATGGATGGATTCCAGGTGATGGAATGCCTGAAGGAAATCGAAACGGATGGCTACCTTCCCGTGCTCGTCATTACCGCCGAACCGGGCCACAAGCTGCGTGCGCTCGCCGCCGGTGCGAAGGATTTCGTCGCCAAACCTTTTGATCTGGTCGAAGTGCAGACGCGTATCCATAACATGTTGGAAGTGCGGCTATTGTACAAGAAACTCGAGCAGCACAACCAGGTGTTGGAGCAGACGGTGCTGGAGCGTACGGCCGAACTGCGCAAGAGCGAAGCGCGTTTTCAACGTCTGACCGAGCTATCGTCTGACTGGTATTGGGAGCAGGACGAAAACGGGCATTTCACCAAGATTTTCGGCCCGGTACTCGAAATGCTCGGCATTCAGCTCAACGGCGCGCTGGTTCAATCGAGAGATGAAAAGGGCGGAAGCTGGAACGAGAATGAGCGAAAAATGCTGGAAGCCAATCTGGCCGCGAGACGACCCTTCCTGGATTTCGTCTATAGCCGGACCAATCCAGATGGCTCGCGGCAATTTCTAATGGTGAGCGGGGAACCGATGTTCAACCCCTCGGGGCGTTTTATCGGCTACCGGGGCACCGGCAAGGACGTGACCGGAAAGATACACCCCAACCATAAATTACCTTAAAAATCAATTTACTCTGGCAAAACCGGGGGCGCTTCGACTGGCTCGGGGCAGGCTTGTTGGATGAGCACCTCAATAACCGTGAGTTGCCCGAAGGCGGCTGGGTTTTCCCGCTTTTCCCTGATTAGGGTTGGGATGGAAATGAAAACATCAGGTACTGCCGCTTTTTTCCTTCCCCCTTGCAGGGGGCAGGGACTGGCGTTGTGGCTATTTCGAGCATACTGCTTCGACCTGAGTAGCGACATTCTGCGCTCTTGTTTAGTTTCAAACCCCATACTGTTCACTCTCCCAAGCATTAAAGCCGGCGGCTACCCAAATGAACCCGACAACACACGCGGGCCGGTTAGCTATTTATAGCCATTTCACATTTGTTAACTGCATCCAAGCTGCAGGTTATGTGTGGTAGCGCACGGATAGAAGCAAGTCTAATCGCCATGATGGAACATGGTTGCCAAGCTCATTCACGAACATAATCCACCTCACGATCCCTGCAAAGTTAAGTGTGCGTCTTTTGTGCATAAGCAAAAAACAGGTGGAGCGCTGGCCATTTTTTTGGCCACGCGATCTGCCGGGTCGGTTTGCGCTTTACTTAACTTAACAGAGGTTGGCCATGTTCAAAGAAATGAGTGACACCGTAACTCTAAACAGCACCCCTGACACTGAGGAAGCTATCACCGTGGCGCCATTCCAAGAATCAGGCACTGGTCGATACCGAAAACTTTGTCCGGCGAGTGGCATTACCGAGGTGCAACGCCAGGAGGCATTGCTTAAAACCGGTGCCTTGCAGAGTGCTATTTTTAATAGCGCCAATTTTTCGAGTATCGCCACCGACGCGAAGGGCGTGATCCAGATTTTCAACGTCGGCGCGGAACGCATGCTGGGTTACACGGCAGCCGAAGTGATGAACAAGATCACCCCGGCCGACATTTCAGATCCGCAGGAAGTGATCGCACGTGCCAAGGCATTGAGCGTCGAACTCGGCACCCCAATCACGCCGGGTTTCGAGGCGCTGGTGTTCAAGGCATCGCGCGGCATCGAGGATATTTACGAACTGACCTATATCCGCAAGGACGGCAGCCGCTTCCCGGCGGTGGTATCGGTCACCGCGTTGCGCGATGCCGATAACGTCATCATCGGCTATCTGCTGATCGGCACCGACAATACTGCGCGCAAACGGGCAGAAGAAGCGCTGCTCAAGGCGGGAGCCTTGCAGAACGCAATTTTTAACAGCGCCAATTTTTCTAGCATTGCCACTGACGCGAAGGGCGTGATCCAGATTTTCAACGTCGGCGCGGAGCGCATGCTGGGCTACACGGGTGCCGACGTGATGAACAAGATCACCCCGGCCGATATTTCCGATCCGGAGGAAGTGATCGCGCGCGCGAAAACACTCAGCACCGAGCTCGGCACCCCGATTGCGCCCGGCTTCGAGGCGTTGGTGTTCAAGGCTTCGCGCGGCATAGAGGACATCTACGAGCTGACCTACATCCGCAAAGATGGCAGCCGCTTCCCGGCAGTCGTATCCGTCACTGCGTTGCGCGACGCTGATAACGCCATTATCGGCTACCTGCTGATCGGCACCGACAACACCGCGCGCAAGCAGGTCGAAGAAGAGCGGATGAAGCTCGACCAGCGAGTTCGCGACCAGCAGTTCTACACGCGCTCACTCATCGAATCCAACATCGACGCGCTGATGACCACCGATCCGTCAGGTATTATTTCCGATGTCAACAAGCAGATGGAGGCGCTCACCGGGTGTACGCGTGACGAGTTGATCGGCGCGCCGTTCAAGAATTACTTCACCGATCCGGAGCGGGCCGAAGCAGCCATCAAGCAGGTGCTGAGCGAAAAGAAAGTCACCAACTACGAGCTCACTGCGCGCGCCAGGGATGGCAAGGAAACGGTGGTGTCCTACAACGCGACTACCTTCTATGATCGCGACAGGAAGCTGCAGGGCGTGTTTGCTGCCGCGCGCGACGTCACCGAACGCAAACGCCTGGATCAGGAGTTGGAGCGCGCCAAGGCCGTAGCGGAAAAGGCCAACCTCGCCAAATCAAATTTTCTTTCCAGCATGAGCCACGAGATACGCACACCGATGAACGCCATCATCGGCATGTCCTACCTGGCGCTGAAGACCGATCTGACGCCGCGCCAGCGCGACTACATAAAGAAGATCAAAGGGTCCGGCCAACATCTGCTCAGCATCATCAACGATATTCTTGATTTTTCAAAGATCGAGGCGGGCAAGCTGACGGTCGAGCAGACCGAGTTCGAACTGGAGATGGTGCTCGACAATGTGGCCAACCTGATCGCGGAGAAGGCATTCGCCAAAGGGCTGGAGCTGGTCTTTGACATAGACAAGAACGTGCCGTCCAAGCTGATCGGCGATCCGCTGCGGCTGGGGCAGATACTTGTCAACTACAGCAACAATGCCGTCAAGTTCACAGAGCATGGAGAAATATACATCGTCGTCCGCCTCAAGGAACAAACCGATAAGGATGTGCTGATCTACTGCGCTGTGCGGGATACGGGAATCGGCCTGACGGAAGAACAGATTGGGCGGTTGTTCCAGAGCTTTTCGCAGGCCGACACCTCGACTACCCGCAAATTTGGCGGCACCGGCCTCGGGCTGGTCATTTCCAAAAATCTGGCCGAGATGATGGGCGGAGAGGTGGGTGTGAGCAGCGAACATGGCAAGGGCAGCACCTTCTGGTTTACGGTGCGCCTGGGCAAGGGCATCGGCCAGCAGCGCAAGTTGGCGCTGTCTGGCGACTTGCAGGGCAAACGCGTGCTGGTGGTAGACGACAACGAGAACGCCCGCCTGGTGCTGGGCGACCTGCTCGACGGCATGAGCTTCAGGGTTGACCAGGCCGAATCGGGCAAGGCGGCCATCGGTGCCGTGGATTGTGCCGAGGCGCAGGGTATGCCCTATGAGATCGTGTTTCTCGACTGGAAAATGCCGGGCATGGATGGCATCGAGACGGCCAGGCGGCTGAAGGAGCTTCCACTCAGCCGTATGCCGCACATGATGATGGTGACCGCTTATGGTCACGAGGAGGTCATTAAGGGTGCGGAAGAAATGGGCATCGAGGAAGTGTTGATCAAGCCGGTCAGCGCCTCGGCGCTGTTCGACGGCGTGGTACGCATTCTGGGAGGCGTCGTCGATGGCCCCCGCACTGCCGGAGACGCACCGACCGACGCCTTCGAACAACTCGCCACCATCAAGGGCGCCCACATCCTGCTGGTGGATGACAACGATCTCAACCAGGAGGTGGCAACCGAACTGCTGCGCGATTCCGGCTTCGTCGTCGATTTGGCCGGGAACGGCCAGGTAGCGCTGGACAAGGTCAGGGCCGCCAATTACGACATCGTGTTGATGGACATGCAGATGCCGGTGATGGACGGTGTGACGGCGACACTGGAGATACGCAAGGAAGAACGCTTCAAGGATCTTCCTGTGGTGGCGATGACCGCCAACGCCATGCAGGGCGACCGGGATCGCTGCCTGGCGGCGGGCATGAACGACCATGTCGCCAAGCCGATCGAGCCGGAAGATTTGTGGAAGGCGCTGCTGAAATGGGTCAAGCCGCGGCATTCGACAGCAGCAGAGGTGAAGCCTCAGATAAAGGCAGGGCAATATGCCGATTTGCCGTCCGGTATCGATGGGCTGGATATCGCTAATGGCCTGCGCCGCGTGCTCGGCAAGAAATCACTCTATCTCTCGATGCTGCGCAAGTTCATTGCCGGGCAGAAATCTGCAACGGCGGGAATCCTCGAAATGCTGGAAGGCAACGACAGGGACACCGCAGAGCGGCTCGCACACACGCTAAAAGGTGCTTCCGGCAACATCGGTGCCACCGGCCTGCAACAGTTGGCGGAAGAACTCGAGACCGCAATCAGGGAGCGTCAACCGCGCAATGATGTCGATGGTCATCTCGACAAGCTGAAACAACAGCTCGACTATTTCATCACTCAACTGGAACAGAAGCTGCCGGAAGAGCAGGGCAGGACAGCCATCGCGGTCGATCAGGAGAAACTTAAAATGGCCTGCGACAGGCTGATAGCCCTGCTCGCCGACGACGATGCGGAGGCGGGCGATGTGCTGAGTGAGAATGCCGACCTGCTTAACGCGGCCTTCCCCGACCATTATCGCAAGATCAACGACAGCATCCAAGCATTCGACTTCGAGGCGGCGCTCGCAGCATTAAGAGCCGCCATCGCCCCCCTACCTGTAAAGGAATCTCCATGAACGAGCTCAATTCAGCCGAAAAAGCCACGATATTGGTAGTTGATGACGCGCCGGGCAACCTGGCGCTGATGCACAATCTGCTCAAGGACGACTACCAGGTGAAAATTGCCAACCGTGGTGAGAAAGCACTGCAAATTGCAGCATCTGATTCGCCCCCCGACCTGATCCTGCTCGACATCATGATGCCAGGGATGGACGGCTATGAGGTGTGCCAGCGGCTCAAACGCGACCCCAGGACGCAGAATATCCCGGTAATCTTTCTCACCGCAAAATCTGAAGTGGGAGACGAAAAGAAAGGGCTGGAACTTGGCGCGATCGACTACATCACCAAACCGATCAGCGTGCCTATCGTTATGGCGCGCGTGAAGAACCACTTGGCGCTCAAAGCCATGGCCGACTTTCTGCGCGATCAGAACGATTGGGACAGCGCGGAGCGGCTCGCCTATACGCTCAGGGGCGATTCTGGCAACGTCAGCGTCAACGGCTTGCAACAGTTTGCGGAAAAGCTTGAGGTTGCGATCAAGGAGCGTCATTCACGCGAGGGAATCGAGGCTCGGCCCGATGCGCCCGCAACCCAACTCGACAACCTCATCGCGCAATTGGATCAAAAACCACCGGAGGCATCAGGCAGGATGACGGCCTCGTTCAACCAGGAAAAGCTCAAAGAGGTCTGTGACAAGCTGGAGGCACTGCTGGCCGAAAACGATTCCGAGGCGATCAACGTGCTGGATGCCAATGCGGAACTGCTTGAGGCAGCCTTACCCAACCGCTCCCGCGAGATCGACAACGCCATCCGATTATTCGATTTCGAAGCGGCGCTCGCAGCGCTGAGAGCCGCCACCGGAACATCTGTCTGACAGGAACACTCATGGAGAAATTTAATTTGATCCAGAAAGCCACGATACTGGTGGTTGACGACACGCCAGATAACTTGGCACTGATGAGCAACCTGCTCAATGATGACTACAAGGTAAAAATCGCCAGCAGTGGCGAGAAGGCGCTGAAGATTGCGGCTTCAGACCCGCCACCCGATCTGATTCTGCTCGATATCATGATGCCTGGCATGGATGGCTACCAGGTATGCCAGCAGCTCAAACGCGACCCAAAAACGATGAACATCACGGTGATCTTCCTAACCGCCAAGGCTGAAGTGGAGGACGAAAAGAAAGGGTTGGAACTCGGTGCGACCGACTACATTACCAAACCGATCAGCCCGCCCATCGTCATGGCGCGCGTGAAAAATCATCTGGCGCTCAAGATGATGGCCGACTTCCTGCGCGACCAGAATGAATTTCTCGAACTCGAAGTAACCAAGCGCACGCGCGAAGTGATGGCAATACAGGATGTCACCATTCTCGCCATGGGCTCGCTGGCCGAGACGCGCGACACCGACACCGGCAACCACATCCGCCGCACACAGTTTTACGTCAAAGCCCTGGCCGAAAAGTTGCGCGACCATCCGCGCTTTGCCTGGTTCCTGACGGAGGCCAACATCAACATGCTCTTCAAGTCGGCGCCGCTGCACGATCTCGGCAAGGTGGGTATCCCCGACCGCATCCTGTTGAAACCGGGCCGCCTGGAGCCCGGCGAATTCGAGATCATGAAGACGCATACCACGCTGGGGCGCGATGCTATCGTGCATGCCGAGGCAGCGTTGGGTTTCGATGTCGATTTTCTCTCCTTTGCCAAAACCATCGCCCTGTCGCACCAGGAAAAATGGGATGGCAGCGGCTATCCGCAGGGGCTCGCCGGCGACGATATCCCGATTGCGGCACGCCTGATGGCGGTGGCCGATGTTTACGATGCGCTGATCAGCCGCCGCGTGTACAAGGAAAGCATGCCACACGATAAGGCGGTGCAGATCATGATCGATGGGCGCGGCTCGCACTTCGATGCCGATATGTTCGATGCCTTCGTCGAGATACAGGAAGAGTTTCGCGCCATCGCCCGGCGTTTCGTCGATTCCGATGTGGACATGGAAAAGAAAATGGAATACTTGGCACAGGCCAATACCGCATAACACGCGAAAGAATGGATATGATAGACAAGCAGACCGCATTCCTCGTCGTCGACGACTTTGAACCCATGCGCAAAGTCACTTCGGGGCAACTGCGCTCGATGGGCGTCAAAACCATTGTGACTGCCAATAATGGCGCCGAGGCTTTGCGCATACTGCAAAACAAACGTGTGGATATCGTGCTTTCCGACTGGAACATGCCGGTCATGACTGGGCTGGAACTGCTCAAGGCAATACGTGCCGACGAGAGGCTGTCGGGGCTGCCCTTTATCATGATTACCGCCGAAGCAGAACGCTACCGCATCGAGGAGGCCATCGCCAGCGGCGTCAGCGACCTGCTGGTCAAGCCCTATACTGCAGATCGTCTCGCCACGCACGTTGAAATGGCGCTGAAATCGCCGCCCCGATTAATTTCGCCTGTTCGCGCGGCGCATATGGCGCGGGTCGGGGCGCAGAATGTGTCGCTCGTTTCAGTGCCGCTGTCTGATGGCGTCGATCCGATTAGCCGGGGCGACAGGGATCCAGTGCGTCAAACCATTCTCATTGTCGATGATGCGGCGGATAATTTGCTGCTGCTCTCGCAACTATTCAAGGACGAATATCGTGTGCGTGTCGCCAATACCGGGGAAAAAGCTCTGGATATCTGCCAATCGCACGATCCACCGGATCTGTTGCTGCTCGATATCATGATGCCCGGCAAGGATGGTTTCGAAGTGGCGCGGCGTATGCGCGAGCATCCAACTTCGGAAAACATTCCGGTGATTTTCGTCACCGCAATGACCGGTAAGGACGCGCGCCTCAAGGGTTTGGAGCTGGGTGCGGTTGATTTCGTCTCCAAACCCATCGATCCGGACGAGCTCAAGCCGCGTGTGCGCAACTTCATGCGCTACGTCGAACTGCACAAGCAATTGCAGGCAAATTACGACGGCATGCTGGAGTTGGCGCGCCTGCACGAGAATGTCGAGCACATCACGCGCCATGACATGAAAGGATCTCTGGCAGGTGTGATCGGGCTGGTGCAGGCGCTGGCGGACGACGGCACGATGAACAGCAAGCAAGTGGAGCAGTTGCGCATGGCAGAGGAGTCTGCGTTGCAGTTGCTCGACATGATTAACCTGTCATCGGAACTTTTCAAGATCGAGACCGGGCGTTTCAAACTTGATGCCAAACCGGTCAAGATCGACGACATCCTGCACCGTATCGTCGAGATATCGCGCATGGCTTTTGTGGAAAAACACCTCACCGTTGCCATCGATACGGGTATGCCTGACGGAAAGGAGGCACCGAAGGTGCTGGGTGATGCCATGTTCTGCTATTCCCTGTTCCAGAATCTGATCAAGAATGCCTGCGAGGCTGCCCCGGAAAAGAGCCGGGTGGACGTGAATCTATTCGATGAAACTCCGCTGCGTATCAGGGTGCAGAATAATGGAGCAGTTCCTGCCGAGATTCGCGAGCGATTCTTCGATAAGTTCGTCACGTATGGCAAACAAGGTGGAAGCGGCCTCGGAACTTATTCGGCCAAGACGCTTGCAGAGTCGCAAAACGGGACGATTTCGCTGGAGGTTTCAGACCGGAAAAACCAGACCACGATCACCGCAACACTACCTCGCTACTCCGAAGTAACCGCATGAAACAAACGCCACCGCAACATTCAGCCGAAAGTCTGCCCACGAGCTGGCACAATCTCACCGGAAATGCCGCGATACCGGCGCGTGTCGGCGACACGTCAGGAAAACCGGGTGCTGATGAACTGCCTCCCGTGGTTGGAATAAATTGTTTGGGCACACTATACAAATTACCGGACAACCTGTTGACGCAGATGCTCCCCACGTTTCATTTTTAGGTAAACCTCAGGTAAATCATGGGCGATCATTGCCCGTTTGGTTTAACGTAAATGAGTCAATTCATTTTCCTGTTATTGCGATACAGGAGATAACCATGCAAAAACCAGCCCATAACGAACCCAATCATCAGGGTGAAAAAAATCAGCAACGCACTTGATATTGAAACTCCCCAGTACAAGAAGCTGATCTCGATCACCGCGATGTTTTGAGCGGCAAATATCGCTGCCAAGCTTGAGAGTAAAAGTATCAGTGCTAATCTCAAATTCATCTCTTGAGTCTCATGCGCGCTGTGCAAGGTTCTCCGGGGCGGGTAGCGTCGTCCGACAACAATACGGCTTCACTTGAATTTGGCATGAGCGCTGGTTATGCCGTCCTTGAGATCATCCCAGATTTTGTCAGCAGTTTCTTTGGCCTGCTCCCATGCGGCGCCGCTGGCCTTGCCCAGTTCCTTTATCTTTTCGGATGCCGCACGCTGTTTGGCGCGCAACTCATGCAATTCTTCGGCGCGCTTGACCCGCATGTCGGCCCCGATGTTCCCCATCTTGGCTTCCAGCAAGTCAATCTGGGCATCCCATTCTTTCAGTTGTGCCGCCATTTTTTGCTTGTACGCATCTTGAATTCGCATGATCTGCCCCTTGTATGGTGGGCGGCAATTACGCTTTATTGGGCGTGCTTTAGCACTAGGCGGTTTTCTACCCGATTGACACCGGCAACCGCGCCGGCGAGCGATTTTGCCCTATCGCTATTTGGCTGCGAATCGACCGAGCCGGTTAATGTCACCACGCCGTTTACGGTATCGACGCTGATTTGCAGAGTCTGGAGGCCGGGCTCGGCAAAAATCGCGGCTTTGACCTTGGCCGTAATCTCGGCGTCGTCGATGGCTACACCGGCTCTTTCGCTTTGTTCGGCCATTTTTACGGCGACTTTGTCGGATGCTGCACCTATTTGCTTGCCGGTGTCGCTAGCCGCCTGATCTATCTTTTTACCGGCGCTCTCCGCAGGCCCCGGTTTGTCGCATGCGGCAAGACCGGCAGCCAATAGCGTCAAAACGCAGATTGATTTTAAATTTTTTAACAATTCCATTTTGGTTACCTTAAGAAGAATAAAACCGCAATCGGTTGGCAGAACAAATGAAGAGCGTCATATGGCTCCCTGAAACGAAATCCAGGAGAGCCATATGACGTCTGGCCGGACTGTTACTTGAGCCGCATGTCATCCTTGACCGACTTTACTCCCTTGACGCTGCGCGCAAGTTCAATCGCTTTGCGTTGATCGCCAATGGAGTTGACGAAACCGCTCAGTTGGACGGTGCCTTTGAAGGTTTCGACGTTGATCTCGGCAGATTTCAAAGTAGGTTCGTTGAATATGGCTGCCTTGATCTTGGTGGTGATGACGGTATCGTCGACGTACTCTCCTGTGCCTTCCTGGGTGGAGGTCGATGCGCATCCGAGAACGGAAGCCAGCGCCATGATGAAGAAGAAAGAAGTAAACCGCTTGATGATGAGTTCCATGATAGTGCTCCTCGTAATTAGGGTAAAGATTGGTTCAATTAAAATGGCTTGTCATGTCAGATACGACAACCCCGATATGACAACTCCGATACAACAACCGCGATGCGACAACTTCGGTACGACAACTTCGATACGACAACTATTTGAATGTTTGCGGCACAACTCCTGCATGCCGCGTGCTGCAGATCAATTGAAGGATGGCCCCTGCAGCAGTTGCGGAAGGGCCGTCTGGTGACGGCCGATCTGCCGCTAAACCGCATTGCATCACTAACCGATTTCACGCTCTTGATGCTGAGTGCAAATTCATTCGCTTTGCGCTCATCGGCAGCCGACTGCTACCTCTGAACCGGCTTCTGCACCTTCACTTCCACCATTACGCGGCGGTTGGGTTGCAGGCATTCAACCAGTTTCCTGTTCTTGCCGCTGGCCGCGCCTTTTACGTTATCGCAGGAAACAATCGGCTCGGATTCGCCCTTGGCAGCGGTTTCAATGCGATTGGCTGCAATGCCTTGTCCGACCAGATAAGCCTTCACGGCGTCTGCGCGGCGCTGGGATAGTTTCATGTTGTAGGCGTCGCTGCCGATGCGGTCGGCGTGGCCGGTCACCAGCGCCACTTCGACTTGCGGGAATTCCCTCAACTTGCTGATAACTTCTTCGTCCAGTTTTCTCTTGCCGTCAGCCTGCAGGCCTGATTTGTTAAAATCAAACAGCGCGTCAGCTTGCAGGGCGATAGGGACGAAAGCAGCTTTTACTGGAGCGACAGGAACAGGCGCAGCAATAGGGGCAGGTGCGGGTGTGGGAGGCTTGGCTTCTGCCGCTTTTGGCTTGGGTTCTTCTTTCTTGACCAGATTCGGGTCGCATTCCGCTATCGCCATAGTCGGTGCCCAGAACCCGGTTCTCCAGCATTCGCCGTAGCTATTCTTGACCACATTGCCCCGGCTATCGGTCAGATAACCTTCCTTGGTGGCTTCATCTGCCGAAACACTGCCGGCCAAGGCCAAAGAAGCTACGGCAAGTATATTAAAAGCGATTCGTGAGTTTTTCATGTTGTTCTCCTGGTTGTTTAATGATGCGTAATTTAGAGCTACCAATCCGGCACACAGCAGGCTGACAGCATCAGTAACGGGATACGCGGTCGTTTTCGATGCGGATCCGATCTCCGACGCGCAAGCCGTTAATACTTTGCTGCATCACAGTTCGATATCCCCCATTATCGAGCCGCACATTTATACGATATTCATCTTGCTGCTTTCTGCTCTTTTCTATCTTATGGCCCGCCACGGCGCCGCCTACCGCACCAGCCACGGTCGCAATATCCTGACCGGACCCGCCACCGACCTGATGCCCGAGCACCCCGCCTACCACACCGCCGATCACGGCACCGACACCTGTCCCGCCGCCGCTTTCACGGACAGTTTCAATCGCGTCGATCACGCCATAAGCAACGCCGTAAGAAGATGGCTGGGATGATACGGCGCTGGAATCGGTGTTGGCGCAACCGCCCGTCAGAGCTGCCACAGCGAGAAAAGCTGCGATAAATATTTGTGCTGTTTTCATAAGAATCCCCTGAATGAATGGTCGCAGCTTAGACGCAAATTTACATGCAGTCCGTGCGCTGTCGTACATAGCGGTAAGGTGTTGTTGTGCGCGGGTATTCGCTGGAAGCGGGCTACTGTAGCGTTGCACGCTATTTGGAACTTATGTCAACCGCAAGAGTTGCATTGTAGGTCGGGCTCCGCCCGACATGTCGGGCGGAGCCCGACCTACAAGGGGTTGTCCATAAGTATCGCCAAGAGCGCAACACTACACTACTATGGAGCTGCCGCAGTAGTGAAGCTCCATGGAATCGGTGCAAGGCCGCTTGCCAACCGGTTACCTGCAAGGTCGCTGGCTCCTGAGACCTCAGCAGTATAGGTACGGTTGATTGCGAGAGGGCTTATTGGCGTAAAGGTCACAATGCTGTTGTGCATATCGTAGGTAACTGTTCCAGCAATCGGAGTTACGCCGTCCAGCAATATGAAATTTACTGTGGTGATCGTTAAAGGATCCATGGCTTCGCTGAATGTTGCGTCGATATTGCTGTTAATCGCCACATCCGAGGCATTTGCCTGAGGTGCTGTCGAATTTATTTCGGGGTTGAGATTGTCCCCGGTTGCGCCTGTAGTCCAGCTCCACACATAGTCATTTGCCATTGCATTGCCAGCCAGATCCTCGACTCCGCCGATACCGCCTTTGAGGGTGGCGGTATAGCTGGTGCCAGGAGTAAAAGTTTCGAGTTTAGGTCCGAAAAAGTCATTTAGTATTGTGAATAGTGCGTTTACACCGGAGTAGCTCACTGTGCCCGCTACCGCAGCGCCGGTGGCTGTTTCCTTCAACGTGAAAGTCGCGTTGGTAATCGTCAAGGGATCCATCCACTCGCTGAACATTGCGCCCGCTTTGGTATTGATGGCTACGCCTGTCGCACCGTCGATATGGATGGTGTGGCTAACTGTGGGAGCGGTGGTGTCTAGGGCAGCAGATGTGAACCAGCTAATTATGAAGTCATTTGCCATGTGATTGCCAGCCAGGTCATTGACTCCGCCAGTTCCGCCTTTGACTGTGACGGTGTAATTTGTATTGGCAGCGAGATTGCTCAATGGTATGAATACCGCGCTCACGCCGGAGTAGCTCACTATGCCTTGCACTGCAATACCGGTTACGGTTTCCTTCAACGTGAAAGTCACGTTGGTAATCGTCAATGGATCCATCCCCTCGCTGAATATGGCGCCGACTTTGGTGTTGATGGCTACGTTTGTCGCACGGTTGGCATGGATAGTCCCGGTTACCATGGGTGCGGTGGTGTCAGGAGCCGCACTGGTGGTCCAGCTGATAGCGAAGTCATTTGCCATGGGATTGCCAGCCAGATCCTTGACTCCGCTGGCTCCGCCTTTGACAGTGACGGTGTAGTTTGTATTGGCAGCGAGATTGTTCAATGGGATGAATACCGCGCTCACGCCGGAGTAGCTCACTATGCCTGGCACCCCGGTGCCGGTTACTGTTTCCTTTAACGAGAAAGTCACGCTGGTAATCGTCAAGGGGTTCATCCCCTCACTGAATGCTGCGCCGACTTTGGTGTTGACGGCTATGTTTGTCGCACGGTTTGCATGGATAGTCCCGGTTACCGTGGGTGCGGTGGTATCAGGAGCCGCACTGGTAGTCCAGCCGATTATGAAGTCACTTGCCAGCGCATTGCCTTCCAGGGATTTGGCTCCGCTGGCTCCGCCTTTGACTGTGACAGTGTAGCGGGTACCAGGAGCGAGATTGCTTAACGGAATGAATACTGCGCTCACGCCGGAGTAGCTCACTATGCCCTGCACTGCAATACCGGTTACTGTTTCCTTCAACGTGAAAGTTGCGCTGTTAATCGTCAAGGGATCCATCCCCTGGCTGAATGTTGCGCCGACTTTGGTGTTGACGGGAACATTTGTTGCGCCGTTGGTATGAATGGTTCCGGTTACGGTGGGTGGAATGGTGTCTGCAACCGCTTCCGCTGTTGTGGTCCAGCTCCATGCAAAGTCACTTGCCAGTGCATTGCCCTCTGCGGACTTTGCCCCGGTCGTAATCGTGGCAGTATAGGTAGTGTTGGCTGCGAGATTGCTTGCTGGTGTAAAGATCGCAGATGCGCCAGTGTAAGTCACAGTACCTGGAACAGGTGTTGCCCCTTGCATCAAGGTGAATGTTGCCGTGTTGATCGTTAACGGATCCATCCATTCACTGAATATTGCAGTGACTTTAGTGTTGATGGGAACATTTGTTGCGCCGTTGGTATTGATGGTTCCGGTTACCATAGGCGCAGTAGTGTCCAGCGTTGCACCTGTAGTAAATACCCATACAAAATTACCGGCCAGTGGAACGCCTGTCGTGCCCTTGGCCACTGTGGAGACTGTGGCAGTACACAGGGTATTGGCCGGAAGATGGATTGCTGCCGGAAGCGTAAGCATTGCCAGGCTGTTGGCTGCCAGGTAGGTAACCGTTCCGGTTATGGGTGCTCCGGCAGAACATGTCAGCGTAAAGTTTGCCGAGGTGAGTGTGGCAGGATCCATCGCCTCGGTGAAGGAGGCCGTGATTACTTTTATGTTGATTGGCACATCGATGGCATTGGGAAGAGGGGCCACGGTAGTCACAGTGGGCACGGTAGTCACAGTGGGTACGGTAGTCACAGTGGGTACGGTAGTCACAGTGGGTACGAACTCGGCAGTGCCGTCTACGCTGGGATCGCTCCCGCCGCTGCATCCTGCCATAACAGCGCTAAGCAGCAATGCCACGAGCCATATCTTTGGTTTGGTGGTGCTTTCGAATTTGTTCATTTGCATTTCCTGTTTATCCGATCCCGGATAGCATCGGAGCAATCGGCTGGCGCGGGACTGCGCCTGAATCATTGTGCGGTCCGTCAAAATTTGCTGTTGACATGCTTTGCGGCTACATAAGCCCTGGCTTGGTACGCTTCAATTCAAAAAAGACCAGCCAGCAGCCAGAACTCAAGGCGATTTCTCACACGCGCCGTATTTATCCCACTATTGCCTACGGCGCTCAGTGCGCTAACGTACATTTAAAGAAAAATCGTGGGCCACACTGCAACTTCGTTTTTTCGTGCCGCATCTATCTGTGCACTAGCGCACAGAAGAGTTCTTGAGGAAGGAAGATGATCCGCTTAACGAGCACCTTGAGAATCGGGTATTCGCGATCGGGTCGACCAAGAGATACGGGCAATGTTTTTTCCTGACTGTCTCGCTTGGTTACTTCGTTCAATCAACCATATAGGAGTCCAACATGAACTGGGATCGCATTGAAGGTAATTGGAAGCAATTCAAGGGTAACGTCAAGCAACAGTGGGGCAAGCTTACCGACGATCAGCTCGACGTGATTGCGGGCAAACGCGATCACTTGGTCGGCAAGATTCAGGAAACGTATGGCATCTCTAAGGATGAAACGGAGAAGCAGCTTGCCGCATGGCAAGAGCGTCTGAATGAAGTGGAACATTCCAAGTGATAGTGAGCCGGAGGCGAGTGCCCCGGTTATGCATCACTCTTTAACTCAACCGTATCAAAGGAGCAGCAATGAATAAATTACACATTACCGCAATTCTGGCCGTAACCAGCCTCGCATTCAGCACTGGCGCGCTGGCACAAAACATGTCGAAGAGCGAATACAAGGCTGCCAAGGAAAGCGTCTCGGTCGAGTACAAGTCCGCCAAGGCGAATTGCGGCTCATTCGCCGCAAACGCCAAGGATGTCTGCATGGCCGAAGCAAAGGGCAAGGAAAAGGTCGCGGAAGCAGAACTCGAAGCACGCTACAAGCCTTCCAGGAAAGCGGACTACAAAGTCACTGTTGCCAAGGCGGAAGCGTACTATGCAGTTAACAAGGAAAAGTGCGACGACAAAGCGGGCAACGACAAGGACGTCTGCGTGAAAGAAGCGAAAGCCGCCCTGGTGCGCGCCCAATCGGATGCCGAGGCACAGTTGAAAACCTCTGACGCAAACGCAACGGCCAAGAAGGAGTCATCCGAGGCGCGCACGGAGGCCAAGGAAAAAGGCAGCGAAGCGCGTAAGGATGCAGCGGCTGACAAGCGCGACGCGAATTATGCAGTGGCGAAAGAAAAATGCGATGCCATGTCGGGCGATGCCAAGGAACGTTGCGTGAAAGATGCAAAGAAGCAATACGGCAAATAAGCCGCCGGGCAGGAATTTTCCTGGCCCCGGATATTTAACACGGAGGTATTTCAAATGAACACGATACGAAAAATGATGGTGAATGTGGCAGCAGTAGTCTTGCTGGCCGGCCTGGTTGGGTGTTCCGGCATGTCGGCACAGGACAAAAGCACTGCGATCGGCGCGGGTGTCGGTGCGGTGGGCGGTTCCGTTCTGACCGGCGGCAGCGCAGCAGGAACAATCGGTGGAGCGGCGGTCGGCGGCGTTATCGGCCACGAGATCAAAAAATAACATCGCGGCCATCTATGCAGCAGTTGCGCCGGCCCAATAGGCGCAGTTGTGTGCATGGCTCATCAAGCAGAAAATCCGATTCATGCTTTACGGCACGAACACTCTTGCCTTTTGGCAAGTGGATAATTAGGAGATACAAATGATGAAACTCGGAAAGAACGTCAGTGCAGCCTTGGTCATGTGTGCGTTGCTCGCGGCAATATCCGGCTGCCAGAAACAGGAAGGCCCGGTGGAGCGTGCCGGCAAGGAAGTTGACCAGGCGGTAGAAAAGGCGGGAGAGAAAATCGAAAAAGCCGGTGAGAACATTCAGGATGCGGCAAAGGGTGACAAGAAGTAATTGTTGGGTATTCCTGGCGCGAAGCGTTGCCGTAAATAAAGTCCCGTAACTTGCGGTGGTCAGTTGTACGGTCGGATTCTGGTTTGCTTCCGGAGTTGTTTACCCCGAAGCCTTGCGGCAGAGACGGCGTGCGTGGCACGTTTTATGCTTTCTGCGTTATGTGGGCTACCGCACAGAGCGACTTCAGCTGCGATGTGACAATCGCCCCGCAGCAGCGGGCAGCAGCGGAAGTGCTGAGAAGTGTTATTCAAGGCGGGTTTTATAAATGCGGGCTTTATAAATGCGTTGACATAAGACAGTCAACGTGTTCAACTACTTACGTGTATCACTGCACAAGCCAGATGAAATTGAGGCTGGAATTAATCGTTTTTGCCCATTACTCACAAATTAGGAGCATGCAATGAACGTTCAGATTTTCTCCGCAACTCAATCACGGCACGTTGTGCCATGCGTTTCCAGATCTGACTCCAGTTTCAATCGAATATATCGCGGCTTGCTGGCTTGCTTGGGGGTTGCGGTTTTATTGGTTTCCGCCCCGGCACTGGCCGCGACTGCGCCAGCCCTTTTAACAACTGCCCCATATGGTGTTCTTTCCAGCACCTACACCAACACCGTAGCAGGAACCACTATTACTGGAGATCTTGGATATGTCGCCGCCGGCGCACCCGCTGTGATGCCCTTGGTGAGTGGCGCGACAGTCATCACTCCACCGGCTCAAGCCGGGCTGGATCAGGGCACTGCCTTGGCGACACTGATGGCCCCTACCCAAGCATGTATTTCTCTCGGCGCTGCAATTGCTCTAAACACAGTAAATCTTGGGGCTGGGCCGGGCGTCTTTCCTCCCGGTTGCTATTCCACCACTGGCGCAATGGATATCGCCTTAAGCACGACAGTGACCCTCAGCGGTGCCGGCGTTTACATCTTCAAGTCAGCAGGAGCAATTACTACAGGAGCCAATTCCAGAGTTGTCTTGGCCGGTGGCGCCTGCGGATCCGATGTGTTTTGGACTGGTGTCGGCGCCACAACGCTTGGAGCATACACTGGAGCATTACCTGCACCTACTACGTTCGTTGGAACTATTATCGACGATGCGGGCATCACGCTAGGAGAGTTCGCAAATTTGGCAGGTAGAGCCTTGGCATTTGGTGGTACCGTCACGACAGATAAAAATACAATTACGGTTCCTACTTGCGCCCCATTCGTTCCACCTGCGACACCCGCAGGTCAAACCGCGAGCAGCAAGGCCTTCTTCCCGACCACCATCGCTGCGGGCGGAGTATCCAGGCTCACCATTACGTTGAGCAATAACAACGCTGGTGTCGCCACGCTGGACGCTGGGGGCTTCACCGATACCTTGCCCGCTGGCCTGGTGATTGCGCCCACCCCGAATGCCGTCACCAGTTGTGGCGGCATCGCTCCCGCTGGCGTGGTAACCACCGGCGCAAACTCAGTGAGCTTGTCGGCTGGGACTACGATCCCGGGCGGCGCGCCCGGCATGTGTACGGTGGCTGTGGACGTGACCGCCGCAGCCGCTGGTAGCTACACCAATACGCTGCCTGTCTTGTTTACCGACCAAGTTGAAAGTGCCGCCCCTGCCGGCGTGACTTTATCCGTCTTGGCGGTGTCCGCCTCGGGTATCCCCACGCTTTCCGAATGGGCGATGATCCTGCTGGCATCCCTCCTGGCCATGCTGGGTTTTGCAGCGATGCGCAAACAGGCAAGATAAAGGTGGTTGTAGTAAATACGGGGGCGCGCAAGCGCCCCTTTTTGTTTGTATGCACGGCGTGGCATACTTACCATGGCTTCAATCTCAAGCTACTTAATTTATGTTGCGCTTCTTCATTCTCTTCGTTGTCATTCTGGTAGCCTTGTTCGCAGCCGAACTGACGCCGCCTGTACAAAGCGCCGTCGTGCTGCCGTGGACCGAAGCGCTTGCACGTATCAGTGCCGGTTTGATCACGCTCTTCGATTCGCACGTTGTCGCGTTCGGCAAGATTTTGCAGAACACCACCAACGGATTTGCGGTTTCCATCGAGGCGGGATGCAACGGTATCGAAGCGGCCATAGTCCTCATTGCCGCCATGCTCGCCTTTCCCGCGCCGTGGAAACACCGCGTGATCGGAATTTTCACCGGCCTGTTTGCGGTGCAGGTGTTGAATATTGTGCGCGTGATCAGCCTGTTCTATATCGGCCAGTGGAATATGAAAGTATTCGAGTGGGCGCATCTCTATCTGTGGCAGGCGCTCATCATGCTCGATGTGCTGATTGTCTGGCTGGTCTGGATTCGGATGTTGCCTCCGCCTCCGCCTCCGCCCCCTGCCGCGCCATCTTCGCCATCGGCAAATGCCGGAACGCAGCCGGCGACAGCGCCATGACGGTGTGGACTCATCCGCTCGGAAAGTTTGTTCTGCGCACCATCCTGTGGTTGCCGCTTTGCTTTGCGGCCTGGTATTACAGCGCAAAGTATCACGCATTTTTCGCTGGTGAACTGGCTCTTTGGCTGGTGGATCAGTTCAAATCCGGCATCGTGTCGTCGCTGGAGCATCCGGGGTTCGATCTGGTATTTGTGACTACCCTTGAGGTGCATTCCGAGCCGGGATTGACCGCATTGCTGGTGCCGGAAGTGAATCCCTTGCTTTACACCTACGGATTGGCCCTTTTTCTTGCGTTGATGCTTGCCGCTCGCGCCAGGTGGTGGAAAATCCTGATTGGAGCCATTGTTCTCCTGCCCTTCCAGAGCTGGGGCATCGCTTTCGATTTTCTGGTGCAAATCGGCGTAAAACTCGGACCTGATGTTGCAGCGCAGGCCGGTTTGATCGGCTGGCGCACAGAGGCCATCGCGCTGGGTTATCAGGTCGGAAATCTCATTTTCCCCACTCTTATTCCCGTTGTGTTGTGGGCACTCTTTAACCGGACGTTCATTGAGAGCGTGCTATGGCGCAGGCCTGCGACACCCTGAACAACCCTCGATGACCAAGGTATCGTAGTGCTTTTGCGCGTCCGACATGCCGCCGTTAAACCTAAGCCGGACGAGCCGGAACCAAACGGGTAGCCCGGATGAAACGCAGTGAAATCCGGGAACGGATATGATGCCCCCGGATTCCGCTATCGCTGCATCCGGGCTACAAACCCCGCAAGGTTCACCTTCGCTCAAACCCTTGCCAATGCCAGATAAATGCAAAACTCTTGTCATGTTTTGACATCATTTGACCGGTAAGAGACTAAAAACCCCAGTTCAGGCCACAGAGTTCACAGAGAACACAGAGAAAGTCAGGGTTTATTCGTCTTTCCTAACCCCACCCAAAAGATGAATAAGCTTTTCTCTATAACTGTTTTGAATCGCCCCTGGTTTTACTCTGTGTTCTCTGTGGCTAACTGCTTTTTCTAGGTTAAATGAAGCGCTACGGCTTGGTGATCGTGCGCGCGAATTCCTGTCCATGTCCGGAAATGTCCACCCATAGTTCCGACAGCAGAGGCGCCGGGTGCGCAAGACGGCGAACGTGCTCCAACCAGATAATACGTGTGCTACCGAACAGTGCGGCTTGCATGTAATTGGTTAAATCACGCATTGCGCAGGGGCAACGCCATGAACGATCAGGTATCCACCAGCACTAAACCACAGCTCGTCGAGTCCCGTATTGCCGAAGCAAGCTCCTGGCTCAGGCGACGTAATCGTGGCTTGCTGGCCTGCGTGGGATTTACTGCGTTTTTGCTGGTTTCCGCGCCGGCGCTGGCCGTAGTGGCGGTAGCCCCAACACTTGGCGCAGCGGCGCAGTTCGGGGCTCTCGGTAACTCGGGTGTAACCGGGTCGGCCCTCCCCGGTACGGTGGTCAACGGCAATGTTGGTTCTGCTCCAACGGTTCCCACGGTCACTAATTTTCCTCCTTCGACCGTTCCCGCGCCTTTTGTTATATACACAGCAGCCGATCCGGTCACAGCACAGGCTCATGCTGATGCCGCGACTGCCTATGGTTTTCTGGCGGGACAGGGGCTGGGCACACCGTTGGGCAACACTCTCGATAACCTTACGCTTACTCCAGGCCTTTATTCGTCTGGCGCGGCAGACTTAGGGGCTTCGACATCCTTGACGCTCAACGATCCCAGCCCCGGTAAGACGGGCATCTTTGTATTCAACGTCGCGAGCTCGCTGATTATGAATGTCGGTTCGGTGGTGACCGGCACCGCGAACCCGTGCAACGTGTACTGGCGGGTTGGCTCATCCGCGACGCTCAATGGAAACTCCTTCATGGGAACCGTGATCGCAGACACGAGCATCACAGTGGGTGGAGGTAACGTGTCCGGGCGTGTGCTGGCGGGAGCAGTTACTGCAACCGGTATCGTGACGATGCCTACCGGTGGCAACACGATCGGCGGGTGCAGCGCCCCCGTCTTGCCGCCCACGCTGGGCAAAGCCTTCAGCCCGGCCACCATCAATGCGGGCGGAGCCTCGACGCTCACTATCACCCTGAGTAATCCCGATGCCGCGATCGCCACCCTGAGCTCC
>Ga0209343_10000409_pt1 | contig 59831 bp, 52 predicted proteins | sample RifCSPlowO2_02_FD_184026 | JGI IMG/M metagenome (GOLD analysis project Ga0209343, IMG submission 184026) | Groundwater microbial communities from Rifle, Colorado - Rifle CSP2_plank lowO2_0.2 (SPAdes) (version 2) | ecosystem: Environmental > Aquatic > Deep subsurface > Groundwater | place...
AGGACTCACAAAAAAGGCCAGACAGCCGCAGCCTGCGGACAACCCCGGTGATTTTGTTGGGCACTACACCCACCTTTCGCCGGAAAGGGTGGGCCTGCAAGCTGTTGGGGCGAACATTTGGTGTGCAGTCCTTGCGGGGTTCCGTCAGGACCTGGGTGGGTCGCTGAGGTGGCCAGGAGAGGTATCCATCGAGCCCCGATGCTTGGGGGCCGGGCCGGTGCCGGAGGTGCTGCTGTCGCGCTTGCGGTGCAAAGCCTTGGATTATACCGCTGAACCGGTTTTCAGGGCCTGCAGCTCGGCGCTGATGCGCTTGTATTCCTCCATGGCGCCAGGGTCTCCCCGGGCCACGCGCTCGGCGATCTGGCGGGCGAGTTCTTCCAGCCGGTCGCGCCGCAGGCGGGCCATCACGTCGGCGAGTTCGGCCGTTTCCGAGGCCGGGTCGTTGCCGATGGTCGCCTGTTCCACCTCGGTGCAGGCGAAAGCCTCGTGTTCGCTTCCGCGCAAGGCCTCACGCAGGGCCGCCCAGGGCTGGGGGCCGTGCTCGTGCAACTGGGCTTCGAGCCAGGCGAACACCGGCCCGTGCGGCGCCGGCAGGTGGGCCAGCAGGGCGTGGTCGTCGGCCGAGAGGCTGTCCCAGGCCTGGGCATTGGCCAGCAGCAGGCCCACGGCCCGGTCGGCCCGGCTGCCGCCCGCACGGCGCTGGCCGAGCATGCGCGGCGGCGGCGGAGGGCCTTTGCGCCATTTGCCATAACCCTTGTTGCCGTAGGAGCCTTTGCCGTAGCCGCTGTTTCCGCCACCGCCGCCATAGCCCCCGCCGCCCGATGGGCTGTAGGACGGGGCGTAGCCGCCACCCATGGGATCCCCGTGGTCCTGGGGGTGGCTGCCGCCGTCATAGCCGTGCGCTGGGGACGCCGATGGCTCATGGTTCGCCGGGCGCTGGGCGCGCGCGCCTCCACCGGTTTGCTGCCAGAGCTGCAGCAGGTCGGAACTGCCGATGCCGATGCCGTTGGCCAGTTCGGTGATCAGCTGGCGTTTCAGGGCCCCGTCGGGCAGGGCGCTCCACAGCGGGCGGGCCTGGCTGGCCATGCGCGCGCGGCCTTCGGCGGTGGTGAGGTCGCAGTCGGCGCTGGCGGCATCGACCAGAAAGCGCGAGAGCGGCACCGCCTCTTTCACGCATTGGGCAAAGGCTTCTTCGCCGTTGGCGCGGATGAAGCTGTCGGGGTCGTGCTCGGCGGGCAGGAACAGGAACTTGACGCTGCGCGTGTCGGTCGCCAGGGGCAGGGCGGCGTCGAGCGCCTTGCGTGCGGCGCGTCGGCCGGCACCGTCGCCGTCGAAGCTGAAGACCACGCTGTCGGTGAAGCGGAACAGTTTTTGCACGTGGTCGGGTGTACAGGCCGTTCCCAGCGTGGCCACGGCGTTGGCAAAGCCGAGCTGGGCCAGGGCGACCACGTCCATGTAGCCCTCGGTGACCAGGGCGTAGCCCGCCACGCGGATGGCGGTGCGGCCCTCGAACAGGCCGTAGAGTTCGCGGCCTTTGCTAAACACCGGCGTCTCGGGGGAGTTCAGGTACTTTGGCTCGCCCTTGTCGAGCACGCGTCCGCCAAAGCCGATGTATTCGCCCTTGACGTTGCGGATCGGGAACATGATGCGGTCGCGGAAGCGGTCGTAGCGCTTGGCCTCACCGTCCTGGCCTTTTTCATCTTCGTGCACGATCACCATGCCGGACTCGACCAGCAGCGCATCGGCGTAGTCCGGGAACACGCTGGCCAGGCTGCGCCAGCCTTCGGGCGCGTAGCCCAGGCCGAAGGTCTTGGCGATCTCGCCCGAGAGGCCGCGCCCCTTGAGGTAGGCCACGGCACGCGACGAGGCCTTCAGGTGCTTCATGTAGGCGTGCGCCGCCTTCTCCAGCACGTCGTTCAGCGTCACCTGCTTCTGGCGCTGCAACGCGGCGCGCTCGCGGTCCTGCGGCGATGCATCGTCCTCCGGCACCTGCAGGCCGGTCTGCTGGGCCAGGTCTTTCACGGCTTCGATGAAGCTCATGCCGGCGTGCTCCATCAGGAAGCCGATCGCGTTGCCATTGGCGCCGCAGCCGAAGCAGTGGTAGAACTGTTTGGTCGGGCTGACGCTGAACGACGGCGATTTTTCGCCGTGGAACGGGCACAGTCCCATCAGGTTGGCTCCGCCCTTCTTCAACTGGACGTAGCGGCCCACCACGTCGACCACGTCGACGCGGTTGAGCAGTTCCTGGATGAAGGTTTGCGGTATGGCCACCTGGCTATTCTCCCCCACGCGTCAAGATCAACAGGAGACATCACATGACCAGCATCTACGACCGGGATCTGCCCCGCAACGAGGCCAATTTCGCCCCGATCTCGCCGTTGTCGTTCATTGAGCGCACCGCCGAGGTCTACCCGGATCGGCTGGCCATCGTGCACGGCGCGCTGCGCCAGACCTGGGCCCAGACCTATGCGCGGGCGCGCCAGCTGGCCAGCGCCCTGCTGCGCGCCGGCATCGCCAGGAACGACACCGTGGCCGTGATGCTGCCCAACACCCCGCCGATGGTGGAGGCGCACTTCGGCGTGCCCATGGCCGGCGCCGTGCTCAATGCGCTCAACACCCGGCTGGACCCCGAGGCGATCGCCTTCATGCTGGACCACGGCGAGGCCAAGGCGGTGATCGTGGACCCGGAATTCGCCGGCACCCTGCGCAAGGCGCTGGATCTGCGGCAACACAAATCGCCCTTGCTGGTGATCGACGTGCAGGACGCCCTCTTCACCAGTGAGACGCAGACGGTGGGCAGCACCACCTATGAAACCTTTCTGGATGGCGGCGACCCGGCCTTCGCCTGGAGCCTGCCCGAGGACGAGTGGGACGCCATCGCGCTCAACTACACCAGCGGCACCACCGGCAACCCCAAGGGCGTGGTCTACCACCACCGCGGTGCGGCCACGAACGCGATCAGCAACATCCTCGAATGGGACATGCCCAAACACGCGGTCTACCTCTGGACGTTGCCCATGTTCCACTGCAACGGCTGGTGTTTTCCCTGGACGGTGGCGGCGCGCGCGGGCGTCAACGTCTGCCTGCGCCGCGTCGAGGCACAGGCCATTTTTGACGCCATGCGTGAGCACGGGGTCACCCACTATTGCGGCGCGCCCATCGTGCACGGTCTGTTGGTCAACGCCCCGGCGGCGATGAAGGCCGGTGTGCCCGCGGGCGTCAGGGCCATGGTGGCGGGCGCCGCGCCGCCGGCCTCGATGATCGAAGGCATGGAGCAGATGGGTTTTGACCTCACCCACGTCTATGGCCTGACCGAGGTCTACGGACCGGCCACGGTCTGCGCCAAGCACGATGCCTGGGACGCGCTGGACATTGGCGAACGCGCCCGGCTCAACGCGCGCCAGGGCGTGCGCTACCACCTGCAGCGCGACGTGCGCGTGCTCGACCCCGAGACCATGAAACCCGTGCCGCAGGACGGCGAGACCATGGGCGAGATCATGTTCAAGGGCAACATCGTGATGAAGGGCTACCTGAAGAACCCCAAGGCGACGGCGGAGGCGTTTGCCGGCGGCTGGTTCCACAGCGGCGACCTGGCGGTGCAGTACCCCGACGGCTATTTCAAGATCAAGGACCGCAGCAAGGACATCATCATCTCGGGCGGCGAGAACATCTCGTCCATCGAGGTGGAAGATGTGCTGTACCGCCACCCCGACGTGTTGGCGGCCGCCGTGGTGGCGCGGCCGGATCCGAAGTGGGGCGAGACGCCGTGTGCCTTCGTGGAACTGAAGTTCGGCGTGCACACCACACCCGAAGAGATCGTGGCGCACTGCAGGAAGCACCTGGCGGGGTTCAAGGTGCCGCGTTTCGTGGTGTTCGGTGAACTGCCCAAGACGAGCACCGGCAAGATCCAGAAGTTCGAGTTGCGCAAGCGGGCGGGGTCTGCTGCGGCGATTGACGTCTGACCTTTTTTCGAACCTGCACCTCGCGCCGATACCTCGAGCCTGCACCTCGCGCAGGTCGATGGCGCCACCCCCGTTCTCCGGCCCACGCTCGCCGTCGACCGTTGGTGCGCTTAGCCGTTGCCGCGTCAACACCGTGCGGGTGAGCGGCCTTTGTGGCAACGGCGAATGGGGCCTGCGCCCGGGGGTGCCACCATCGACCTCAAAACCGTGTGGGTATGCCTGCGGTTCGTTCTTACATCATTTCGGGTCAGGCGGTTTGGGTGGGCGGCCGTCCGCGAGGTGGGACGGCGAACGAACAAGTGGCATCAATCCCCCGCCACGATCCCCTCGCGCCGTGGGTCGGCGCCGCCGAACCACACCGGCTCGCCGTGCGCCTGGCCGCGCACGATGGCCTGCAGGCCGCTGGTCATGGGGGTTTCGCTGACCGTGTGACCGCGCTGCTGCAGCGCCTGCACCGTGGTGGCGGGGAAGCGCCCGGCTTCCAGCATCAGCGGGCCGCCCAGCGTGCCGAAATTGGGCAGGTCGATGGCGGCCTGCGGCAGCAGGCCCCAGTGCAGAACGCCCAGCAGCGTCTTGGCGGTGAAGTGGATGATCAACGCGCCGCCGGGGCTGCCCGCGCTCATGAGCAACTGGCCACTGTCTCGATCGAACACCAGGGTGGGCGACATGGACGAACGTGGTCGTTTGCCGGGCTCGACGCGGTTGGCCACCGGCCGGCCCTGCGCGTCGGCGGGTGTGAAGCTGAAATCGGTGAGCTGGTTGTTGAGCAGGAAGCCGCCGGGTCGCGTGGGGTCGGTGCTCACCATCAGCCGCGCGCCAAAGCCCGCTTCGATGGTGGTGGTCATGGCCAGGGCGTTGCCCAGGCCATCGACGATGCTGATGTGGCTGGTGCCGTACTCGGGTTGCTCCGGCATCGCGGCCCAGGCGCTGGGCACGCCGCCGGGCTGGCCGGCGGGGGCCTGCGGTGAACGCATGGGGCCCAGCAGCCGGGCCCGCTCGTCGAGGTAGCGGGCGTCGAGCAGGCTGCTCCAGCGGCCGGCCGGCGGCGCGACGAAGTCCGGGTCGGCCAGGTACTGGGCCCGGTCGGCGAAGGCCAGGCGGGACGCTTCGGCGTAGGCGTGCAGCCAGTCGGGGCCGGGCCGGCCGTCGGTCAGCGGGGTGGTGGCTTGGGGCGTGCGCGCCAGCAGGCCCAGGATCTGGCCGATGGCGATCGCGCCCGAGCTGGGTGGCGGAAAGCCGCACAGGCGCAGCGCGCGCTGTGGCGCCGCGTGCTCGTGGCACAGCGCTTCGCGTTCTTTCGGCCGGTAGCCAGCCAGGTCGTCCAGGCTCAGCTGGCCGGGGTTGGCCGGATGCGACTGGACCTTGCGCACGATGGCCTGTGCCACCGGGCCGCTGTACAAAGCCCGCGGCCCCTGCGCCGCGATGGCCCGCAGCACCGCGGCGAGCTCGGGGTTGCGCAGCACATGGCCCACCGGGTGGGGCTGGCCGTCCGCGCGGTAGAAGTAGGCGGCGGCCACCGGATCCTGCCGCAGTGTGGTCTCGCCCTGCAGCAGGGTGTGCAGGCGGGGGCTGACGCCGAAGCCCCGTTCGGCCAGCGCAATGGCGGGCTCGAACAATCGCGCCCAGGGCAGGCGACCGTGCTGGCGGTGCGCCTGGGCCAGCATCGCGACCGCGCCGGGCACCCCGACCGAGCGGCCGCCCACCACCGCTTGCGCGAAGGGCAGGGGCCGACCGTCGGTGTCCAGGAACAGCTTCTCGTGGGCCGCCGCGGGCGCGGTTTCGCGTCCGTCGAACGCCTGGACCCGCCGGCCGTCATGGTGCAGCAGAAAGGCGCCACCCCCGATGCCGCTGGACTGCGGCTCCACGAGCGTGAGCACCATCTGCACCGCGATCGCGGCGTCCACCGCGCTGCCGCCCGCGCGCAGCACCTGGGCACCCGCGTCGGTGGCCAGCGGGTTGGCGGCCGCCACGGCGAAGTGGCGTGTGGTCCAGCCCGGTTTCTCGGTGAGGCCGGAAGCGCTTTCGGGCTGTACCGGCAGGTCCGGCGCCTGGTAGGTCCAGCCGCGTCCGGCCGGTGGTGCACCGCAGGCGGTCAGCAGCAGCGCCGTGAGCAACACGGGCAGCCATGCAAACAAACCGTAACCATTGACGGGGGTGCGATGCGGTGAAAGTGTGTGTTTGGTCATGACAAGTCCAGTTGGCGGATGGGCGGTCACAGGGATGCGTGATGGATTGCCGCTGGTCAAGCGGTGACGATTGGCCTCGCGCTATTCTGAAGTTCTGAAGCTTAAAGTCGAGCCTTTGTCCCCACACACCAAGCAAGAAGGACGTCCGGATGTCGTTTTCCCCGCCGCCGCTCGTGGTTCCCGGTGCCCCCAGTGCGGCGTTCCGTTCCGATGTGCACAGCCTGCCCTTGCTCATGGTGGCGATTCAGGCCCAGCACAGCCAGCCCATCGTGAGCCTGCGCGAGGCCTTGCTGCAACTGCACATCCTGGATGCCGCCACGATCAGGGCCCTCGTCGAGGAAGACCCTAACTTGCTGCGCTCGCGCGCGGGGGAACTGGTGCAGCGCGTGCTGTTGACGGACGATGAGCTGCACCGGGCACTGGCGCGGGTCGCGGGTGTGGTGGAGGTGGAAGTGCTGGGGTTCGACGTGCAGCGCAAGGCTTTCGAGCTGCTGCCGCTGCGCCAGGCCTTTGCCCACCACGTGGTCCCGCTGGGCATGGCCGACGAGCAGTTTTTTATCGCGTCCTGCATGCCCACCAGCCCGGAGCTGCACCGCGAGCTGTGCTCGCTGACGGGGCACTCGGTCAGCCTGGTCTGGGCCAGCCGGGAGGCGATCGCGCGGCGGCTGGAGCTGCAGTCCCGCATCGAACACGCAAGCCACGGCCAGATCGATGGCGCGGTCGTGGGTGACGTGGTCCACAAGCTGGTGTCGACGCCGCCCGCGGCCACATCCGGCGATCAGTCGATGATGGAGGATCTGGTCATGCAGGCCATGCTGGAAGCGGGCAGCGGGGCCGAGGCCGAGCAGCTCGCTTCGGCCAGCGAGTCGGCCGGCCTGGTGCGGCTGATCAATCAGATGATCGCCGAGGCGCAACGCACGCATGCGTCCGACATCCACATCGAGACCAACCCGGGCGACGCGCTCACGGCGATCCGGTTCCGCCGCGACGGCGATCTGGAACCCTATGTGTGGCTGCCCGCCAAACTGCGGGCACCATTGGTCTCACGCATCAAGATCATGGCCCGTCTGGACATTGCCGAGCGGCGGCGCCCGCAGGACGGCAAGATCGATTTCTCGGAGTTCGGCGGCAATGCCCTGGAGCTGCGCGTGGCCGTGATGCCCACGCACGACGGGCTGGAGGACGTGGTGCTGCGCCTGCTCGAATCGGCCAAGCCGCTGCCGCTGTCCCGGCTGGGCCTGCAGCCACGCGACCTGGACCTGATCGCTGGATTTTCACAACGCACCTACGGCATGGTGCTCGCCGCGGGCCCCACCGGTTCGGGCAAGACCACCACGCTGCACTCCATGCTGTCGGAGGTGAACACCAGCGAGCGCAAGATCTGGACCGCCGAGGACCCGATCGAGATCACCCAGCCGGGGCTGCGCCAGGTGCAGATGAACACCAAGATCGGCCTGACTTTTGCCAGCGCCATGCGCGGCTTCCTGCGGGCCGATCCGGACATCATCATGATCGGTGAAATCCGCGACAGCGAAACCGCCAAGATCGCCATCGAAGCCTCGCTCACCGGCCACCTCGTGCTCTCGACGCTGCACACCAACAACGCGTGCGAGAGCGTGGTGCGGCTGCTCGATCTGGGCATGGACCCGATGAACTTCGCCGACTCGCTGCTGGGCATCGTGGCGCAGCGCCTGGTGCGTGCCTTGTGCACCCACTGTGCGCAGTCCGCCCCGCTGGACGAAGAAGCCTGGGAGGTCTTGCTGCAGGAGTACATGGAAGGCAGCGAACTGAGCCGTCCGCAGGCCGTGGAGCGTCTGCTGGCCGCCACGGGCGCCGAATCGCAGGGGCAGCTCCAGATCCGCCATGCGGTGGGCTGCGAACACTGCGGTGGCAAAGGCTACAAAGGGCGGGTGGGCATCTATGAAATCCTGCAGAACAGCCACGCCATCAAAGAGCTGATCCAGAACCGGGCCCGGCCGTCGGAGATCTTCGAGACGGCGGTGAACGAAGGCATGCGCAGCCTGCGCCACGACGCGCTGGAAAAGGTGGTACAGGGCCGCATCGACCTCAAACAGGCCCGCACCGCATACCGGTGAACCCGCCAGATGCGGCCAGGGTCAGAAAGGCGCACTGCCGGCGCGAGATGTCCCACCCAGGATGCGGCGGAACCGGCTCCGCCGGGCCGCTCGCATCGCCCCCTTGAGGGGGGCGCGCGCAGCGCGGCGGGGGTGTTCCTGCTCAGCGCGGCGCCAGGCGGATCGCGCCGTCCAGGCGGATCACCTCGCCGTTGAGCATGTCGTTTTCGATGATGTGCTTGGCGAGCTTGGCGTAATCCTGCGGCGTGCCCAGGCGGCTGGGGAAGGGCACGCTGGCGGCCAGCGCGTCCTGCACTTCCTGCGGCATGCCGAACAGCATGGGCGTGCCGAAGATGCCGGGGGCGATGGTCATGTTGCGGATGCCGTTGCGCGCCAGGTCGCGCGCGATGGGCAGCGTCATGCCGACCACGCCGCCCTTGGAGGCCGCGTAGGCCGCCTGGCCGATCTGGCCGTCGTAGGCCGCGACGCTGGCGGTGCTGATCATCACGCCGCGCTCGCCGGTGGCCTCGGGCTCGTTCTTGCACATGGCTTCCGAGGCCAGGCGGATCATGTTGAAGCTGCCGACCAGGTTGACCATGATGGTCTTGGTGTAGACGGCCAGCGAGTGCGCGCCGTTTTTGCCCACGGTCTTTTCGGCCGGCGCGATGCCGGCGCAGTTGACCAGGCCCATGAGCTTGCCCAGCGACACAGCCTTGGTCACCACGGCCTGGCCGTCGGCCTCGTTGCTCACGTCGCATTTGACGAAGGCGCCACCGATCTCCTTGGCGACCGCTTCGCCTTTCTCCGCCTGCATGTCGGCGATGACGACCGTGCCGCCGTTGGCCGCCAGCATGCGCGCCGTGCCTTCGCCCAGACCGGACGCGCCGCCGGTGACGATGAATACCTTGCCTTGAATGTCCATGGGTGTGCTCCTCGGGTGGTGAGTTGACGTTGACGTAAACGTCAATTATCACCCACACAAACGACCGACTTCAGGCGGCCGGGAGTTCCAGGGTGACGTCGGTGCCGTGGCCCGGTTCGCTGGACACATGCAGCCAGCCGCCGTGCAGATCGACGATGCGCTTCACGATCGCCAGGCCCAGACCTTTGCCGCCTTCGCCGGTGGCGGGCGCCACGCTGGATCGGCTCTGGTAGAAGCGGTCGAACAGGCGGGGGATCTCCTGGGCCGCAATGCCCGATCCGTTGTCGCTCACCCGCACCGTGACCACCTCGCCGCGCTCGCCGGTGTGGTGGTCGGCGCTCAGCTGGATCACGCTGCCGCTGCCTGAAAACTTGAGCGCGTTGTCCACCAGGTTGGCCACCGCGCGCTCGAACAATTCGATATCCACCGCGGCCAGCGCGGGGCGTTGTGTGGCGCTGGGGCGCTCGGCCATCTGCAGGCGAATGCCCTGAAGGCGTGCGCGCTCGGCAAAACGCATGACCACGTCGTCCAGCAGCTCGCCCAGATCCAGCACCTCGGGGTTGAGCTTGAAGGCCGGTTCGTCCAGGCGCGCCAGGTCCCCCAGGCTTTGCACGAGGCGGGCCGCGTTGTGCGTGTTGCGCAAGGCCACCGCCACCAGCCGGCGGTCGTCTTCCCGGGTGGCGTCGCCGGTCCAGCGGGCGTCGAGGGTTTCGAGGCAGGCGGTGGTGGCGGTCAGGGGCGAGCGCAGATCGTGCGAGAGGTTGCTCACGCCCTCGCGGCGGAAGTGGTCCAGGCGCCGCAGCGTGCTCCACTGCCGCCGAAGGGTCTGGAGCATGGCGTCGATGCCGCCCGCGAGCTGGCCGAATTCATCGTTGCCATGGGCATCGGGCAGGTCGAGCGATGGGCCCGGCCCGTCCGGGTCGCTCGAGGCCATGCCTTCGAGACCTTCCTGCGTGACCCGGCCGACCGATTGGGTGAGCCGCGACAGCGGGCGCGTGATGGTGGCGGTGGCCCAGGTGGCGAGCAGGGTGGCGAAGGCCACCACCGCGAGCACCATCAGCAAGGCGGGCTGGGACAGCGTGCTGCGCAGCGCCGCCATGCGCCCCTCACCGAAAGCGCGGGGGCGCGAGACCAGATACAGGTAGCCATCGACGGGCCGGTTGGGCTGTATGGCGGCGAATCGCAAGGGGCGCGCCGCGATGACCACACGCTTGTCCATGTGCTCGGGGTCGTCACCCAGCACATAGGGCATGGGGGTGTCGCCAGCGGCCTCCAGGACCGGCCCGATGCGCACCTTGAAACCCGGCGCGAGTTGGGCCTTTCCGGTGGAGCTGAGCACGGTGCCCTGCGTGTCCAGCAGGTAGAGCTGGGTGTCGGGCTCGTAGAGCACCAGGTTGGACAGGAAGTCGTCGAAGTCTTCGCCAAAACGCGACCGCATGCCCAGCAGGTCGTTGTGCTGCAGGACCACGCGTTTCAGGAAAGCGTCGGCGCGGTAGTAGGCCGACTCGTGTTCAAAGCGCTCGTAGGCCAGCACGATGGCGACCACCACGCCCAGCGCGGTGAACAGACCGGTGAGGAAGATCGTGAGGGCGATCTTGAGGCGAACCTTCATGGTTCAGTGCCCAGGGCGCTCGCGCATCTTGTAGCCGGCACCCCGCACGGTGAGGATGAACTCCGGGCGCAGCGGGTCGGCCTCCAGCTTGGCGCGCAAGCGGTTGATGTGGGTGGTCACCGTGTGTTCGTAGCCGTCGTGCGTGTAGCCCCAGACGGCGTTGAGCAGCTGCCCGCGTGAAAACACGTGGCCGGGGTGCTGGGCGAAATGCAGCAGGAGGTCGAACTCGAGCGCCGTGAAATCGAGCGCCACGCCGCGCACCCGGGCCACGCGCTTGACCGGTTGGATCTCCAGCTCGCCGTTGACCAACCAGGCGCCGGTGTCCGCTGCCTGGCTCTGGGCCGCCTGCGCCGCACGCAGCAGTTCCGAGCGGCGCAACAGCGCCTTCACGCGCGCCAGCAGCTCGGCGATGGAAAAGGGTTTGGTGAGGTAGTCGTCGGCCCCGAGTTCCAAGCCCAGCACCCGGTCGAGCTCGGTGGATTTGGCGGTGAGCATCAGGATGGGAGTGTGGTCGCCACGGGCGCGCAAGGTCTTGCACACCTCCAGCCCGTCCAGGCCCGGCATCATCAGGTCGAGCACCAGCAGGTCGTGCCCGGCTTCGGTCTGCAGCGCCAGCGCCGACGGCCCGTCGCGGGTTTCGCTCACGCCATAACCGGCGCCGCGCAGGTTCAGGGCCAGCAGGTCGCGGATATCGGTCTGGTCCTCGGCAATCAGGATCTGCTTCATGGCGTTCATGGGAATGGGTCCGCTGCGTGAGCGATTTCTTACGCGATTGTTATCGAAATGTGATCTTTCGATAGCGGGCTGTGATCTGGGCTGACCACAGTGGAGGCACCGAACCCGAACTGGAGCCCGCCATGAACACCGCCCACCTGCCTATCTTGTCAACGCCCAACCTGGGCACCGTCTGCTGGACCGAGATGGTGAGCCACCGGAGCTATCTGATCCGCTTTGCCCAGCGCAAGCTCCACGACCCGATGCTGGCCGAAGACCTGGTGCACGACGTGTTTGAGGCGGTGATGTCCGGGTGCGCCGCGTTTTCGGGTCGCAGCGCGCTGCGCAGCTGGCTCACCAGCATCCTCAAGAACAAGCTGGTCGATCTGATCCGGGACCGTGCCCGGTACCACGAGATAGATGCCGACGACGATGCCGTGTCATTCGAATGCGACGCCGCCCGCCCGGACGAACTGGCCGAGCACCGCGAGCGCCTGGCGCAGACCCTGGCGCGCATCGAAGACCTGCCCCAGGGGTTGCGCGATGTGATGCGCTGGCGCGTGCTGCATGACGACGACACCGAGGTGGTGTGCGAACGCTTGGCGATCAGCCAGGACAGCCTGTTCGTGCGCCTGCACCGGGCGCGCAAACAGCTGCTGTGCTGAAAGCCAGCAGGGTCGCTGTGCCGTGGACGTCGACCGCGGCCCAGATGGCGTTGCTGGAACTGTCACCGGTTTGGCACCCGGTTTTCACCAACCTGTCACACAGGGGCGGTAGCCTGCGATCACCATTGACCCGCGCACGGAGCCGCCCATGTTTGACAGCCACGACGAGTTGCTCGCCCGCATCCACAACGACCTCATGGACGGCTACGACGAAGAGCTGGAGATGGAGATCGAAGACCGCCACGTGGACGCGCTCGGCGGTGCGCTGGACCCCGAAGCGCTGCGGCAGCAGAAAGAGAGTCGGAGCACGTATTTCCGCGAACTGTTCCGCCTGCAGGCCGAACTGGTGAAGCTGCAGGACTGGGTGCAGGCCACCGGGCACAAGGTGGTGATCGTGTTCGAAGGGCGCGATGCGGCCGGCAAGGGCGGCGTGATCAAACGCATCACGCAGCGCCTGAACCCGCGCGTGTGCCGTGTGGTGGCGCTGCCCGCGCCGAGCGACCGCGAGCGCACGCAGTGGTATTTCCAGCGCTATGTGCCGCACCTGCCGGCGGCCGGGGAGATCGTGCTGTTCGACCGCAGCTGGTACAACCGCGCCGGCGTGGAAAAGGTGATGGGCTTCTGCACCGACGAGCAGTACGAAGCCTTCTTCCGCGACGTGCCCGAGTTCGAGAAGATGATCGCGCGCTCGGGCATCCAGCTCATCAAGTACTGGTTCTCGGTGTCCGATGGCGAGCAGGAACTGCGTTTTCTCGGCCGCATCCACGACCCGCTCAAGCAATGGAAGCTCAGCCCCATGGACCTGGAGAGCCGCCGCCGCTGGGAGCTCTACACCAAGGCCAAGGAAGTGATGCTCGAGCGCACCCACATCCCCGAGTCGCCGTGGTGGGTGGTGCCGGCCGACGACAAGAAAAAGGCGCGCCTCAACTGCATCCACCACCTGCTGTCACAGATGCCGTACCACGAGATCGAACGCCCCGGCATCGAACTGCCCGAACGCATGCGCCACGAAGACTACCGCCGCCACCAAGTGCCCGGTGAAATTCTGGTTCCACAGGTGTTCTGAAAAGCCAAAGGCCCGCACAGCGGGCCTTTGGCTTTGAACCGGGACGCGGTGGAACCGGCTTTGCCGGGCCACTCGCGTTGTCCCCCTCCGGGGGGAAGCCGCGAAGCGGCGCAGGGGGGTACTTACTTATACCCCACGCGGTCCAGCATCTGCTGCACCTTGGTCATGTTCTTAGCCACCACGCCCAGCGGAATCTGCTCAGCCTTGAAGTTGTCGCCACCCATGGCCTTGATGGCCGGGTTGTCCACCTTCAGACCCTTGGCAGCCGGGAACTCGTTGTTGCCGTTGGCGAAGTAATCCTGCGCGAAGGGGCTGGACAGGAACTCCATGAAGGCGATGGCGTTGTCCTTGTTCTTGGCGTGTTTGGCCACGGCCGCGCCGGCGATGTTGACGTGGGTGCCGCTGGTGCCCTGGTTGGGGAACACCACGCGCACTTTTTCCATCACCGCGCGGTCTTCGGGTTTGCTGGACTTGATCAGGCGGGCCACGTAGTAGGTGTTGGTCAGTGCCACACCGCATTCGCCGGAGGCCACGGCCTTGACCTGATCGGTATCACCGCCCTTGGGTGCGCGTGCCATGTTGTCCACCACGCCCTTGAGCCAGGCTTCGCCCTTGGCATCGCCCAGGCGCTCGACCACGGTGGAGAACAACGACATGTTGTAAGGGTGCGAGCCCGAGCGGGTGCAGACCAGGCCCTTGAGCTTGGGGTCGGCCAGTTGTTCGTAGGTGGCCACGTCGTCGGCCTTGACACGCAGCGGGTCGTACACGATCACGCGGGCGCGGGTGGAGAAGCCGGTCCAGGTGACGCCATCGGGGCCAGCGTCGGCGCGCAGGTTGGCGGGAATGGCCGCGTCCAGTTTGGCCGACTTGATCGGCTGGAACAGGCCTTGGCTGTCGGCGCCGGCCATGCGGGCCGCGTCCACCAGCATGATCACATCGGCGGGCGAGGCGGCGCCCTCGGCGCGCAGGCGCGCCACAATGCCGGCGTCGTCCGCGTCCACCCGGTTGATCTTGATGCCCGTGGTCTTGGTGAACGTGTCATACATCACCTCGTCGGTCTGGTAGTGACGGGCGGAGTACAGATTGAGCACCTTGTCCTGGGCCAGTGCCTGGCTCTGGATGGCCAGGGCACAGGCCGCAGTGGCCAGAACGACGGGAAGTTTGACGGTGTTTCGCATGGGTGGGGCTTTCAGGATGGCAAGGAATCCCGCGCATGGCTGGAAACATCCAGTAACGCAGGCACGTTTAAACTGTAAAAGATGCTAACACAAACACGAATGCTTCTTAATAAGTTCCTGTTGACCTGGGTCAATGTCCTGGCACTGGCGGTGCTCGCTGGCTGCTCCATCCTGCCCATGGGCACGCCCAAGCCACCCCCCGGGCCCGAGGTCACGGTGCCCCCGGACGTAGCGCCCGCGCGCCGGCCGCCCCGCCTGGGTCTGGCGCTGGGTGGCGGCGCAGCGCGGGGTTTCGCCCATGTCGGGGTGATTCAGGTGCTGGAGCAAAACGGCATCCGGCCGGATCTGGTGGTCGGCACCTCCGCGGGCAGCCTGGTCGCGGCGCTCTACGCCAGCGGCAAGAGCGCCGCCGAGCTCGAACGCGCCGCACTCACCATGGAGGAGGCTGCGCTGACCGACTGGACCATGCCCTTGTTCAGCCGCGGCATGCTGCGCGGCGAGGCGCTGGCGCGCTATGTGCGCCAGGCCGTCGATGGGCGCCGGATCGAAGACATGGCACTGCCCCTGGGCATTTTGGCCACCGATCTGGGAACCGGGCAGGGTGTGCTGTTCCGGCGTGGCGATGCCGCCCAGGCGGTGCGGGCGTCGAGCGCGGTGCCGGGTGTCTTCAACCCCGTGAGCATCACGGGCCGCGACTACGTGGACGGTGGACTGGTGGCGCCCGTGCCGGTGAGTCAGGCGCGCGCCATGGGGGCCGAGGTGGTGTTGGCGGTGGACATTTCCAATGTGCCCGAGGGGAACCACCCCAACGGCAGCCTGCAGGTGCTGTTGCAGACCTTTGCCATCATGGGGCAGACCATCAACAAGTACGAGCTCGCGGGGGCCGACGTGTTGCTGCGCCCGGCACTGACCGGCGTGGGCAGTGCGGACTTCGCGGCCCGCCAGCGCTCCATCGAGGCGGGGCGGGTGGCCATGCGTGCAGCCATGCCACGGCTGAAGGCACAGCTGGCGCAACTGAAATAGCTGTGTTTGCGGCGGCCATAAAAAAAGCCCTCACTTTGCAGCAAGGGCTTAAGGGTCCGATGAAACCGGATTTCGAAAAGGACCCGAGGAGACAACCAGAAAAAAACGGACCAGATGAATGGCGCCGCCTTCCGAGGTCTGGCGCCATCATGCCGTGACCATATGGTGGTCGACTTGATCGAAGTCAAGACCCCGATCAACGGCACGATTGCGGGTCAGTTCAACGCTTCTTGGCAGCGGCCTTGGTGGCGCTGACGGCTTGCGAAGTCACGGTGTTGAAGTTGGCTTCGGCCATTTCGGTGGCTTGCTTGACAGCCTTCTGCACCGATTCCATGGCGTTGTTGGCGGCGGAGACGGCGCTCTTCATCACGGCCACGGCGGTTTCGGATCCGGCGGGAGCGTTCTTGGAAGCGTTGTCCACGACGGACATGAATTTCTTCTGTGCGTCGGCGGCCTGGGCTTCAGCGGCCTTGCCGAATTCGGCGCCGGTGCCCGAAGCGATGTCGTACAGGTGGCGGCTGTAGGCCACGGTCTTTTCGGCCAGGGGCTGCATCAGGCTGGCTTGCAGCGTCAGCAGTTCCTGTGCGTCTTTCACGCTCAGGATGGCTTGGGCGCTGTTGGCGGATTCGGACAGGGCGGCCTTGGTGGCCTGCACATTGAGCTCGACCAGTTTTTCAACGCCTTCGAAGGCTTTCTGGGTCAGGCCGAAAATGGTTTCGATGTTGGCTTTCTGGGCGGCAACGATTTGTTCAGCGGTCAACATAGTGAATACTCCTTGAGTTTGGTTTACAGGTTTAGTTGAGAGCTGCTCGAGAACACCGCGCTGTCTGTACGCTGTTGTTTTCGTTCGCTTTGCTGCACTGCAACATGACTCGAATTATAGGGATAACCCGATCGAGCGCAAGTGGTTTTTGTTGCACTGCAGCAATCTAGGGGCGGTTTTCTAAAACACGGGCGATCCACCCCGGTTTCCCGCTGCGGACACAATGGGCCCGCCCACCCGTCCGAGGTCCCGCCCACCGTGCACGCTTACTACGCCGACCACTTCATCCTGCCCTTGCCCAGTGGCCACCGCTTCCCGATGGCCAAGTACGGGCGCTTGCGCGAGCGCCTCGCCGCCGAATGGCCGCAGGTGCGTCTGGGGCAGGCGCTGCCCGCCAGCGACGGTGAGCTGGCGCTGGTGCACACGCCGGGTTATATCGGCGCCATCCGCCAGGGCACGCTGGAAGCCAGTGCGCAGTGCGAAATCGGTTTCCCCTGGAGCCCGGCCATGTGCGAGCGGGCCCGGCGCTCGGTGGGTGCAACCATCCAGGCCTGTCGCGATGCGATGGCGGGCGAGGGGCTGGCGGCCAACCTGGCCGGCGGCACGCACCACGCCTACGCCCACAAAGGCAGCGGCTTCTGCGTCTTCAACGACGCCGCCGTGGCGACCCGGCTGATGCAGGCCGAACACGCGCGCCATCACCGCGCCCGCGGGCCGTTGCGCGTGGCCATCATCGATCTGGACGTGCACCAGGGCAACGGCACGGCCAGCATCTTCGCCACCGATGACTCGGTGTTCACGCTCTCGCTGCACGGTGCGAAGAACTTCCCCTTTCGCAAGGAGCCGAGCGACCTCGACGTGGAACTGCCCGACGGCTGCGGCGATGCCGAGTACATGGAGGCGCTGGAGCGTGCGCTCGACGAGTTGGCGCGCCGCTTCGATCCCGGGTTGGTGATCTACCTGGCCGGCGCCGACCCGCACGAGGGCGACCGCCTCGGGCGCCTGAAGCTCAGCTTCGACGGGCTGGAAGCGCGCGATCGTCGCGTGATGGACTGGGCCTGGCAGCGCCGCCTGCCGCTGGCCTTTGCCATGGCCGGCGGCTACGGCACCGATATGGAGGCCACGGTGCAGGCGCAGGTGAACACCTACCGCGTGGCCCTGGATTACCACGCGCGCTGGGCCGCGCTGGCCCGGCGTGCGACGCTCGATGCCCCTGCGGCCACGGCGACGTGGGCGACACCCGGCGCCGAACCCCGCTGGCAGAATGCCGCGCCATGAACACGAACGTCCCAGCGACCCTCGCCGCACGCCCCCAGGCCAAGGCCCGGGACCACTACCGCGTCTTCCGCGCCATCGGTACGCGCTGGAGCGACAACGACATCTACGGACACGTCAACAACGTCGTCTACTACAGCTGGTTCGACACCGCCGTGAACGCCTGGCTGATCGAGCGGGGTGCGCTGGACATTCACGGTGGCGGGGTCATTGGTCTCGTGGTGGAAACCCAGTGCAACTACTTCGCGCCGCTGGCGTTCCCGCAAGCCGTGGAGGCCGGCCTGCGCGTGGCCCACCTGGGCAGCTCCAGCGTGCGCTACGAGGTGGGTCTTTTTGCGCAGGGCAGCGACGACGCCGCCGCCTGCGGTCACTTCATCCACGTGTACGTGGACCGCGAAACGCGCCGCCCCGTGCCCTTGCCGGCCGCGCTCAAATCGGCGCTTGAGTCGATCCTGTGACAGCGGCAGCGCCTTGCCGGGGTTCTTGACATAATTGACGTTTACGTAAACGTCAATAAAACGGAGATCACGCATGACCCTCAACCCCCCGTCTTCGGCCCCCGCGGCGCCCATCGACGCCGCCAGCGTGGACACCGCCATCACCAGCCGCATGTCGGTCCGCGCCTTCCTGCCCCAACCGGTGCCGCGCGAGACCATCGAGCACCTGCTGCGCGTGGCCAGTCGTGCACCGTCGGGCACCAACACCCAGCCCTGGAAGGTCTACGTGCTGCAGGGTGCGAGCCGCGATGCGCTGGTGGAGAAATGTTGTGCCGCGCACGATGCCCTGCGTGCCGATCCGTCGCTGGCGGCGGAGTACCGGGAGGAATACGACTACTACCCGGAGAAGTGGGTCAGCCCCTACATCGACCGCCGGCGTGAAAACGGCTGGGGGCTCTACGGCCTGCTCGGCATCACCAAGGGCGACAAGGACAAGATGCACGCGCAGCACCAGCGCAACTTCCGTTTCTTCGATGCGCCCGTGGGGCTCATGTTCACGCTCGACCGCGTGATGGGCCGTGGCTCGCTGGTGGACTACGGCATGTTCATGCAGAACCTCATGGTGGCCGCGCGCGGCCACGGTCTGCACACCTGCCCGCAGGCGGCCTGGAACGGTTTCGCGAAGATCATCCTGCCCCACATCGGCGCGGGCGAGAACGAGATGCTGGTCTGTGGCATGTCGCTCGGTTATGCCGACCCGGCCGACAAGGTCAACACTTTCGTCACGCCGCGCGAATCGGTCGAGAGCTTCACCCAATGGCTGGAGTGAGGACGCAGGCGCTGTTTGCGCCATCCTGACGAACGAAGCAGCGCCGCCCAGTACAGCCGCGGAACCGGCTTTGCCGGGCCGCCAGCTGTGTCCCCTGGAGGGGAAGACGCCGAAGGCGGCGCAGGGGTGGTTCTATCGTTCCGGATCAGGCACGTAGCCAGGGCGTGCGCCGGGAAAGGCGCGGGGATGGTATTCACGCGGCGGGCGATGGTAGGTCGGAATGATGCCCATGGCCATGAGGTTGGCGCGGCTGTCGTAGCGGATGCGCACGATCTCATCGGGCCGTGAGCTGCGTCGTTCGAAATCGGTGCGGCCCACCGGGTCGCGTTCCCGATCACCGTGGCCCGTGCCCAATTGGGGGCCGGCGGCCGACGGCTCGTTCCAGCGTTGCGACTTTCCCTGGAACGCGGGGCCCGAATCCGTCCCCGGCACCGGTGCGCTGCGCTCGTAGGGACGGATCTCCGGCTCGGGCGCGCGGTAGAACCAGCGCTCGCGGAACACCGCCACGCCGATCACGCCGACATCGTCCGGGCGGCCGGTGCGCGCGGCGTAGGAGCGCGACAAGCGGGTGAATTCGAAGGCCGCGATCTCGCGGCGGCTCTTGCGCCAGCCGCTCACGTCGTAGCGCTGCCCCGGCGCGAGCACATAGCCGGGCTGGTCGAAGTCCGCGGTTTCGCCGGTGATGACGTTCACCCCATCGACCGACACCACGTTGAGCAGCCGTCCGCGGGTGGGGTTGTACAGCTCCACCGCGTAGCGCGCGCCCGGTTCACCCGCCACCCAGAACTCGCCCCGGTGGCGGTAGAGCGGCAGGATTTCACCGCTGTCGCGGTTGATGATGCGCACATCGGCCAGCCGGCCCTGGGCCATGGCGGGCAGCGCCGTCAGCAAGGCCGTGCCGGCGATGGCGCCCAGCGCCATGCGGCGGGTGAGGGGGGAGGTCTTGGCGTTCATGTCGGGTCTCCTGACACCTGTGTTGGTTGGGAGTCTGCAGTACACCCGGCGCGCGTTAACGCTGGACATGGGCGATGAAAAGCTTGTGTAAACCCGTGTTGCCAATGGTGCAACGTGCGGGCTTTGCGCCGGGGCTGGAATAATCGCCCCTTTCCATTTAAACCCATCCAAGGACATACCATGATCACCACCCCCAGCGGCCTGCAATACGAAGACACCGTGGTCGGCAGCGGCGAAGTCGCCCAGGCCGGTCGCCCGGTGCAGGTGCACTACACCGGCTGGCTGTTCAACGACGGCGTGCAGGGCGCCAAGTTCGATTCCAGCAAGGACCGCGGCCAGCCCTTCGAATTCCCGCTCGGCGCCGGCCACGTCATCAAAGGCTGGGACGAAGGCGTGCAGGGCATGGCCGTGGGCGGCACGCGCCGCCTGGTCATCCCGGCCGCGCTCGGCTACGGCGCGCGCGGTGCGGGCGGGGTGATTCCGCCCAACGCCACGCTGCTGTTCGAGGTGGATCTCCTGGCTGTATAAGGCTCCCCCCTGCGCCGCTTCGCGGCTTCCCCCCAGGGGGACCACGCCCTTGGACCGGCGGAGCCGGATCTTCGGCGTGTGCTGGGTGACTTCCCTTCGCTCCGCTGTCTCACCTTGGAGGTGGTGCGTGCTTTTATGGAAAACCGAGATGACCCAACGCCCCGCCATCCTGATCGCACGCGCCGTGTTTCCCGAGGTGGTGGCACGCCTGCGTGAGCATTTCGAGGTCGAGACCAACGAGCTGGACGCGCCCTTCACGCCCGCGCAGCTGATCGAGCGGCTGCAGGGCAAGGTGGGCGTGATGACCACGGGCAGCGAGCGGATCGACGCGGCGCTGCTGGCGGCCTGCCCGCAGCTGCGCGTCGTGGCCAACATCGCGGTGGGCTACAACAATTTTGACGTGCCGGCCATGACGGCCGCGGGCGTGCTCGCGACCAACACACCCGACGTGTTGACCGAGACCACCGCCGACTTCGGTTTTGCGCTGCTCATGGCCACCGCACGGCGCATCAGCGAGAGCGAGCATTTCCTGCGCGCCGGTCAGTGGAACCGCTGGGCGCTGGACATGTTTGCCGGTGCCGAGGTGCACGGCAGCACGCTGGGCATCCTGGGCATGGGTCGCATCGGCCAGGCCATCGCCCGGCGCGGCGCGCACGGCTTCGGCATGCCGGTGATCTACCACAACCGCTCGCGGCTCGACGCCGCAAGCGAATCCGCCTGCCGGGCGCGCTACGTCAGCAAGGCCGAGCTGCTGCAACAGGCCGACCACCTGGTGCTCGTCGTGCCCTACAGCGCCGAATCGCACCACACCATCGGCGCGGCCGAGCTCGCACAGATGAAGCCCACGGCCACGCTGATCAACATCGCGCGTGGCGGCATCGTGGACGACGCGGCGCTGGCCGTGGCGCTGCGCGAGAAGCGCATCGCCGCCGCGGGGCTGGACGTGTTCGAGGGGGAACCTCGGGTGCACCCGGACCTGTTGACCGTGCCCAACGTGGTGCTCACGCCGCACATCGCCAGCGCCACCTTACCCACCCGTCTGGCGATGGCGAATCTGGCGGCCGACAACCTGATCGCCTATCTGGGCACCGGGCAGGCACTGACCCCCCTGAATCCTTCGGTTCAGGCGGGCAACGGGCGCTGACCGACGTCTGACCTGTCTGGCCGCTGGGCCAGTCCATGGGTGTCAGCGGTCCGGGTCCGCCCGCAGCAGCGGCAACACCGCTTCTTCGCCGGCCTGGCGGGCGTGTTCGCTGGCGTTGCGCCCATCGTGGTCGGCGCGCCGAAGGTCGGCGCCCGCGCCCAGCAGCAGACGGATCAGCGCGGCGTCACCGCGCCGCGCGGCCCACATGAGCGCGGTGCGGCCGTCGGCGTCGACGCTGTTCACGTCAACCCCTTGCGCCAGCAGGCTGCGCACCGCCGCAGCATTGCCCCGTGCGGCGGCGTCCAGCAGCTCGGAACCCGCTGGGGAAACGCCGCGGCGGGCCACCCCCGCCCCCATCTGTTGGCGGGACGAGTCCATGGGCGCGGCCTGTGCTGGTGCTGGCGCCGCAGCGCCAACCGCATCGGTCGCGTCGCGGTTCGCGCTGGCTTCCTCGCGGGCCAGCGGACTGGCCGGTGCAGGGCGCATGGACCCGACGGCCCCGGGTGCGGCGCGCGGCGATGACAACGGAGCAGGAGCAGGAGCAGGAGCAGGAGCAGGAGCAGGAGCAGGAGCAGGCGGCGGCGCCGGAGGGGCAGCGGTCGCGGGAGCGGGTTTTGACGTCGCTTCGTTGCGTTGCCGTTGCGCTTTGGCCTTGGGAGCCGGGGCCGTCTCTTGGACCGGAGCGGGTTCCACCGCCTTTCGGGAGGTGTCTGCAGCCGGTGGTGCGGCTTCGGGTGTGGGTGCGGCCGATGGCGGGGCCGGCAGGCCGAACGCGGCCTCACGCTCCTCGGGTGTGCCGCGGTCGAACTGCAGGACCAGCAGGCCGACCAGGCCCAGCACGGCCACGCTGCCCAGGGCCCGCCAGGCCCAGCGGTGGTCGTTGGCGGCGGGTTGCGATTTCACGCCGGGCGTGCCGGCACGGCTGGCGGACTGGGCGGCGGCCACGCTGCGCGCGTGGGCCAGCACGGCGTCGCGCAGCGCGGGGGCCGGGCGCGCGCTGTCGAGCGCGTTGGCCTCGTGGTAACGGCGCAGCAGCAGGTCCTCGGGGCCCGGGCCGTGCGCTGGCGGGTGTGGCTGGTCGCGGTTCATGCGTGCGCCTCCAGGGTTTCGCGCAGGCGGGCGCGGGCGTAGCGCAGCCGGCTCTTGGCCGTCTCCGGGCTGACGCCGGTGGTCTGTGCGATCTCGGCCAGGCTCAGGCCGCCTTCGGCCTGCAGCAGGAACGCTTCGCGCTGCACAGCGGGCAAGGCCGCGAGCGCGTCCAGCAGGGCCTGCGCCTGCTCGCGCGAGGTCAGCTGGCGCTCGGGGCCGAAGCCGGATGCGGCCGCCAGCGTGTCGGCCAGCGTCGCGCCTTCTTCGGTCTGTGCGTCCAGGCTGGTGTGGTCCTTGTGGGTGCGCCAGTGGTCCACCAGGCGGTGGTGGGCCAGGGTGAAGAGCCAGGTCCGAAAGCGCGCGCGGGCCTCGTATGCCGGGGCCTGCCGCGCGAGGCTGAACCACACGTCCTGCACCAGGTCGTCGGCCAGGGCGCTGTTGTTCACGCTGCGCTGAACGAAGCGCCACACGGGCAAGGCGTGGCGGTCGTACAGGGTTTCGAAAGCGCGTGCGTCACCGGCCACAAAAGCGTGCATGAGTTGCTCGTCGCTGGGGGATCCGGCCGCGTCCATGCGACCGATTATGGTGCTGCGCCCCCGCGACGCATCCGCGTGTCCGGCCCCTCAGCCGCTCAGTTCGGATCGGGCGCGTAGCGCGGGTAGGGGGCGCCGGGGAAGGGGTTGGGGCGGTGGGGCATCACATCGGGGGGGATGACGCCCATGGCGATCAGGTTCTCGCGGCTGTCGTAGCGGATGCGGATCAGTTCATCGGGCCGCTGGCTGCGGCGCTCGAACGTGGTGTGGCCCACCCAGGAGCCCTCGCGCTCGCCGTGGCCGGTGCCCAGGCGCGGTGCCATGCGGCGCGATGCCACGGCCTCTTCGCGCGCCAGGGCACCGCCGTGCTGTGCCTTGGCCGTGGCCTCGGCAGCGGGCGCCGGTGGGGGTGGTGGCGCGCTGCTCGGCGCGGCGCTGCTGTCCTGGTTCATGGCCCGGGCCGATTCCGCCGCGCCCAGGCGTTCGCGCAGGGGGGCCTGGCTGTAGGGCTCGGGCGCGATCACCGAGGGCATCGGTGTTTTTTCGCGGAACACGGCGACCCCGATCACGCCCACCTGGGCGGCCCGTCCGGTGCGCGCGGCATAGGACGCGGGCGCTGCGGTGAAGTGGAAAGCGGCCACCTCGGCGTCGCTCTTGCGCCAGCCGGTGATGTCGTAGCGCTGCCAGGGGCTGAGCACGTAGCCGGTCTGCTCCCACGAGGCGGTTTCGCCCGAAACGACGTTCACCCCATCGACCGACACCACGCTCATGATGCGGGCGTCCAAGGTGTTGCGCACCGACACGGCGTAACGCGCGCCCGGGCGGCCGGCCACCCAATGTTCACCCCGGTGCCGGATCACCGGCAGCACCTCGCCGCTGTCGCGGTCGATCACGTGGACGTCGGCGATCCGTCCCACGGCTTGGGCAGGCAGAGCGCTGAACAGGGCCAGGGCGGCGAGCGCGGGCAGGGCCAGGCGCTGAAGAGGGGAACGACGGGGTTTCATGAAAGCTCCAGAAAGTGGATGGAGCCCACTGAAACGAACGGGGTCGCCAAACGGGGTTGAGCCGCCGCGGGTTCTTGTGAAACCGGTTGTAACGGCGCTTCAGCAGGCCTCGCAGGCGGCCAGGGCGTTGACCACCGCCAACTGGGTCTGCACGGTCAGATAGTCCAGAAACACGCGGGTGCGCCGCGGCATGAACTTGCGGCTCGGCAGCGCGGCGTAGAGCGTGTAGCGGCCGGCGATCCAGGGCGCGAGCACCCGCACCAGGGCGCCGTTGGCCAGGTGGGGTGCCGCCAGTTCCACCGTGGTCGCCGCGATGCCGGCGCCGTCGAGCGCGGCGCGCAGCTGCGTGTCGGTGTGGTTGGTCCAGAGCACGGCAGGCACGTCGATTTCGACGCTCTCATCGGCCTTGTCCGAACGGAACAGCTGCCAGCCGAGCTTGCGGTGGTTGTCGGGTTTGATGCGCAGGCACTCGTGCTGGACGAGCTCGGCGGGCGTCTGGGGCGCGGGCCGGCGCGCGAGGTAGGCCGGCGAGGCCACCAGGATGGCTTCGCCAGAGATGATCTTGCGGGCGATCACGTCGGCATCGAAGGACGTGGGGGCGCCGAGCAGGGTGACGTCGTAGTCCTCGATCGGTGGCTCGCGGTGGTTGTTCACCTCGATGTCGAGCTGGATCTTGGGATAGGCCTGGCGGAAGCCGGCGACCAGTGGCGCGAGGACGTGCGTGGCCAGCACCGGCGGGGCCAGGATGCGCAGCACCCCGGCGAGCTCGTTCGTGTGCGAACTCACCAGCGCATGGGCCTCGTCCAGGTCTTGCAGGATCTGGCGCACCCGTTCCAGGTAGGTTTCGCCCGCCTCGGTGAGCGACAGCCGGCGGGTGGTCCGGTGCAGTAGCCGGGTGCCCAGGTGCTCCTCCAGATCGGCCACCAGACGGGTCACCACCGCCGGGGAGATGTCCAGGGCACGACCGGCGGCGGCAAAGCCGCCTTCGTCGATCACGCGCTGAAAAACACGCATGGAGGTCAATCGGTCCATAGGGCAGTCTCCAGGGTTTCAAGGGAGCATTGTTTCTGTTTCAGCAATATAGCAGAGAGGATTTGCCTGTTTTTCTATAGAAACGGAAACTTTAAAGTTCACCCCATCGCAGCGCAAAACCTCAATCAACGCTTCGATGCTGGGCAGACCCTGACGTGTTTTGCGGCCTTTCCAGCCTCACCAACCCTGAAAGGAACTTGTCATGAAACGCTCTTACTTCACCGCTATCACCCTCGCCATTGCCACCCTGTCCGCCGGTCACGCCCTGGCGGCCGACCCCGCGACGGCCAAGACCCGCGAGCAGGTCCGCGCCGAGCTGCTGGAAGCCCAGCGCACCGGCAACATCGTGGCCAATACCGAAACCGGCGAGTTGCTGAACCAGGTCTACCCGGGCCGCTATGCCGCCGAGGTGGTTGCCCAGGGCAAGACCCGCGCCGAAGTCCAGGCCGAGCTGCGCGACGCGCAGCGCACGGGCGACATCGTGGCCAACAGCGAAACCGGTGAAACGCTGAGCCAGCTCCATCCGCAGAACTACCCCGCCCAGGTCGTGGCCCAGCCCAGGACGCGTGCGGAAGTTCAGGCCGAACTGCGTGAAGCGATCCGCTCGGGCGACCTCGTGGCCAACACCGAAACCGGTGAAAAGCTGAACCAGGTGTACCCCGACCGCTACGCCACCGAAGCGGTGGCCCAGGGCAAGACCCGCGCCGAAGTCCGCGCCGAGCTGATCGAAGCCCAGCGCACCGGCGACATCGTGGCCAACGGCGAAACCGGCCAGAAGCTCAACGAGTTGTACCCGAACCGCTACTCCGCGAAGTCGGTGAACTGATCACCGGATGCCGGCTCGACAGCCTGGTGGCCACCAGCCACCAGGCTGTTGTCGCATCTGGCGCCGATGCGGCGGGCGGTCCATGAAAGGCCATCTGGTACAACCGTGCTCCAACCGAGGAGCGCGTGATGAGTCAGTTCAACAAGGTGGTGCTGTACACCAACAGCGATGGCCGTGCGAAATTTCGCGAGGAGGCCGTGCCTCTGACCGAGGGCACGCCCGCGGCCCGGCTGTCGCCGCTCATGGCCAGCGGCGGCTACCAGTTGCGCCAGAGTCCGGTGGGCTTTCGCAGCCAGTTCCATTGCACCGGTGCGCCGCAGTGGCTGTTCGTGCTGCAGGGGCGGATGGAAATCGGTCTGCAAGATGGCAGCTCGCGCGTCTTTGGCCCGGGCGATCACTTCTATTCCGCCGACACCTTGCCCGAGGGCGCCACGTTCGACCCGAACCTGCACGGCCACTGGAGCCGGCAGGTGGGGGACGAGCCGCTGGTGACCTTGTTTGTGCGAGGGTGATTCGGGTGCACGGCCCGACCCGCTGAGAGGAAAACCGGGCCCCGGTTTACAGCGGCTTACACGCCCCGCTGGCACCGCTTGCACACGCCCGGGCAATGGCTGAAACTGGTGGACCCGCCCGTCAGCCGCCATGGTCCACGTTGAATTCGCCCCCAGCCTGCGCCGCCATGTGGACTGCGCGCCGCAGCAGGTCGCGCCCGGCACGCTGCGCGAGGTGCTGGAGACCGCGTTGAGGGCCGCCCCCGAACTCGCGCACTACGTGTTTGACGACCAGCGTGCGGTGCGCAAACACGTGGCGGTTTTCGTGAACCGGCAGATGGTGCAGGACCGTGTGACGTTGAATCAGGGTTTGGTGGCCGGCGACAAGGTGCTGGTCGTCCAGGCGCTGAGCGGCGGCTGAACCCCCACATCGAACCAAGGAGCCGGACATGCAGCCACTGTTGGTCGCCACCCGAAAAGGCCTGTTCGTGTTGCGTGGTGCTGGCACGGACTGGACCATCGCCGCCCACCACTTCCCGGGTGAGCCCGTCACCAGCGTGCTGGCCGACGCCCGCGATGGGGCCTGGTACGCCGCGCTGCGCATGGGCCATTTCGGCGTCAAGCTGCGCCGCAGCGCCGACCAGGGCCAGACCTGGCAGGAGATCGCCGCACCGGCCTTTCCCCTCAAACCCACCGAAGGCCCCTGGGCCGACGACCCGACCCCGTGGAGCGTGGACCTCATCTGGTCGCTCGCGTCGGGTGGCCCGGACCAGCCCGGAGCCCTGTGGGCGGGCTGCATTCCGGCCGGGCTGTTCCGCTCCAACGACGCCGGCGCCAGCTGGACGCTCAACACCGCGCTGTGGGAACAGCCGGGGCGCCGCGACTGGTTCGGTGGTGGTTACGACCACGCCGGCATCCACTCCATCGTGGTGGACCCGCGCGATGCGCGCCACGTGACGGTGGCCGTGTCCTGCGGTGGTGTCTGGCAGACGCACGATGGCGGCGAGCATTGGGCGCTCACCGCAGAGGGCATGAAGGCCGACTACCTGCCGGTCGAAAACGCCGAGGACGGCAATACGCAGGACCCCCATTGCCTGGTGCAATGCGCCGCCCATCCCGACGTGCTGTGGGTGCAGCACCACTGCGGCATCTACCGCTCGGACAACGGTGGTCAGCGGTGGACGGGCATCGACGCTCCTGTGCCGTCCGGCTTTGGCTTTGCGGTGGCCTGTGATCCGCAGAACCCCAAGCGCGCCTGGTTCGTACCGGCACAGGCCGATGCCTGCCGCATCCCGGTGGACGGCCGCATGGTGGTGACGCGCACCGACGACGGCGGTGCCAGCTTCCGGGTCTTTTCCAGCGGTCTGCCGCAGACCCACGCCTACCACCTGGTCTATCGACACGGTCTGGCCGTGGCCGACGACGGTCAGACCCTGGCCATGGCCTCGACCACCGGTGGCCTGTGGCTGAGCGCCGACGGGGGCGAGCACTGGCAAGGCGTGTCCAACGACCTGCCACCGGTGGCCATGCTGCGCTTCGCCTGAGGCGTCCCCTCCCTTCCCCCTTCCTTCGTTTCCGATGGTGCGGTCCGCGCCGTCGCGACAGCGTCTGCGCCTGCGCGAAAGACGGGGTCATCGGCGTGGCGGGCGCCAAAGCGCTGCCCGATTCCGTGCGAAACCCCCTCGCGCGCGTCCAGACCGACTGTGTCTTAAGTGATTCTTAAGTTTCCATTCTTTACATTTTCCGGTTGGCTGCGACTTGGGCAGACGTTCAATTCACTGGGAGGTGTGATTGATACGGATCGTTTGTTGGCTCGCGGCATGGATGTGAACGAACAGTGTCGAGGAGCACACAATGGATGCGCACGGATTGAGCACCCGCTTTGTTTTTGATGACCCGAAATACGCGGCCTTGGCGGCCGAGAGCGCAGACAAATACGCGCAGGGGTCTCCATTTCCCCATATCGCGTTTGACAATTTTCTGCCCGAGGACGTGGCGCAGGCGGTGTTGAGCGAATTCCCCAAGCCCGGCGACATCGACTGGCACAACTACAACCGCCAGACCGAAATCAAGCTGGTGTGCGCCGATGAAACCAAGTTCGGCCCGGTGACCCGCAACCTGTTCTACCAGTTGCATTCCCTGCCGTTTCTGCGCTTTCTCGAAAAAGTCACCGGCATTCCAAACCTGATTCCCGACCCGGCTTTGCGGGGTGGTGGGTTGCACCAGATCCGCAAGGGTGGCCTGCTCAAACTGCACGCCGATTTCAACCACCACGACGCCACCTTTCTGGACCGCCGGGTGAACATCCTGCTGTACCTGAACAAGGATTGGAAAGAGGAGTACGGCGGCCACCTGGAGTTGTGGAACAAGGACACCTCGTTCTGTGGCGACAAGATCCTGCCGGTGTTCAACCGCCTGGCCATCTTTTCGACCACCAGCGAATCGTTCCACGGGCACCCCGACCCGCTCAATTGCCCGGAAGACATGACCCGCAAGTCGCTGGCGCTGTATTACTACTCCAACGGCCGGCCCAAGGGCGAGGCCGACGGCATCCACACCACCATCTTCAAAGCGCGTCCCACCGAAGAGTTCAAAGGTGTTCTCTGGCGCATGGGCCAGGACTTTGCGCCGCCGATCCTGTGGCGCACGGCCCGGCGCATGCGTGAGCGCTATTTCAGCGGAACGATCCAGAAGCGGGGCTGAAGTCTGAGCACGCCGGCCTGATCGGGTCGGGTGTTCAGGTGTGGGTGTCGGCGGCCACGGGAAAGCGGATGCGCGCCAGCAGCCCGCCGGACGGCGCATCGGTGATCTCGAACCGGGCCGCGTGCAGATCGGCGATGCTTCTCACGATCGCCAGGCCCAACCCGCTGCCGGTGGATTGCCCCTGATCGAGCCGGACGAAGCGCTCCTGCACCCGCTCGCGGTCCGCGGCCGCGATGCCCGGGCCGTTGTCCATGACTTCCAGCACCGCGTGGTGGCCTTCCATGCGCAAGGCGAGGTCCACGCGGGCCCCTTCGCCGGCGTAGCGCAGGGCGTTGTCCACCAGGTTGTCCAGCATGGCCCGCAGCGCCTGCGCATCGCCCCGTACACAGGCCGGGTCGGCCGAGGTCAGACCCAGATCGATGCGGTGTTCGGCGGCACGCGCCGCGAAGGACACCACCACCTCGCGCACCAGTGCGTCCAGTTGCACCATGGTGTGTTCGGAACGGCGGGCATCGGGTTCCAGCCGCGCCAGCTGCAACAGCTGGGACACCAGGTGGCTGGTGCGCAGGATGCCCCGGTCCAGTTCGTCCAGCGCGGCGATGCGTTCGGGCTCCGGCGTGCGTCGCACCAACTGGGCCTGCAGCCGGATGGCGGCCAGCGGCGTGTTGAGTTCGTGCGCCGCGTCGGCCAGGAACTGCCGCTGGTGGGCCAGCAGGGCGTCCATGCGCGTGAGCAGCTGATTCAGGGTCTCGGCCAGCGGCGCGATCTCCGCGGGCAGCCCGCTGGTGGACACCGCTTGCAGGTCCGCGACATCGCGCTGGCCGAGTTCGCGACGCATGTTTTCGAGCGGACGCAGCGAGCGCAGGACCGCCTGGTGGATCAGCATGCCCAGCACCACCACCAGAACGCCCAGCGGGATCAATAGCCAGGTGGTCAGTTCGTAGAAGTGCTGCCGCCGGATATGGGTGGTGACGGCCACCTGGACCATGCTGTCACCCTGGGGCAGGGTGTAGAGGCGCCAACTCTGGCCACGCCAGGTCACGATGTGGTGCCCCGGGGGCTGCATCGGTGGACCGATCTCGGGCAGCGACGAGTACAGCAACACACCCTGGTCGCTCCAGATCTGGCTGACGAACTGGTCCAGAGGCTCGTCCTCGAAAAACCATTTCCGATCAAAGATGGACGGATCCTGCGGTGCTTGCGCCGTGGCGTCCGTGGTCCCTGTCTCCAGCGCTTCGTCGTGCCGCAGCACGGTCTGGGCGATCTGTTCAAGGCCCAGGTCCCGCACGTCGTTGAAGCCATTCCAGGCGAGCCGAAACGTCAGAACACCCACCACCACCGCGGTCAGGAGCAGGGCAGAGATCTGCCAGAACAACAGGCGCGAACGGATGGAGTTCAAGCGAGTGGCACCAGCTTGTAGCCCACGCCCCGCACATTGACGATCCAGGGCTCGCCCAGCTTCTTGCGCAGGTGGTGCAGATGCACCTCGACGGCGTTGCTGGTGACCTCGTTACCCCAGGTGTAGAGCTGCTTTTCCAGCAGGTCCAACGACAGCACGGCGCCGGGTTGGCGCATCAGTGTTTCCAGCAGATCGAACTCGCGCGGTGACAGCGCCAGCAAAGTGTCGCCGAGCCGGGCCTGTCGCTCGATCGGATCGAGCAGCAACCGGCCCAGTTGAAGCTGCGGCTGGCTTCGACCGATCTGTCGGCGAGCGAGCGCGTGGATGCGGGCGGTGAGCTCATCGAGATCAAAGGGTTTGCTCAGGTAGTCGTCCGCACCCAGGTTCAGCCCGGCCACGCGGTCGTGCACGGCGTCCCGCGCGGTCACCAGCAGCACTGGGGTCTGCAGCCCCTGCTGGCGCATCCGCCTCAGTATCTGCAGACCGTCGATCTTGGGCAGCCCGATGTCGAGCAGGATCACGTCGTAGCTGTGGCTTTCGAGTGCGTTCAGCACATGCTGGCCGTCGTGGAACCGGTCCAGCGTGAATCCGGCCAGGGTCAGGCCTTTTTCCATGCTGGCGCCCAGCATGGCGTCGTCTTCGGCAAGCAGCAGTTTCATGGGATCTCAGGTGGGTTCGTGTTGCGCACCGGGATTGGAGCAGAACGGACCCTGTTCTTGACCGTGCCGTTGCACCGGGTCCGGCAGTCGCAGGCGCAACAGCGCGCGCACGAACCCATGGTCGCTGCGGCTGCGGTCGCGGCCTTCGAACAGGTGGTCGTTGAAGACGTCGACGCGCTTCACATCGCCGATGGACGCGCGGCTGGTGGCCACGAACTCTTCGCTCACCAGCACCTGGTCAAGCACCTCGGGGTAGCCCTGGTGGATGTGGGAGAAGGCCACGTCGCGGCGCAGCGCGGCCTCGCCCATCACGTCCCAGGCGCTGAAGAGCGCGTTGTCGCGCGCGCCCTTGTCGTAAGCCACTTGCGAGGTGGCGGCGATGAGTTGTGTGGTGACGCTGTGCGGTCCATCGTTCAGGTCGCCCATCACGATCAGCGGCAGTCGTGTGCGGTGCAGCAGCTCCACCACCTTCAGGCGCAGCGCCAGCGCTTCGCCAGCGCGCATGATGAGCGAGCGCAGCGAACCGATGGCCTGCACGGTGGGGTCGTCCGGGTCTTCCAGTGGCCGGCCCTCGGCGTCCTGCAGGTACTTGGGGCGTTTGGATTTCAGGTGCGCGGTGATCACGCCCACGGCCTGGCCGTGCTTCATGCGCAGGGTGGTGAACAGCGGCGGGCGCTCGAAGCGGGTATGCGGCCCGAGGCCCGGCACGTCCACCACCGCAGCGGCCGGAAAATCGACCAGCGACAGGACCGACTCGACCTTGAGGCGGCTGACGATGCCCACGCGCGGCGTGCCCTGCGCGCCGTGCTGGCCGGGGCCGTTCTCCGCGCCCGGCACGCTCACGAAGCCGTACTGCAGGCCGCTGCGCGCCACCGCCGCGCGCAACGCGACCTCGTCCCACACCTCCTGCACCGCGATCACATCGGCGTTGAGCACCTTGAAGCGTGCGCCGAGCCATTCGACCTTGCGCTCGAACTCGTTCTGGCTGTAGGGGTCCTGGCCGTCGTAGAAGTGCCGCCCGGGCTGCGCCAGGTTGAGCAGATTGCAGGTCGCCACCATGAGGGTGGCGAAACGCGACTGCGCCCCGTTGCCGGTGATGGCCGACGGGGCGACAGGGACTTGCGGGACGGGATACGTGCGGTCAGTTTCCATGACCGCACTGTAGTGCGAAACCCGGCGGGCCACGGGGTGCCCACGCCGTCGAGGTCCGGGGCGCTGGAACCGCCCGGGAACCGACGGTGGAGGGGAAGTTACCGGATCCGGCCGAAGCTGGTGCGCAGCGGATCGGCGGGGCCTCCGCGCGGCGCGTCGCCGTTGCGGCTCTGGCCACCACGGCCCTGGCCGGAGCGGTTGCCGCGGTTGCCGGTGCGCATCGAGTCGATGCTGGTGCGCAGCGGGTCGGGCTGACCGCCTGGGGCGGCGGTGCGTGGACGCGGTTCGCGGATGCGCAGGCTGCCCAGGTGGGCGTTGGGTCCGGGCTGGCGCTCGGCGCCGCCCTCGCCACGCGCCGGGCCACGGTCGCCGCGCTCGGGACGGTCGCCCCGGTCCATGCGGTCACCCTGGGCCTGGCGCGGCGGGCGTTGGCCCTGCGCACCATTGCGGTTGCCGCCGTTGCGCGGCTGGCCATTGCCGTTACCGTTGGGGCGCTGACCCGCCTGGGCACGGCGACCTTCGCCGCGCGGGCCGTCGGCGGCCGGGCTGCCGTCACCGGCCGGGCGCTGGCGCTGGCCACCGCCGTTGCCGCGGCCACCTTGTGGCGCGTCGGCCTTCTTCTCGCGCACGCGCTGCAGCATCTCGGTGCGCGCGGCCTTGGCGGCGGCGGCCATCACCTCGCGGCTCGGCGGCTTGCCGGCGCCGCCCCAGATGGTCTGGCGGCCCATGGCGATGGGCTCGGCTTTTTCACCCGGCTCGGGCATGAACTCCTGGAAGATCTGCACCGGGATCTGCTGCTTGGTGAAGCGCTCGATGTCCATCATGAAGCCTTCTTCGTCCAGGCTCACGAGGTTGACGGCTTCACCGCTGTTGCCGGCGCGGCCGGTGCGGCCGATCCGGTGCACGTAGTCTTCGCAGACGTTGGGGATCTCGTAATTCACCACGTGCGGCAGCTCGTCGATGTCGATGCCGCGCGCCGCGATGTCGGTGGCCACCAGGGCCCGGATGTCGCCGCTCTTGAAGCCGGCCAGTGCCTGGGTGCGGGCACCCTGGCTCTTGTTGCCGTGCAGCGCCATCGCCTGGATGCCGTTTTTCGTGAGGTACTCGGCGACGTTGTTGGCGCCGAACTTGGTGCGGGTGAACACCAGCACCTGGCTCCAGTTGTGCTCGTTGATGATGTGCACCAGCAGCGCCTTCTTCTTGCCACGGCCCACGGGGTGGATCACCTGGCTGATGCGCTGCACCGTGGTGTTGCGCGGCGTGACCTGGATGTGCAGCGGGTCTTTCAACAGCGCGCTGGCAAGGTCGCGGATCTCATCGCTGAAGGTGGCCGAGAACAGCAGGCTCTGCTTTTCCTTGGGCACCAGGGCCAGGATCTTCTTCACGTCGTGGATGAAGCCCATGTCCAGCATGCGGTCGGCTTCGTCCAGCACCAGCATCTGCACGCCGGAGAGGTCGAGGAAACCCTGTTGCTGCAGATCGAGCAGGCGCCCGGGCGTGGCCACCAGGATGTCCACGCCGCGCTTCATGGCGTTGATCTGCGGGTTCATGCCCACGCCGCCGAAGACGACGGTGGAGGTCAGGGAGAGGTGCTTGCCGTAAGTGCGCACCGATTCTTCGACCTGGGCGGCCAACTCGCGGGTGGGGGTGAGCACCAGGGCGCGGATGGCCACGCCACCGAATTTGCTCTTGGCGCGTTCGCCCTGGCTCAGCAGGTGCAGCAGGGGCAGGGTGAAGGCGGCGGTCTTGCCGGTGCCGGTCTGGGCACCACCGAGCAGATCGCGCCCGGCCAGCACGGCGGGAATCGCCTCGGCCTGGATGGGGGTGGGGGTTTCGTAACCGTGCTCGCGCACAGCTTGCACGATGGCCGGGGCCAGATTCAGTTCTTCGAAGTTCATTGCTTGATGAGGCGCCCGTCCAGGGCGCTGGGGGCATCGGCCACTCCGGCTGCTGTCCTCTGTGTAGGAGGGCGGCGGCCGGTCAGTCTGGGGCTGATGGATTCACAAGGTGGGTGGCGGCCAGTGGCTGGTGCACACCCCCAGCATTGTGCTGGTGCCGGGCCTACTGAAGTGCCCAACAGCCGGTATTGTCGCATGCTGGGATAATCATGGGTTGCGCGGCCTTTCGGCCGCAGATCACTCGGACAGACAGACACCATGGCTCAATACGTTTTCTCCATGAACCGGGTCGGCAAAATCGTGCCGCCCAAGCGCCAGATTCTCAAGGACATCTCCCTCTCTTTCTTCCCCGGCGCCAAGATCGGCGTGCTCGGCACCAACGGCTCTGGCAAGTCCACGCTGCTCAAGATCATGGCCGGCCTGGACAAGGAGATCGAGGGCGAAGCCATCCCGATGCCGGGCATCCGCATCGGCTACCTGCCGCAGGAACCTCAGCTTGATCCCGAACAGAACGTGCGCGAAGCGGTCGAGGCCAGCATGAGCGGCGTGCGCGCCGCCCAGAAGCGGCTCGAAGAGGTGTACGCGGCCTACGCCGAAGAAGACGCCGACTTCGACGCCCTGGCCGCCGAGCAGGCCCAGCTCGAAGCCATCATTTCCACCGCAGGCACCGACAGCGAACACCAGCTCGAGATCGCCGCCGACGCGCTGCGCCTGCCGCCCTGGGAGGCCAAGATCGGCCTGCTCTCCGGCGGTGAAAAACGCCGTGTGGCGCTGTGCTGCATGCTGTTGTCCAAGCCCGACATGCTGCTGCTGGACGAACCCACCAACCACCTGGACGCCGAGTCGGTGGAATGGCTGGAGCAGTTCCTCAAGCGCTTCTCGGGCACCGTGGTGGCCATCACCCACGACCGCTACTTCCTGGACAACGCGGCCGAGTGGATTCTTGAACTCGACCGCGGCCAAGGCATCCCCTACAAGGGCAATTACTCCACCTGGCTGGAGCAGAAGGAAGCCCGTCTGGAGCAGGAGCAGCGCACCGAAGACGCCCGCACCAAGGCCATGAAGAAGGAGCTGGAGTGGGTGCGCCAGAACCCCAAGGGTCGGCAAGCCAAGAGCAAGGCCCGCTTGGCGCGCTTTGAAGAGTTGAGCGACGTCGACTACCAGAAGCGCAACGAAACCAACGAGATCTTCATTCCCGTGGCCGAGCGCCTGGGCAACGAGGTGTTCGAGTTCAAGAACGTGAGCAAGAGCTACGGCGACCGCCTGCTGATCGACAACCTGAGCTTCCAGATCCCGGCCGGCGCCATCGTCGGCATCATCGGCCCCAACGGCGCGGGCAAGTCCACGCTGTTCAAGCTGATCTCGGGCAAGGAGCAGCCCGACAGCGGTGAAGTCAAGATCGGCCAAACCGTGAAGATGGCGGTGGTGGACCAGAGCCGCGACGACCTGTCCAACGAAAAGACCGTGTGGGAAGACATCTCGGGCGGTCTGGACATGATCACCGTGGGCAAGTTCCAGATGCCCAGCCGTGCCTACTGCGGGCGTTTCAACTTCTCCGGCGGTGACCAGCAAAAGCGCGTGGGCACGCTCTCGGGCGGTGAACGCGGTCGCCTGCACCTGGCCAAGACCCTGGCCGAAGGCGGCAACGTGCTGCTGCTGGACGAACCTTCGAACGACCTGGACGTGGAAACCCTGCGCGCCCTGGAAGACGCGCTGCTGGAATTTGCCGGTTGCGCGCTGGTCATCAGCCACGATCGCTGGTTCCTCGATCGCATCGCGACCCACATCCTGGCCGCCGAAGGCGACAGCCAGTGGGTGTTCTTCAACGGCAACTACCAGGAATACGAAGCCGACAAGAAGAAGCGCCTGGGCGAAGAGGGTGCGCGGCCGCACCGGTTCCGCTACAAAGCCTTGAAGTGATGACGCCCCCCGCGCCGCGCCTGCGGCGCGTCACCCCCCACTGGGGGGCAATGCCTGCGGCCCGGCAAAGCCGGTTCCGCGGCATTCTGGTTTGAATTCCCCCTCTCTCGATTTGCGCTCCTTCTCATGACCGACGAACAAGTTCTTGCCGACACCCGCCACTGGATCGAGAAGGCGGTCATCGGGTTGAACCTGTGTCCGTTCGCGCGGTCGGTCTATGTGAAGAACCAGGTGCGCATCGTGGTGAGCCGGGCGCGGCATCTGGATGCGTTCCTGGACGACTTGGACCAGGAGCTGGACCTGCTGGTGAACACGCCGGCCGAAGAGGTCGATACAACCCTGCTGGTGCACCCCACGCTGTTCCCGGATTTTTTCGTCTTCAACGACTTCATGGGCGTGGTGGACGATGTGGTGGAAGAGCACGGGCTCGACGGCGTGATCCAGGTCGCGAGCTTCCACCCGCAGTTCCAGTTTGCGGGCGTTGAACCCGACGACATCAGCAACGCCACCAACCGCGCGCCTTTCCCCACGCTGCACCTGTTGCGCGAAGACAGCGTGGCGCGTGCGGTGGCTTCCGATGGCGGGGACGCGGACGCGATTGTCGAACGCAACATCCAGACCCTGCGGGCGCTGGGTGCCTCGGGTTGGCAGGCGCTGTTGGCAAAGCCCTGAACTGGCGGTTTTTGGCGCGCACATCCGGGTTTCAGGTACCGGGCTGGGTGGTGATAATGCAAAGCACACCAACCCTCACTCCCCGTCGGAGATGAAAGGTACCCGGCCCCATGGACGCCAGCCCGAACGAGTCCTTTGATGCCTGTCTGAAAGAAGCCCTTGTGCAAACGCGCGAGTGGATTCCGCGCTGGCTTTCCAAGCTGAACGAAACGCTGCTGCAGCGCGAAGGCGCTGCAAGCCACCTGCATGAAAAGCAGGCGCTCGGTCAGGCCCGGACCACGCTGGAGAGTCACCGCGAGGTGATCGCGGCGCGTTTTCTGGAAGCCTTCGCCGAATCGGTGGAAGGCGCGCTGCCTTCCACCGGCAGCAAGGTTCGCAGCCTGAAATCACTGAGCTTTGACGAACTGGAGCTCATGGGCGACGAGCAGGTGCAGGAGACGGTGGAGCTCGCCCGGGTGCAGCAGGTGATCAAGATGTCGGCCGACCAGGAACTGGTCGCGCTCAACGCGCGCATGAGCCGCGCCCGTGGCCTGCAGCGGGTGCGCATCGAGGCCAATCCGTTGCGCTCCGAGGTGGTGGTGACGGCCCTGATACGCGCGCTCAACGGGTTGCACGTGGAGCCGGCGGTGCGTTCGCGCTGGTTGCAGACCGGTGCCGTGGCGCTCGGCGAGGAACTGCAGGGCATGTACGCGCGCCTGAGCGCGCTGCTCGACAGCTGGGGCGTCGTGCCCGCGGGCTATGCCGTGATCCAGACACCCCAGGGCCGGACGCCGACCCCGGCAGGGCCGGAGGGCGGCTCGCCCAGTGAATCGGTTTCGACGGAAGCGGTGCGCGGCCCCGATGCGCTGCTCACGCTGGACCACCTGCACCAATTGCTGGTGGGCAACCTCGATCAGGCGGGCAGCGGCCCCAGCGACCAGGGTGCCTCGGGCTCGGGCAACGCCATGGTGCGCACCCTGGCGGCGGAGGTGGTCACGCTGATGCTGCGGCGCCTGACCACCGATGAGCGGCTGCTGGCCCCGCTGCGTGAGATGTTGCAGGGCCTGAAGCCGGCGCTCTTGCAGCTCGCGCGCAGCGACCCGCGGTTTTTTGCCGATCGGCACAACCCCGCGCGTCGCCTGCTCGATGCCATCGCCGAGCGCGGCCTGGCATTCACCAGTGAGCAGGACTCGGGATACACCTCGTTCGCCACCCAGGTGCGCGACGTCGTGCGCGCGCTGCAGGCCCCGGGTGCCGATCTGCCGGACCGTTTTCCCGGCTTGCTGGAGCGGCTGACGCGCTCGCAGGCCGAGGCCCTGGCGCCCAGGCAGGCGCAGGCCCGCGGGCTGGCCGTGCAGACCCTGATGCGTGTGGAGCAGCGCAACCTGCTGGCCGAGCGCGTGGCGGCCGAGTTCCGCGCGCGCAACGATTTCGAGCGCGCGCCCGGCGTGGTGCGGCGTTTTCTGACCGGCCCCTGGTCGCAGGTGGTGGCGCAGGCGCGCATGGACGCGGCCGAAAAGCCGGCGACGTCCGCATCCCTGGCGCACGCGCAGACGCCTGCGGTGCGTTACACCGAGATCCTGCCCGACCTGTTGTGGTCTTCCCAGCTGGCGCAGGCCAGTCGCAACCGGCCGCGCCTGATCAAGGTCATCCCCGGCCTGCTGCGCACCTTGCGCGAGGGACTGGATGCCATCGACTACCCACGGGCCCAGACCGAGGCGTTCTTCGCGGCCCTCATGGGTCTGCACGAGGCGGCGTACAAGACCCAGCGCAACGAACCCGTCGAGGAAGCGCCACCGAGTGCTCAGTTCGAGCCGGAGGGCGACGAGCTCTGGATGCACCCCGTTGAAGCGCGCGACACCGGCTTCATGGAAGACGCGCTGATCGACACGCAGCCGGCCTTCGTGGACACCGAGATCATGCCGCGCGACTGGGCCGATCTCAAGGAGGAGATGGCCGAAGAGCACGTGCAGGTTCTGCCCGTGGGTGCCTGGGTCGATGTCTGGCACGAGGGCCGTGCGCTGCGCTGCCAGGTCACCTGGGCCAGTCCCCACGGGACCATGTTCCTGTTCACCGGGGCGGACGGGCGTTCTCTGTCCATGACGAAGCGGGGCGTGGAGCGCCTGCTGGCCCAGGACCGGCTGCGCGTGGTGGCCGACCATGGCATGGTCGACGACGCGCTGGACGACGTGGCGCGCCAGGCCTGGATCAACAGCGCCCGGCAGCCATAGGCGTCGTCGTGCGGCGCCGGGGGCGGGCCTCGCTGGAAGCCCCCTGCGAGGCCGCTTTGCTCAGGTCTTTCGCAACAGCTTCTTGCGCACCAGGTGGATGTTGTTGCGCAGGGCGTAGAGCTCGTCGGTGTGCGACAGGGGCACCACGATTTTTTCCACTTTCAGTTCCATCGCATCGAGCTGGTCGAGCAGCTCCTGCACCGGGGTGCCACCCTGGTCGGCCGAGCCTTCACTGCGCTGCTCGATGTCGCGCAGCTCGGCGTACCAGCGGAACACCCGTGAGCGGATGCGGAAGGTGTAGAGCGGCGGCACGATGCGCGAGAGCGGCAGCGCCAGCGCGATGATCAGGCCCATGGCCAGCCACATGCGCTCGACCAGGTTGGCCAGCCAGAACGGCAGGTAGCGTTGCAGGAACGGCGGGCCGTTGCGGATGGCGCGCACGGCCTCGGGCGACAGCGGCACCTCGCTGTGTTCCAGGCTGGGGTATTCGCGGGCCCGGCTGAACCAGCCAGCGCCCCCGTGCAGGCCGGTGGCGGTCTGGGCGAACAGCTGCAGGATGGCCGGGTGTGTCTTGCTGGTGGCCAGCAGGCTGGTGGTGGAGGCCACAAGCCGCATGTCGTGCGTGGGGATGTTCTTGGAGAGATCGACCACCCCTTGCGGCATCACCACCGGCGTGAGGTACCCAAAACGGCGCGAATAGGCCTCGCTCTGCGCGAAGTCCAGCAGCTTGATGCCCGGCGACTGCAGCAGCATCTGCACCATGAGCGATTCGGGGGCCGAGGCGAACACCACGGCGTCCACCTGGCCGTCCAGAAAGGCGACGGTGGCCGGGGTCTGTTCCAGCTCGCTGAGCTGGAGCTGGTCGCGCTCCACGCGGTTGACGTCGAGCAGGGTGGAAAACAGGCGCGGCACGCCGCTGCCGGGGGTGCCCACGTTGACGCGCCAGCCCTGCAGCTCGGTCAGGGTGGTGATGGTGTCTGTCTGGTTCAGGCGCTGCGCCGAGTCTTCCCGGTAAAACAGCCACAGCGGTTCGACAAACAGGCTGCCCAGCGAAGAGATCGACTCCTCATCGTCATAGCCGATGTCGGCGCTGCCGCCCTGCACGAATCCCAGGTCGGCCCGGCCGGTGCGCAGCAGTTCGAGGTTGGCCGACGAGCCTTCGGAGGGCAGCAGTTCCACGGTGATGCCGTAGCGCGCCAGCGCGTCGGCATAGCGTTTTCCGAACTCGTCGTAGGCGCTTTGTGCCGGGCCGGTGGCCAGCACCACGCGCTTGGGCGGATTGGGGTCGAGCCACCAGTAGGTGAGCGCGAGCAGGGCGACGGTCAGTAGCGCGAACGGGCCGAAGGACACCGCCAGATCGCGCAGCGACAGCAGGGTGTAGCGGATGTTGTGGGGCATTGCGCTACCTTAGCACGCAGCCGCTGCGTGCTCGGCCGCAAGATCTGCATCGCGTCGTGCATCACCCGGGCCTGGCTCTGCTGCGAACGGACCGCGGCGGCCATCAGCTGCGGAAATAGGACTGGTAGACACGGCCGCTGCCGTCGGGCAGCACCAGAACCACGTCGTAGGGGTCCTTGCGGCCACCGTACACGGGGCCATCCATGCCCGGACTGCCCACCGGCATGCCCGGCACCGACAGCCCGATGGCCTTGGGTTTTTCCGCCAGCAGACGGCGGATTTCGCGCGCGTTCACATGGCCTTCGACCACGTAGCCGCCGATGAGCGCCGTGTGGCACGAAGCGTATTTGTCGGGCAGGCCCAGGCGCTTGCGCACCGCGGTGTTGCCCGTTTCGAAGAGCTGGACCTGGAAGCCGTCGCGCTGCAGGTAGCTGACCCAGTCTTTGCAGCAGCCGCAGCTCGGGTCTTTCCAGACCTGCAGCACCGGCAGAGCTTGGGCGGCGGGGGTGGCGGCCCAGGCGGGCAGGGCGGCGGCAGCCAGCAGGGCGGGGCCGGCGGTGAGAAGGAGGGAACGTCTTTGCATGGTGGCTCCTGAAAAAGAAACAGAAACGAAAGAAGGGTCAGACACCGGGGCTGAACGCGGACGGTGCCGCGCACGCCCGCGTCGAAGGGGCCGGGGAGGCCGCTGGCGGCGCGGAAGACGGCGGTTGGCGCCGTCGGGAATGGCTCATGAAAACCTCTTGAAAACACAGACCGGCGTCGGCCATGGCCCCAGTCGGGGCCGCGGCAGACGCACCAAGGGTGCGTGAACTCAGGAAATGGGCGGCTTGTGGCCCCGCTGCGGCTCGGAGCTGGCGAACCGCACGGTCTGCGGCGCGAGCAGCGGGTGGGTCTGCCGCGCGGGCTCACCACGCGGGGTTGGCAAGCCCATGGCCGCGCCGTTGCAGACGTCGCAGGCGCTGTGTGTCTGGGTGCCGTCGTCCTGCGCCTGCGCGGTCGGTGCGTCTTGCGGTGCCATGCCGTGCGCAGTGGGCGCCTGCAGCGCCGTTGCCAAGGCCGGTGGGGCCAGGTTCTCGGCGCAGCCGGCGTGGGCGGCGCCTTGGTCCGGGGCCGTGAACATGGAAACCGCCATGGCGTCGCCCACCCAGCCGCGCAGGGGCAGCAGGGCGATCAGGCAGGCGATGAGGAGGTGGCGCATGTACGACGAATGATAGGGCTGGCGACAGGGAAGTTCCATGCGCGGGATCAAATGCCGGGATGGTCGGGTGTGGGCGCCATCGCTCAGGAGCAGTTCAGCACCAGCGCCTGCACGGGGCGGGTGCCGCCACTGTCGGTGACCACGAAGGCCACGCGCAGACCGGCGGCCACCGCCGGCAGATCGAGCTGCACGCGGTGCGCCTGCGTGGCCGACCAGGCCGGCACCGGCCGGTACAGGCCCACCACGTGGTCGTGCTTCAGGTGTTCGCCCGCGTTTTCGCCGCGCGTGACCTGGCTGCTCAACCCGTCCCGCAGCACCGCCCAGTAACCCGCGAGCGCGGGCTGGCCGCCGCTGGCGTCGATGTGGGCCGTGACCTGGGTGCCCACACGGCGCAGGCGCAGTCCAGGGGCCTGCGCCGCCGGCAGGCGGGGCAACTGCCGGGCGGTCTGCCCCTGCCAGTTCCGGTGGTCCTGGCCGTTGAGCACCACCTGGGGCGTGTACACGTACCGGCCCCCGAGCGCTGCCTTGATCTGGTGTTGCCTGGCCGTGGTCTGCGGTGTGGCGAAACGGTCCAGCCAGCCCAGATGGTCCCAATAGCTCACATGAAAGGCCAGCGCGATCACGCCGTCCTGCGCCTTCAGGCCGGAGAGCCAGCGGTCGGCCGGCGGGCAGGAGCTGCAGCCCTCGGAGGTGTAGAGCTCCACCACGGCGGGCGGTTGCGGGCCGGCACTGGCCTCGCAGGTCTGGGCGCTGGCGCTGTGCGCGACGGCGACGCCGGCCAGCAGGGCCAGCCAGAGCCCGGGCCGCGACGCGGAGGGGCCGTTCGGTGGGGTACCTTGGGTCGGATGGCGGCGGGGCATGGCGATCTCCTTGGGCGCGGAGGTCGTTGGTCGCCCCGGGGGCCGACGTTCTTTCAGCCGGCCCGGCCTGATCCGACGGACGGTTGCCGCCTGTGCCCGGCAGCGCGGGTCAGTGCACCTGGCCCTGGCCCTGGACCCGGGCCGGCAATCCGGCGAGTTCGCCCCGGGCCTGGCGCAGCACCGAGGTGCCCGCGCTGATGGCCAGTGCCGCCATAACCGCGGCCACGCCGAGATCGGGCCAGGCCGAACCGGTGCCGAACACCCCCAGCGCCGCGCCCATGACCGCGAGGTTGGACAGCGCGTCGTTGCGCGAGCACAGCCATACGCTGCGCATGTTGGCGTCGCCACTGCGGAAGCGGTAGAGCAACACCGCCACGCCCGCGTTGACCAGCAGCGCGGCGAAGCCGACCACGCCCATGGTCAGGGGCTCGGGCACGCTGCCGGTGTGCAGCGTCCAGCCGGCGCGCGCCAGCACGAACAACCCATAGGCGAACATGGTGGCGCCTTTGATCCAGGCCGCGCGGCTGCGCCACACCATCGCCATGCCGAACACCGCGAGCGACAGCCCGTAGTTGGCGGCGTCGCCGGCGAAGTCCACCGCGTCGGCCAGCAGCGAGACCGAGCCGGCCTGCAGGCCCGCCACCAGTTCGACACCGAACATCGCGGCGTTCAGGACCAGGGCGATCCACAGCGCGCGGCGCCAGCGCGGATCGAGCAGGGCGGGGTTGGTGGCCGTTTCGGAAGAGCAGCCGGTGGAGCAGGAACAGGCCATGGTGGGGGCTTTCGTGGAGGGTGGTGCGCCGGTGGGCGGGAGGTCTGCCATGATTGGAAACCTTGAAGCCACTTGAAGGTCAAGCATGACGCAACCCACTGTGTCGCAGGTGCCACGGCACCGCATCGGTGAAGCCGCCCGGCGCTCGGGCGTGAGCGCGGCCAACATCCGCTACTACGAGCGCGAGGGCCTGCTGCAGGCCCAGACCCGCGCCGACAATGACTACCGCCTTTACAGCGAGGCCGACATCCACCGCCTGCGCTTCGTGCGCCAGTGCCGGGCTATGGACATGTCGCTTGACGAGGTGCGCACCCTGCTGGCTCTGGACCTGAACGACAAGACCGACTGCGCCACCGCCAGCGCCGCGCTCGATGAACATCTGGGCCATGTGCGGCAGCGGCTGCGCGAGCTGCGCGCGCTGGAGAAAGACCTGCTCGCCTTGCGCAACCGCTGCGATGGTTCCGACGACCACTGCCACATCATCGAAGCGCTGCACCAGCGGGCCGATGCCCGCCTGCCAGAGTCGGCCGCGCCCGTGGCGCGGCGCCACGTCTGATCGGCGCCGCGGCAGAGTTCGGAGAACGATCCGGCGCCGGGCCGCCCCAAGCCGGATCAGCCCCCTCGGGGGGCAGCGACCCGCGCAGCGGCGCAGCGTGGGGGCTCAATGCCCCAGAATCTTGGACAGGAAATCCTTGCTGCGGTCGGTCTGCGGGTGGTTGAAGAACTCCTCGGGCGTGTTCTGCTCCACCACCTGGCCCTGGTCCATGAAGATCACGCGGTCGGCCACGGCCTTGGCAAAGCCCATTTCGTGCGTCACGCACAACATGGTCATGCCCTGGTCGGCCAGGCCGATCATCACGTCCAGCACCTCCTTGATCATTTCCGGGTCGAGCGCCGAGGTGGGCTCATCGAACAGCATGATCTTGGGCGTGAGACACAGCGCGCGTGCGATGGCCACGCGCTGCTGCTGACCGCCCGAGAGCTGCAGCGGGTACTTGTGGGCGTGCTCGGCGATGCGCACGCGCTCGAGCTGTACCATGGCTTTTTCGATCGCCACGTTGCGCGGCAGCTTGGCCACCCAGGTGGGCGAGAGGATCAGGTTTTCCAGCACGGTCAGGTGCGGGAACAGGTTGAACTGCTGGAACACCATGCCCACTTCGCGGCGCACCTTGTCGATGCCCTTGACGTCGTCACCGACCACGGTGCCGTCCACCGTGAGCTTGCCTTCCTGGTATTCCTCCAGCGCGTTGACGCAGCGGATCAGGGTGGACTTGCCCGAGCCCGAGGGGCCGCAGATCACGACCTTCTCGCCCTTGGCGAAACTGAGGTTGACGTCGCGCAGCACGTGGTAGCCATTGCTGGCGTACCACTTGTTGACGCCTTCGAAATGAATGATGGGGGCTTCTTGTTGGGTCATGAGAGGCTTTCGAAAAGAGACTCGACTTGTTCAATGTGTGATGGACGGCGCGCGAGGGGTTTCCACCCAGAGTCACCGCCGGGCTGGCTTTGCCAGACGGCTGGTGACGCCCCCCTTTCCGGGGGGAGACGCGAAGCGGCGCAGGGGGTCATCTCACTTTACTCACGGCGGTGCGCTTTTCCACCCACAGGCTGTAGCGCGACATGGCAAAACAGAACACGAAATAGATCAGCGTGATGAAGAAATAGGCTTCGAGCTTGAAGGGGCGCCAGTCGGCGTCGGCGTTGAGTGCCAGGGCCAGTGCGCCGGTGAGCTCGTAAAGCGAGACGATGGTGACCAGCGAGGTGTCCTTGAACATGCCGATGAAGGTGTTCATGAGCGAAGGCACCACCATGGACAGTGCCTGCGGCAGCACGATCTTGCGCTGGGTCTGCCAATAGGTGAGACCCAGCGTGGCCGCGGCCTCGGTCTGGCCCTTGGGCAGGGCCTGCAGGCCGCCGCGCACCACCTCGGCCATGTAGGCCGCCGAGAACAGCGTGATGCCCACCACCACACGGATCAACACGTCGATGCTCACGCCATCGGGCATGAACAGCGGCAGCATGAACGAGGCCATGAACAGCACCGTGATCAACGGCACGCCACGGATCAGCTCCACATAGAGCGTGCACAGTGTCTTGATGGCGGGCATGTTGGAGCGCCGGCCCAGCGCCACGAAGATCGAGAGCGGAAACGCCATCGTCATCGAGATCACGGTCAGCATCACGGTCAGCGGCAGGCCACCCCACTGGTCGGTGGGCACCGCGGTCAGGCCGAGCACGCCACCCTTCATGAGCAGGAAATACAGCACCAGCATGGCCAGCCAGATGGGGCCGAGCAAGCGGTTCCAGAAACGCGGCATGCAGCTGATGCCGACCACGCCCAGCATGAGCGCGGTGGCGATCACCGGGCGCCAGTGTTCGGTGTCCGGGTAGCGGCCCATCACGATGAGCCGGCCTTTTTCGGCGACCACACCCCAGCAGGCGCCGATGCCACGCACGCTGTTGCAGGCTTCCAGGTTGGCGCCGAAGACGGCGTTCGTGACCACCCAGCCAGCGGCTCCGAAGATGGCCCACAGCGCCAGCCCCGCCACGATCAGGGTCTTGATGCTGTTGCTCGTGCTGGAGAACAGGTTGGTCTTGAGCCAGGCCAGGGCGCCCACGCTCAGGCCCGGCATCGGGCGGGCTTCGATGGGTTGGTAAATCTGTTGCATGGAGTGTCTCCTAGCGTTCCTGGATCGCTGCACTGGCGTTGAACCAGTTCATGAGCGCTGAAGTGACGAGCGAGAGTGTGAGGTAGACCAGCATCACGATCGAGAGTGCTTCGATGGCGCGGCCGGTCTGGTTGAGCGTGGTGTTGGCGATCGAGACCAGGTCCGGGTAGCCGATGGCCACGGCGAGCGAGGAGTTCTTGGTCAGGTTCAGGTACTGGCTGGTCAGCGGCGGAATGATCACGCGCAGGGCCTGCGGCAACACCACCAGCCGCATCGCCTGGCGCTTGCCCAGGCCGAGCGAAGCCGCGGCTTCGTGCTGGCCCAGCGACACCGACGAGATGCCCGAGCGCACGATCTCGGCGATGAACGAGGCGGTGTAGAGCACCAGGCCGAGCAGCAGCGCGAGGAACTCGGGGCTGAAGGCGGCACCTTCTTCGATCTGGAAATCGCCTTTGACCGGCAGGCTCCAGCCGGTGGGCGCGCCACCGGCCAGCCAGCCCAGCACCGCCAGACCGACGATCAGCGCCAGCGACACCAGCAGCACGGGTCTTTGCTGGCCCGTCAGGTCAAAGTGCTTGCTGGCCTTGCGGGCGTAGACGTAGGAGCCCGCAACACCGAGCAGCAGCCCGATGAGCGCCAGTGTCTGCCCCAGTTGCCAGATCGGCCAGGGGAAGGAAAAGCCGCCCTTGCTCAGGTAGAAGTGGCCCACCTGCCAGGCGTTTTCGAAGCTGGGCAGGACTTCGGTGAAGACGATGTACCAGATCAGCAGTTGCAGGTAGATGGGAACGTTGCGGAAGAACTCCACGTAGCCATAGCAGATCTTGCGCAGCAGGAAGTTGGGCGAGAAGCGGCCCACGCCGAGCAGGGTGCCCAGGATCGTGGCCAGCACGATGCCGATGACGGCGACCTTGAGGGTGTTGAGCATGCCGATGGAGAACGCGGTCCAGTACGTGCTCATCACGTCGTACGGGATCATGGTTTCACTGACGTCGAAACCAAAGGGCTCACCCATGAAGTCGTAACCGCTCTGGATGCCGCGCTCGCGCATGTTGCGCAGCGTGTTGCGCACCAGCAGCCAGATCAGGGCCACCACCGATGCGATGGCGACCACCTGGTAGATGACGCTGCGGCCTTCGCGGCTGTTCCAGGACATGGAGCGCTTCTTGCGGGCGGGCAGGGGCCGCGCTTCAATCATGGGGGAATGGGACATGGACGATGTTCCAGAAGAGAAAGCTGTAAAAAAACCGGCACAAACGCCCTACGAACCAGGTTCGCAGAGCGCTTGTGCCAGCTGGGGGCCAAGTGCCTGAGAGGAACGGATCAGCGCAGCGGGGCCGCGTACATGAAGCCGCCTGCGCTCCACAGGTTGTTCTTGCCGCGCGGCAGGTTGATCGGGGTCTTGGGGCCGACGTTGCGCTCGAAGCTCTCACCGTAGTTGCCCACGGCCTTGATCGCGCGGGCCAGCCATTCCTTGTCCAGGCCCAGATGCTTGCCCAGGTCTTCGGTGGAACCCAGCATGCGGCCGACCTGCGGGTCGGTGCTCTTCTTCATCTCTTCCACGTTGGCCTGGGTGATGCCGTATTCCTCGGCTTCGACCAGACCGTTGAGCACCCACTTGGTGATGGCGAAGAACTCGTCGTCACCGCGGCGGATCATCGGGCCCAGCGGCTCCTTGGAGATCAGGTCGGGCAGGATCACGTGGTCGGCCGGCACCTTGGCTTCCTTGGCGCGGATCGAGGCCAGGCCCGAGGCGTCGGTGGTGTAGGCCTGGCAGCGGCCAGCGAAGTAGGCGCCGGTGGAGGCTTCGAGTTTTTCAAACACCACGGCCTTGATGTTGAGCTTGTTGGCGCGCGAGAAGTCGGTCAGGTTCTTCTCGGTCGTGGTGCCGGACTGCACGCACACCGTGGCGCCCTTGAGCTGCTTGGCGCTGGTGATCTTGCCCTTGTTGACCAGGAAGCCCTGGCCGTCGTAGTAGTTCACGCCCACGAAGTGCAGACCCAGCGAGGCGTCGCGCGAGAGGGTGTTGGTGGTGTTGCGCGCGAGGATATCCACCTCGCCCGACTGCAGGGCGGTGAAGCGCTGCTGTGCCGTCAGCGGAACCCACTTGACCTTGCTCGCATCGTTCAACACGGCGGCGGCCACGGCCTTGCAGTAGTCCACGTCCAGACCCGTCCAGTTGCCGTTGCTGTCAGCGGCCGAGAACCCTGCCAGACCCACGTTCACGCCGCAGACCAGCTGGCCCCGGCTCTTGATGGCGTCCAGCGCCTTGCCGGCGTGCGCGGGCAGGCTCACCAGAGTGGCGGCAGCGCCCAGGGCGGCGGCGGTCAGTTTCAGGGAATTCAGTTTCATTCGGGTCTCTCCATTGGCTGGTTGAATGTTGATTTATCAGACCGGACCTGCACCAGAAAAGGGCGCTGCCGGTCCGCAGGGCGACTGTAGCCCCGCCCCTGCGGGCGAGTCATCGGGGTTTACGTGGGCGGTTCATGCAAAAAGGACATGACTCCATCGGCGCGCGCCCCGTTCACGCTCCTGGGTTTGAGCGTCAGCAGGTTCCATGCCAGCAAACCCGGTCCCAACCGCGACAAGCCCGGGTGTCGTGTTGCGCGCCGGCCCCGTATGCTTGCCGGCAAAACCGACCCAGGAGACAAGCCCATGAGTCACACCGCACCCACAGCGTCCGCATTGGCGCCCGTTGAGCCCGCGCGGGCACACCACCGCTTTTGGCCTGCGCGCCTGCCGCACCGGCTGCGCCCGCCGGCCACCTCGCTGTGGCACAACCTGGCCGTGAGCGCCCTGCGCTACCCCGACAAGCCGGCGCTGGTGTTCTTCGACCAGGTGCTGAGCTACCGGCAACTGCACGACCAGGCCGAACGCCTGGCGGCCCATCTGCGGCGGCAGGGGGTGCAGGACGGCGACCGCGTGATCCTGCTGATGCAGAACTGCCCGCAGTGGGTGGTGGCGCATTTCGCCATCTTGCGGGCCAACGCGGTGGTGGTGCCGGTCAATCCCATGAACCGCGCCGAAGAGCTCAAGCACTACATCAGCGACCCGGACGCGCGCGTGGCCATCGCGGCGGCCGATCTGGCGGGCGAACTGCTGCAGGCCAGCGCCGAATTGCCCGAGGCCGAGCGCCTGCGCCATCTGGTGGTGTCCCACTACGCCGACGCCATGGGCCCCGAGGCCGAGGTGCCGCCGGCCTGGGCCAACTGGCTCGGCACCCACCACCCGATGCCTACCTTGCCCGGCGGCAGCGTGAGCGACTGGGTCAGCGCCCTGGCCTGTGCGGACACACCGCCCGCGCACAACCGCACCCCGGAGGACCTGGCCGTGTTGCCCTACACCAGTGGCACCACCGGCCTGCCCAAGGGCTGCATGCACCCGCACCGCTCGCTCATGCACAACGCGGTGGCCAGTTGTCTGTGGGGCAACGGCACGCCGGAGAACACCCAGTTGCTGGTGGTGCCGCTGTTCCACATCACCGGCATGGTCGCCGGCATGCACGCGGGGGTGTACGTTGGCGCCACCATCGTGCTCATGCCGCGCTGGGACCGCGAACTCGCCGGGCGGCTGATCTCGACCTGGCGCGTCACCCACTGGACCAACATCCCCACCATGGTGATCGACCTGCTGGCGAGCCCCAGCTTCGAGCATTACGACCTCTCCAGCCTGGTCTACATCGGCGGTGGCGGCGCGGCCATGCCCCAGGCGGTGGCGCAGCGGCTGCTGGACCAGTTCGGTCTGCGCTACGCCGAAGGCTACGGCCTGACCGAAACCGCCGCGCCCTCGCACAGCAACCCGCCGGACCGCCCGAAGCAGCAGTGCCTGGGTGTGCCGTTCATGAGCACAGATGCGCGCGTGGTCGACCCCGACACGCTGCAGGAGATGCCGCCGGGGGAGGCGGGCGAGATCATCATCCACGGCCCCGAGGTGTTCGACGGTTACTGGAAACGGCCGCAGGCGACCGAGGCCGCCTTCATCACCTTCGAGGGCAAGCGCTTCTTCCGCTCGGGCGACCTGGGCCGGGTGGACGAGGACGGTTATTTCTTCATCACCGACCGCCTCAAACGCATGATCAACGCCAGCGGTTTCAAGGTCTGGCCGGCCGAGGTGGAGCTGCTGATGTACAAGCACCCGGCGATCGCCGAGGCCTGTGTGATCGCCACCCGCGACGCTTACCGTGGCGAAAGCGTGAAGGCGGTGGTGGTGCTGCGCGAGAGCGCGCGCGGCAGCACCAGTGAGCAGGACATCATCGACTGGTGCCGCGAGCACATGGCGGTCTACAAATGCCCGCGCACGGTGCAGCTGGTCGATGCGCTGCCCAAGAGCGGGACCGGCAAGGTGATGTGGCGCCTGCTGCAGGAGCAGGAAGCCGCGGCGGCCACGGGGCGCGCGGCACAATGACCGGATGCCCTTTCAACCGTCTTCGCTCAAGCGCCTGTGGCAGCCACACCGCGGCCTGTTCTGGCTCATGCTGGCGTTCAACCTGCTGTCGTCCGCGCTCGTCTGGTACGTGCACCTCGTGCAGCCGGCCGAGGGCCTGCGCCTGGGCCTGAGTCTGCTGGCGCTGTGCAACGCCGGCCTGGGCTGGTGGATCGCCGTGCGCCTGTGGCGCGAAGGCGGCACGCGGTAGGCGGCTTCTGCCGGCGGCCGGGCGCCAGCACGGCGGCGCTGTGGGGCGCCTATCTTTCCCAGCGCGCCGGGTCGGCGCCCAGCGCGGGCGGCGGCAGATCGGCGGTGGGGCGCTGCCCGTCGAACACCATGGGGTTGGCGATCATCGGCGGGGCCGAGTCGCTGCCGGGCGTGAGCCGCAGGCCGCGCGCGGCCACATGCGGGTGGGCCATCACCTGGGCAATGTCCAGGATCGGCGAACAGGGCACACCGGCGCGGTCCAGCAGCTGCACCCAGTCGGCGGTGTCGCGCTGCAGGGTCCAGCCGGTGAGCAGCGGCACCAGCGTGGCGCGGTGCTCCACCCGCGCCGGGTTGGTGGAAAAGTGCGTGTCGCGCGAGACGGCGGGTTGCCCGGCGGCTTCGCACAGGCGGGCGAACTGGCCGTCGTTGCCCACGGCCAGCACCATGTGGCCGTCGCGCGTGGGAAACACTTGGTAGGGCACGATGTTCGGGTGCGCGTTGCCCATGCGGGTCGGCGTCTTGTTTCCGATCAGTTGGTTGGCGCCCTGGTTGGCCAGCATGGCGACCTGCACGTCGAACAGCGCAGCGTCGATGTGGCGGCCCTTGCCCGTGCGCTCGCGCTCGTGCAGCGCGGCCAGGATGGCGGTGGTGGCGTAGACCCCCGTCATCAGGTCGGTCACGGCCACGCCCACCTTCTGCGGCTCCTCGCCTTTATTGCCGGTGATGCTCATCAGGCCGCCTTCGGCCTGGATGGCGAAGTCGTAGCCGGCCTTGTGCGCCAGCGGGCCGTTTTGCCCGTAGCCGGTGATCGAGCAATAGATCAGCCGCGGGTTGATGGCCTGCAGGCTGGTGGCGTCGAGCCCGTACTTGGCCAACTGGCCGACCTTGTAGTTCTCGATCAGCACGTCCGCCTCGCGCGCGAGTTCGCGCACCTGCTGGATGCCTTCGGCGCTGGCGATGTCGATCGCGACCGAGCGCTTGCCGCGGTTGGCGCAGATGAAATACGCCGCCACGCGGTCGGCGCCTTCGCCCCACCAGGGCGGGCCCCAGGTCCGGGTGTCGTCGCCCACGCCGGGGCGCTCCACCTTCAGGACCTTGGCGCCGTAGTCGGCCAGCAACTGGCCGGCCCAGGGGCCGGCGAGCACGCGCGAGAGGTCGAGCACGCGCACGCCCGCGAGTGGGCGGGGAGGGGTGGGGCTCATCCTGCCAAAGCGGCTTCGAGCGACGCAGCGATGATCGCCAGGCCCTCGTCCAGCACGGCATCGCTCGCGGTCAGCGGCACCAGGATGCGCACCACGTTGCCGTAGGTGCCGCAGGTGAGGATGACCAGACCGCGTTTCGTGGCCTCAGTGGCCAGCGCCTTGGTCAGGTCGGCGTCGGGCTGGTGCGGGTCGCCGTTCTTGCACAGCTCCATGGCCACCATGGCGCCCAGGCCGCGCACATCGGCGATGCACTTGTGTTTCTTTGCCAGCGCCTGCAGGCTGGCGGTGATGCGCGCGCCCACGTCGCGGCTGCGCTGCAGCAGGTCGTGTTTTTCAAACTCGTCGAGCACGGCCAGGGCCGCGGCGCAGGCCAGCGGGCTGCCGGCGTAGGTGCCGCCCAGGCCACCGGCGGCGGGCGCGTCCATCACCTCGGCGCGGCCGACCACGGCCGAGATCGGGAAACCGCCGGCCATGGACTTGGCCAGGGTGATCAGGTCGGGGGCCACGCCGGTCTGCTCGCAGGCGAACCAGGTGCCGGTGCGGCCGGCGCCGGTCTGCACCTCGTCGCAGATCAGCAGGATGCCGTGCTGGTCGCACAGCGCGCGCAGGCGCTGCATCAGCTCGGGCGGTGCCACGTTGAAGCCGCCTTCGCCCTGTACCGGCTCGATGATGATGGCCGCCACGCGGCGCGCCTCGATGTCGTTCTTGAAGATCTGCTCGACCGAGTCGATCGCGTCGTCCACGCTCACGCCGTGCAGCGCGTTCGGGAAGCGGGCGTGGAAGATTTCGCCGGGGAAGGGGCCGAAACCGGTCTTGTACGGGGCGACCTTGCCGGTCAGGCCCAGCGTCATCATGGTGCGGCCGTGGTAGCCGCCGGTGAAGGCGATCACGCCCGCGCGGCCGGTGTGGGCGCGGGCGATCTTGATCGCGTTTTCCACCGCTTCGGCGCCGGTGGTGAGGAACAGGGTTTTCTTGGCGAAGTCGCCCGGGGCCTTGGCGTTCAGGCGCTCGGCCAGCTCCACGTAGGGCTCGTAGGCCAACACCTGGAAGCAGGTGTGGGTGTACCGGTCGAGCTGGGCCTTCACGGCCTCGATCACGGCCGGGTTGCGGTGGCCGGTGTTGAGCACGGCGATGCCGCCGGCGAAGTCGATGTAGCGGCGCCCTTCCACGTCCCAGATCTCGGCGTTCTCGCCCTTGGCGATGAAGATGGCATGGCTTTGGCCCACGCCGCGCGGGATGGCGGCCTGGCGGCGGGCCATGAGCATGGCGTTGGTGGCTTGGGGTTCGCGTTGCATACAGGGCTCCAGAGGGTGAAGAGAATTCAGGCTGTCGCACACTGTAGGGGCCGCTGGCCGGCGCTAACATATACAGACACCGAGCCCGGGGCGATGCACTGTATAGCCGCATCGACCGGTACACAACAACCCAAAAGCGCCGCGCATGTTCACCCTGAACCCCAAAAACACCACGCCCCTGGTGGTGCAGATCGTCGAGGGGTTCAGCGACCTGATCCAGAGCGGCAACCTGCGCCCGGGCTCCAAGGCCCCCTCCATTCGCCAGTTCGCCCACGCCCACGGCGTGAGCGTGTACACCGTGGTCGACGCCTACGACCGGCTGGTGGCGCTGGGCTATTTCGTCTCGCGCCCGCATTCGGGCTTCTTCGTGCGCAAGCGCGAGGGCGTGCCCCGCGTGGCGCCGGGCGGCGCGACCACCGAGGCCGCCAACTACAACTTCGACTCCATGTGGTACCTGCGCCGGGTGTTCGAAGCCCGTGCGCTGCGCATGAAGCCGGGTTGCGGCTGGCTGCCGGGCGACTGGCTGTTTGAAGAAGGCCTGCGGCGCAGCCTGCGCGCGCTGGCGGCCGAAAACGTGGACCTGGGCGGCTACGGCGAGCCCAAGGGCTTCGCGCCGCTGCGCCAGCTGGTGCGCGACCTGCTGGCCGAGCAGGAGATCGCCGTCAGCGCCGACCAGGTGCTGCTCACCCAGGGCTCCAGCCAGGCCATGGACCTGGTGGCGCGCCGCCTGGTGCGCCCGGGCGACGCGGTGCTGGTGGACGACCCGGGCTACCCCAATCTGCTGTTTTCGCTGCGCTTCCTGGGCGCGCGGCTGATCGGCGTGCCGCGCACGCCCAACGGCTACGACCTGGCCGCGCTCGAAGCGCTGGTGATCGAACACAAGCCCAAGGTGTTCTTCACCCAGCCCCGGCTGCAGAGCCCCACCGGCTCGGTGGCCAACCTGGCGCACCTGCACCGCGTGGTGCAGCTCGCCGAGCAGCACCAGTTCACGGTGGTGGAAAACGACATCTACGCCGACCTCGACCCCGAGCCGCGCCCCTCGCTGGCCAGCCTGGACCAGTTGCAGCGTGTCGTCTACATCAGCAGTTTTTCCAAGACCATCTCGCCCAACATCCGCGTCGGCTTCCTGGCCGCGCCGCCCGATCTGCTGGAAGACTTCGCCCAGCTCAAAATGATCTCGGGCCTGACCTCGTCCGAGTTCAGCGAGCGCCTGGCTTACGGGGCGCTGGTGGACGGGCGCTGGCGCAAGCACCTGCGCGGCCTGCGCGAACGCCTGGCGCAGGCGCACCAGCGCGTGGCCCAGCAGCTGGAGAACCTGGGCTTCGAGCTGTTCTGCGAGCCCAAGGCCGGCATGTTCCTCTGGGCCCGTCACCCGGACATTCAGAACGCCACCGAGCTGGCTTACAAGGCGGCCGAACAGGACATCCTGCTCGGCCCCGGCCACCTGTTCGCGCCCGACCTGCAGCCCAGCCCCTGGTCCCGCTTCAACGTGGCCTTCACCGAAGAGCCGCAGGTGCTGGCCTTCCTGAAAGCCCAGGCCCGGGCGGGCTGAAAACCCCCTGAATCCGGCGGATTCGGGACAACGCGCGCCAGTTTGCGAAAATAGCCGGTTCGGTGCCGCCCGATGCGCTGGCGCACCCGCCCGATTCCGACCGATAACCACCCGCCAAGGCCACCATGACCCGTCCCGCTTCCGTTGCCGACATCCGCAAGACCTTCCTGGACTTCTTCGCCTCCAAGGGCCACACCGTGGTGGCGTCCAGCCCGCTCGTTCCCGGCAACGACCCCACGCTCATGTTCACCAACTCGGGCATGGTCCAGTTCAAGGACGTGTTCCTGGGCACCGACAAGCGCCCCTACGTGCGCGCCGCCTCGGTGCAGGCCTGCCTGCGCGCCGGCGGCAAACACAACGACCTGGAGAACGTGGGCTACACCGCGCGCCACCACACCTTCTTCGAGATGCTGGGCAACTGGTCGTTTGGTGATTACTTCAAGCGCGAGAGCCTGAAGTGGGCCTGGGAGCTGCTGACCGAGGTCTACAAATTACCGGCCGAGCGCCTGCTGGCCACGGTCTACGCCGAAGACGACGAGGCCTACGACATCTGGACCAAGGAAATCGGCCTGCCGCCCGAGCGCGTGATCCGCATCGGCGACAACAAGGGTGGCCGCTACAAGAGCGACAACTTCTGGATGATGGCCGACACCGGCCCTTGCGGCCCCTGCTCGGAAATCTTCTACGACCACGGCGACCACATCCCCGGTGGCCCTCCCGGCAGCCCCGATGAAGACGGCGACCGCTTCATCGAAATCTGGAACAACGTGTTCATGCAGTTCAACATGGACGAGACCGGCGCCGTCACGCCGCTGCCCGCCCCCTGCGTGGACACCGGCATGGGCCTGGAGCGCCTGGCCGCCATCCTGCAGCACGTGCACAGCAACTACGAGATCGACATCTTCGACGCGCTGATCAAGGCCGCGGGCCGCGAGACCGGCACCGCCGACCTCACGAACCCCTCGCTCAAGGTGATCGCCGACCACATCCGCGCCACGGCCTTCCTGATCAGCGACGGCGTGATCCCCAGCAACGAAGGCCGTGGCTACGTGCAGCGCCGCATCGTGCGCCGCGCCATCCGCCACGGCTACAAGCTGGGCCAGAAGACGCCGTTCTTCCACAAGCTGGTGCCCGATCTGGTGAAGATGATGGGCGAGGCCTACCCCAACATGGCCTCGCAAGCCCAGCGCATCACCGAGGTGCTCAAGGCCGAGGAAGAGCGTTTTTATGAGACGCTGGAAAACGGGATGAACTTGCTCACATGGCAGCTTGACAAGCAACAAGCGGAGGGTTGGGTTCGTGCAAATCGACCCAATTGGGGCACGGCTGATAGGGTGAGTTTTGAAGGAAGCTCGACACTTATTGGATTTGGTCCTCAATACGTCTATCTGAACGACGTTCCTGAATCTGTTGAGGACTATCAACGCAGAACAGTATTGCGCAGAGCATGGACCGGTCTGGAACTTCCGGGCGAGCTAGCCTTCAAGCTGCACGACACCTACGGCTTCCCGCTGGACCTGACCAACGACGTTTGCCGTGAGCACGGTGTGACCGTGGACGAAGCCGGTTTCCACGCCGCCATGGAAGCGCAAAAGGCCAAGGGCCGCGCGGCCGGCAAGTTCAAGATGGACAAGGCGCTGGATTACTCAGGCATTAGCAACACATTTGTAGGCTATGAGCAGCTCGAAGCCCCGGCCAAGGTAACGGCTTTGTACTTGGAGGGGGTATCTGTTGCGGCGCTCAAGGCCGGTCAACAAGGCGTCGTGGTGCTGGACACCACCCCCTTCTACGCCGAGAGCGGCGGCCAGGTGGGTGACGAAGGTGTCATCACCAGCGGTTCGGCCAAGTTCGCGGTGGGCGACACGCAGAAGATCAAGGCCGACGTGTTCGGCCACCACGGCGCCATGGAGCAGGGCACGCTCGCCGTGGGCGACACCGTGACCGCGAGCGTGAACACCGCCTTGCGCGCCGCCACCGTGCGCAACCACAGCGCCACGCACCTGATGCACAAGGCGCTGCGCGAAGTGCTGGGCACGCATGTACAGCAGAAGGGCTCGCTGGTGAACGCCGAGCGCACCCGCTTCGACTTCGCGCACAACGCGCCCGTGACGGACGCGCAGATCCGCCAGATCGAGGCCATCGTCAACGCCGAGGTGCTGGCCAACGCGGCGGCCAAGGCGGAGCTGATGGACATCGAGGCAGCCCAGAAGACCGGCGCGATGATGCTGTTCGGCGAGAAGTACGGCGAGATCGTGCGCGTGCTGAGCATCGGCTCGACGCAGGAGCTGTGCGGCGGTACCCATGTGCAGCGCACCGGTGACATCGGCCTGTTCAAGGTGGTGGGCGAAAGCGGCGTGGCCGCGGGCGTGCGCCGCATCGAGGCGGTGACCGGCGCCAACGCGCTGGCCTACCTGCAGTCGCTGGAAGACACCGTGGCCCAGGCGGCTGGCGCGCTGAAGGCGCCCGCCGCCGAGCTGACCGGCCGCATCGGCCAGACGCTGGAACAGGTCAAGGCACTGGAGAAAGAAGTCGCCGCCCTCAAGGGCAAGCTGGCCTCCAGCCAGGGCGACGAACTCATGGCCCAGGCCGTGGACGTGAAGGGCCTCAAGGTGCTGGCCGCCGTGTTGAACGGCGCCGACGCCAAGACCCTGCGCGACACCATGGACAAGCTGAAAGACAAGCTCAAGACCGCCGCCATCGTGCTGGCCGCCGTGGACGGCGGCAAGGTGCAGCTGGCCGCCGGTGTCACGGCCGACAGCGTGGGCAAGGTGAAGGCCGGCGAGCTGGTGAACTTCGTCGCCCAGCAGGTCGGTGGCAAGGGTGGCGGCAAGCCCGACATGGCCATGGCCGGCGGCACGGACGCCAGCGGTCTGCCCAAGGCCCTGTCTTCGGTGCAGGGCTGGGTGGCCGAACGCCTGTGAGACACGGCCTGACACGGCGCGGCCTGCTCGGCGCTTCGCTGGGCCTGTGGGCCGGCGCGCTGCCGGCCACCACGCTGCACGCGGCCGACACCGCCACTGGCCAGCGCCCGGGCTACCAGCTCAGCGACTGGCCCGCGCAGCGGCCCACGCCGGCGCTGGACGCGCAGAACCTGCAGGGCGAGCGCGTGCGCCTGGCGGACTTCCAGGGCCGCGTGGTGCTGCTCAATTTCTGGGCCACCTGGTGCCCGCCCTGCCGTGCGGAGATGCCTACCCTGCAGGCCGTGCCCGAGTGGCTGGGCGAAGACAAGGTGGTGGTGCTGGCGCTCAACTACCGGGAGGCCGGTCGCACCGCGCGCCGCTTCCTCGCGGCCAGCGGCCTGACGCTGCCCGTGCTGCTGGACCCGCAGGGCGACATCGCCCAGGCCTGGGGCGTGCGCGCCTTTCCGACCACGGTGCTGATCGACGCCCAGGGCCGGGCGCGCCAGGTGGTGCAGGGCGAGGTGGACTGGAGCAGCCCGACCGCCCTGGGGTGGGTGGAGCGCCTGCTCGCACAACGCTGATCGGTACGGGATAATCCGTCCTCCCCCGGTCGGCCACCGACCGGCCCTCCTGGCTCTGCGTGGCACCCTGTGTGTGCGACTCGGCCTTTTGATCATTCCGGAGCTCCTTTCATGACCCCCGATCGCCGCCATTTCCTGCGCTGCGCCGCCTCGTCCGTGGCCGCCAGCGTGCCTTTGTTCCACAGCGCTGGCGCGTTCGCGCAGGCCGCCGCCCAGCCGGCGTTCAACCCCCAGCCGAGCGGCTGGCGCACCTTCGATGTGACGACCCGCGTGGACATCCTCGATGCCGAGGGGCAGACCCAGGCCTGGCTGCCGGTGCCCTCCATCGAGAGCGACTGGCAGCGCGGCCTGACGCACGACTTCAGCACCAACGGCCAGGGCCGGCTGGTGGAAGACGGCCGCTACGGCGCCCGCATGCTGCACGTGGAATTCTCGGCCGGCGAAAAAGCGCCCTTCGTCGAGATCACCAGCCGCGTGCAGACCCGCAACCGCGGGATCGACTGGGCGCAGAACGGCGCGACCGAAGACCCGGCCACGCTGCGCTTCTGGACCCAGCCGACCAAGCTGCTGCCCACCGACGGCATCGTGCGCGAAACGGCGCAAAAGGCCATCCGCGGCACCCGCACCGACGTGCAAAAAGCCCAGGCCATCTACGACTGGGTGGTCGCCAACGCCTACCGCGAGCCCACCACCCGCGGCTGCGGCCCGGGCGACATCAAGGCCATGCTGGAAACCGGCAACCTGGGCGGCAAGTGCGCCGACCTCAACGCCCTGTTCGTGGGGCTGTGCCGCGCCGTGGGGGTGCCGGCGCGCGACGTGTACGGCGTGCGCCTGGCCCCGTCGGCCTTTGGTTACAAGCAGCTGGGCGCCGGCTCGGCCAGCCTCAAGGGCGCGCAGCACTGCCGCGCCGAGGTGTTCCTGACCGGTCTGGGCTGGGTGGCCATGGACCCGGCCGACGTGACCAAGGTGATGCGCCACGAGGCACCCGAGTGGATCAAGACCGCGCAACACCCGCTGGTGTCGCCGGTGAACAAGGCCCTGTTCGGCAGCTGGGAAGGCAACTGGATGGGCTGGAACATGGCGCACGACCTCACGCTGCCGGGCGCCCAGGGGCCGGAGCTGGGCTTCTTCATGTACCCGGCGGCGGAAACCGGTGGCGAGCGGCTCGACTCCTACGCGCCCGACGATTTCAAGTACCAGATCTCGGCACGCGAAATCCAGGCCTGATTGCTCCCGGCAACCACCAGCGAGTGCTCCTATTCGGGCCAGTCCAGCGCCCGCTGGCTTTGGAAATGGCGGTGTTCGCCGGTCACCGGATCGTCGAAGGCCAGGGTCTGCGCCAGCAGGCGCAGCGGTACGGCGAAATCTTCGGCTTCATTCGGCCCGCGCAGCACGCTCGGGTAGAACTGGTCACCCGCGATGGGCCGGCCCAGCGCGTTCATGTGCACCCGCAACTGGTGGCGCTTGCCCGTCACCGGCTCCAGCGCGTAGCGCGCCCAGTCGCCACGGCGCTCGCACAGCGTGATGCGCGTTTCGCTGTTGGCCTCGCCCTCGGCCTCGCACATCCGGAAAAACGCGCCGTCTTCTTCCACGATGCGGCTGCGGCGCACCAGCGGGAAGGCCAGATCGTCGCGGCAGGGCGCGATGGCTTCGTAGACCTTGTGCACTGCGCGCTCGCGAAACAGCGCCTGGTAGGCCGCGCGGTCCTGTGGCCGCACCGCGAACGCCACCAGCCCGGCGGTCTCGCGGTCGATGCGGTGGATCGGGCTCAGATCTTCCAGGCCCAGCCGGCGCTTGAGCCGCACCAGCAGGCTCTGCTGCACATAGCGCCCGCCCGGCGTCACGGGCAGCAAG